>Ga0233437_1006737_pt1 | contig 11552 bp, 8 predicted proteins | sample SI_122_August201_FD_182714 | JGI IMG/M metagenome (GOLD analysis project Ga0233437, IMG submission 182714) | Seawater microbial communities from Saanich Inlet, British Columbia, Canada - SI_122_August2016_200_MG | ecosystem: Environmental > Aquatic > Marine > Inlet | place: Canada: British... | reverse complement strand
TTTGTTTTGACTACTTCATTCGTCTCCAATATGTCTCCCGACAAGGTCAATCTAGCTCGCATCACATCAGTAGGCATCGCGGTCCCTCCGCGGATACTGAGCAACGATGATCTGTCCAAAATGGTCGACACGAACGATCAATGGATCACCGAGCGTACCGGTATCAAGACCAGGCATATCGTCGAAAAAGGCGTCACGTGTTCTGATCTGGCTGCTCAGGCCGCGCTCGAATGCCTCGCCAAGGCCAATTTGCCTGCGAGCGAAGTCGATTTGATCATCGTCGCAACCATCACTCCGGACATGATGCTGCCCGCAACTGCTTGCCTGGTCCAGCACAAAATCGGGGCAACCAAGGCCTGGGGCTTCGACATGTCTATAGCTTGCTCTGGCTTTCTCTATGCAATGCAAGTCGGAGCCCAATTTGTCGTGTCCGGTGCTCATAAAAACGTACTCATCATCGGCATGGACATCATGTCTAGCATCATCGATTACACAGACCGCCAGACCTGTATCATCTTTGGCGATGGAGGTGGCTGTGCACTCATACAGGCTTCCCAAAAGGAAGAAGATGGATGCTTCTATGACTTTCTCCATGAAGTAGATGGATCCGGCGGACAGTTTCTCTGCGTGCCTGGGGGCGGTAGCCAGACTCCGGCCTCTCAGCAGACCGTAGAAGACAGGATGCACTTCCTCAAGCAAGATGGACCGGTGGTCTTCAAATTTGCGACTAAACGCATGCCGGATCTTTGCGTGCGCTTGCTCGAACGCAATGGTCTCACAGGCAAGGACATAGATGTCTTTATCCCGCACCAGGCCAATCTACGCATTATCAAATCAGCGGTCGATCGCCTCGGCATGCCCATGGAAAAAGTAATAGTCAATATCGACAAATATGGCAACACAACCGCTGGGACTCTGCCTCTGGCTATCGATACAGCCTTGAAAGAAGGACGTCTCAAAAAGGGAGACCTGGTCTTATTTGCTGCTATGGGCGCCGGCCTGAGCGCGGGGGCTAGCCTGATCCGTTGGGCTTACTGAGACTCTCACCCTTTCCATCAAATATGCACTCTCAAATGGCTTTACGATCCATTCGACTTTTTCTGGATGATTAAATAAGCGCATATCGGGGTCACAGCCGCTCAGTATGATCATGCGCATGTCATTTGAGGGTGTGCTGCCATGCAAGTCGTTGATCAGCTCATTGCCCTGTCCATCAGGCAGATTGAGGTCGGAGATGAGCAAAGCCGGAGAGTTTTGTGCCAGGTACTGGCGGGCCTCGCTTAGATTGCGGCAGCGTTTGACCGTATGTCCGTTTTTAGTCAGCAATTTGTCCAGGATCATGGCGATCGAATCAGAGTCTTCGATCAGGAGAATGGCCGCGGGTGTGACCATGCCTGGTATCTTGGAATCAGAATGTTTGCCTTGGTCACCTTGCATTATTCATTCCTCGATACATATTTATATTGTTGCCCGACAGTATTGAGGGCATAACACAGCAGATTTTATGGCTACTTTGCAAGCAGATTTGTTCCCCTTTAGTTGACAGGGCAGGGGCTTAAGAGCCAAAATTTGGCCTGTTCCAGATACGAGAGTTTTCAAATGACCACTACCTTAGCGCCTATCAAGCCCCGCGTTCGCGGCTTCATCTGCATTACTTCCCATCCGCAGGGCTGCGAGGCCCACGTGAGAGAGCAGATAGATTATGTGAAAAAGCAGGGGAAAATTGCCGGCGCACCCAAGAAAGTGCTCGTGATTGGTGCCTCCACAGGTTATGGCCTGGCTTCACGCATCTCGGCAGCATTTGGTGGTGATGCGGCCACGATGGGAGTATTTTTTGAAAAACCTTCTGAAGGTGGCAAGCCGGCCACCGCTGGCTATTACAACACAGTAGCCTTTGAAAAAATCGCTCGTGAGGCAGGTCTCTACGCAAAGAGTTTCAATGGCGATGCTTTTTCTGACGAGATGAAAACTCGTGTAGTCGAAGCCATCAAAAAAGACCTCGGTCAGGTCGACTGCGTGGTCTACTCTCTAGCCTCTCCGCGCCGAATACATCCCAAGACCGGTGAGGTCTTTAACTCAGTCCTCAAGCCCATTGGGCAGACATTTACCGCCAAGACCCTCGATACCGACAAAGAAGTCGTAAAAGACATCACAATTGAGCCCGCCAATCAAAAAGAGATCGATGACACCAAGGTAGTCATGGGTGGCGAAGACTGGATCATGTGGATGGATGCGCTCAAGGCGGGCGGTGTGCTTGCTGACGGCGTAGTGACCATGGCCTATAGCTACATCGGGCCTTCGGTGACCTGGCCCATTTATCGTGATGGCTCGATTGGCGTGGCTAAGGCTGATGTCGAAGTTGCATGCGAGACCCTCAACAAAAAGCTCGCCGATCTCAAAGGCAAAGCCTATGTCTCCGTCAATAAGGCTCTTGTGACTCAAGCATCCTCTGCCATCCCTGTAGTGCCTCTGTATATTTCACTCCTCTATAAAGTAATGAAAGAAAAAGGCACTCATGAAGGCTGTATCGAGCAAATGTACAGATTATTTGCCGATCGACTCTATGGCAACAAAAACATGCAACTCGACCAAGCCGGTCGTATCCGTATCGACGATCTGGAAATGGATCCCGACACTCAGGCACGTGTAAGCGAAATGTGGCCCAAGGTGACTACAGAAAATCTACATGAAATTTCTGATTTTGATGGCTATCGCAAAGAGTTTCTCAAGCTCTTTGGTTTTGGTCTTGCGGGCGTTGATTACGATGCCCCAGTCGACCCGGCTATTAGTCTTCAAGAGTAAACGCAATCACTTGCCGGTCAAAGCCTAGTCTTTAAAATAACAGGCCAGAGACGCCTCTATGGTGCGGTAATGCAATAGAGGCGTCTTTGCTTTTGTCTTGTTGTAACCGCCACCAAATACGATGACGAGCGGGACGCCAGCCTTCTCCATCACGTAGTGCATGACGAGCTCTTCGCGGCGCGCCACATCTTGGTCGGTGAGGCGCATCTGGCCAAAACGGTCGTCCATGTGCACGTCTACCCCGGCATTGTAGATTGCCAGCGCTGGTGGTGGCACAGTGGTGCCGCATGCCAGGCGCCAATCAGACAGATATGATTGGAGTGCTTGCAGATAGGTCTTGCCGTCGACATACCTATCAAAATCTATGTCTTTAGTGCTCGGCACTTTGCGTGAAGGATAATTGTCCCGTACATGCAAGGAGACTGACTCGACTCTAGGCTCATTTTGCAAGACGCTATTGGTGCCGTTGCCCTGATGCGCGTCCAGATCCAGGCTCAAGACGGTGGTATCGCTTGTAGTGGCGAGATATTTTTTGATGGCTATGGCGACGTCGTTGTAGACACAATAGCCTTCGCCTCGATCGGCAAAGCTGTGGTGAGTACCACCAGCAAGATTGATCGATAAACCATCTCTCAGCGCTGCCTGCACGGCGGCAACAGTACCTGCTACGGCGGCACGACTGCGTATCGTGAGGGCGTGGGATAGTGGAAATCCTAATTTGCGGAGCGCGTAACCCGAAAGAGTCTGGTCTTCGATGGCAGCGATGTACTCGGGATCGTGGACGAGCAGCAGATCCTCATGGCTTGCCAGCCCTGCATCTATGATTTCGATGCGGTCTGCCCATCTCGAATTGCGCAATAAGCTCGCTGCATCTGGATATTTGTGCATGGGAAAGGGATGATCGCTGGGTAGCTGTATGAAATAGCGATCGCTATAGAAGCATTTGATATTTGCCATGATTTACTCAAATATTGATCCGATCGGCGCTACAGTTTATTCTAGTCGGCATGAAAACCAATGCGGTGCGAATCCTGGATGGACTTTCCATCCAATATCAATTGAAAGACTACGAGGTCGATCCAGAAGATCTGACAGCTGAGACCGTGGCAAATAAGATCGGTTTTCCTCTTGATCATGTCTTTAAGACTCTGGTCGTTCGTGGCGATAAAAATGGCGTCTGTCTGGCCGTAGTAGCAGGGCATCTGCAACTCGATCTCAAGGCTTTGGCCAAGCTCTCTGGTGATCGCAAAGTAGAGGTCGTCTCTCTTAAAGAGGTGCAGCCACTAACAGGGTACATTAGAGGCGGCGTGACCGCTCTGGCTTGCAAAAAAGACTATCCTGTCTATCTGGACGAAAATGTGCTTCTCTGCGACAAGATCTCAGTGTCCGCAGGAGTGCGTGGCACGCAGATCATCATTGCACCTGACGATTATGTTGCAGCAACAAAGGCAACCGTGGGCCCTATTGCTAAAGACAAAAATACTTGAAGAAGTGTAAATAAGTTGATATATTGACTGCAAATCGTCGGCAGTCAACCTTTTGGTGTGGCTGCAGCTTAAATTTCCGGAGGAAATATGAACGGAGCAACCACCACAGCTGCAACTGCTGTCGAACATAAGGCCAGCAGCACAGGCCTCGAAGGCGTCAATGTCGCCGACACTCTTATTTCTGAGGTAGATGGCGCCAATGGTCGTTTGATCATTGCCGGCTACACTGCCGAAACCCTTGCTACTACTCTTTCTTTTGAGCAACTCGCGCATTTGCTCTGGACTGGCGAAGAAGCAAGTGCTCAACCCAAATCAGCGCTTATTTCGCGTTTCGGTCTTGCTAGAGTCGCTGCTTTTGCTCGACTAGAGGCTTGCCGCTCCATACTCAATAAGCATGATGCTATGGACTCTCTCCGCAGTTTCATCAGCCTCATAGATCTCAAAGACGCCGACGATCTCAAATCTTTCACCCATATGGCCTCAGCAATGGCGGTCTTTGTGGGTAATTGGACCAACCTCGTGCACGAAAGACCTCTTGTGGCTCCGGATGCCTCGCTCGAGCAATCAGCTGATATCCTCCGCATGTTGCATGGTGAAACGCCTAGCGCTGCCCTCAGTCAGGCTCTTAATACTTATCTCGTCACTGTTTCTGATCATGGCATGAATGCTTCGACATTTACTGCTCGTGTGGTGGCCTCCACTGACTCGGATAATGTCAGCTGTATTACTGCCGCAATCGGCGCTCTCAAGGGCCCCTTGCATGGTGGCGCCCCTGGACCGGTATTGCGCATGCTCAAGACCATCGCACGTGCTGAAAATGCCAGACCCTGGTTGGAAAAAGAGCTCTCAGAAGGCCGTCGCATTATGGGTATGGGGCACCGTGTCTATCGGGTGCGTGATCCTCGGGCAGCCATTTTTGAACAAGCTGTCCGCAGACTGGCTCAGGAAGGCCTCGAAGAAAGACTCGCTCTTGCCACTGCTGTCGAGCGCGAAGCAGAGACGATCTTGCGCGAACGTTACCCCGAGCGCAATCTTAAGGCGAATGTTGAGTTTTTCACCTCGGTCTTGCTTGATAGCCTCGATGTACCCGAAGAGCTCTTTACTCCAATGTTTGCTGTCGGCCGTGTTGCCGGCTGGTGTGCTCATGTGCTCGAGCAGCGCGCTCTGCGCAAGTTGATCAGACCGGCATCCAGATATGTCGGCGTGATGAGAGACCAATAAGCGGTAGGGATTTTGCACTCACATAAAAAGGCTCCCGGTGCCGGTCCAGTGCTCGAAAACAAAGAGTATTTGACCGGCGCCGAGGCCGCAAAATTTTTAGGCGTCAAGCCCGCCAGTCTCTATGCCTACGTCAGTCGAGGCCTGCTTTCTAGCGTTGCTCCAGAGGGAGGGCGGACTCGGTTTTATAAGATCAGCGATCTAAAAAATCTTCGCAACAATCAAAGGGGCATGTCCAGTCGCGATGAAGTGCGTGACTGGGCCGGACCGAGCATCAAATCTGCGATCACGGAGATCACGCCACAAGGCCATTTTTATAGAGGGCGGTCGGCGTTGCAATTGGCTGAGCAAAATCAAGATTTTGCTCGTGTAGTCGCTATCCTCTGGGACGTCGACCTCGATTTGCTGGATTCTCAATATGCCTACGAAAAGCTCGATCTGTCGCGGTCATCGTTGCGCGCTTTGAGGATGTTTAGCAAGGTCTTGCGTGATGATGCGAGCGTTCTCGAAGGGCTCAAGTTATTTGTGCCCATCCTCGAAATGTGCGAGCCCGCCCCAGTTTCACTTAATAGTGCCGATGTATTGCAGCATGGTGTCGATTTGATCTATGCGATGACCTGCGCGCTTGCATATATTTTCAAGACCAAGAGTACCGAGAAGTTTAAGGCGCAAGCGAATTCTATATCGATGGCTCAAGGTCTGAGCCTTGCTCTTGGGCGCAAGAGCAAGAAGGCAGAGCTCGAATACATCAACAAGGCTCTGGTCTTGTGCGCCGACCACGAATTGAACGCTTCGGCATTTAGCGCGAGGCTTGCGGCCTCGACAGGCGCGACTTTGCATGCATCAGTGCTGGCCGCCTTGGCGACTTTTAGCGGCACCCTCCATGGTGGCGCCAGCACCAGGTTTGAAAACATTGTTTTGACTGCCATGCAATTTAATAGCACGACAAAATGGTTGAGAGAAATATCCAGGAGCGGCTCTTTGAGCGAAATCAAGCGAAGCGGTTCTGAATTGTATCCAGATGGAGATCCGCGCGCGAGATTGCTATTGGAGCAGGCGCTGGAACTCGCGCCGGAATCGCGTGATTTGGCTGTATTGGTGGCATTGCTGGATTATCTAAAAAATAATCGGCAGATAGAGCCGACATTGGATGCTGGTCTTGCAGCTATGCGTTTTGCCTTGCGCTTACCACCAGGAGCGGGAGCTGCTGTGTTTGCTATTGCTAGAACAGCGGGATGGATTGCGCATGCGCGTGAGCAGCAACTCTTTGGTGTGCAGATAAGGCCGCGTGCAAAATATATTGGCAGTTAGAAATTGTGAGATAAAAGTGCTGCAACTTGTAAGAGATGCTTGCGTCCTTGTTGCCAGACCGTGAAGGGGGCAGAGGATTATGATGATGAAAGATGATGGTGGGATAGAGGGCATGGTCCCGGAAGTCATAATGAGCGGAGATGGTAATCCTGCTGTGCCCGATCCGTTTCCTCCATTGCCCGAACCAGAGCCGCCTTTGCCGGATCCGCATCCAGAGGGGGATCCGCCTAAAGTACCGGATCCTCTGCCAGCGCCTCCTGCACCAGAGCCGCCTCTGCCTAGTCCTGATCCGCTGCGACCAGGTCATGTGCCTGGCCCCTCACCTGCGCCTGGGCCAGAGCCCAGTCAGCCGGGTCCAGGACCCGGGCCCGGTAGTCCGATCATTGATCCGAACCCTATAAATCCTGTTTTGCCGCAATAGAGCGTTCATTGGGCTGTGTACTAATATGATCTGAAATCAGGTGGGATGCGGCCGAAAGAAATTTTCGAAAATTTCTTACTGCCGCCTGAGGCCCAAATTTGAAATATCAGATTAAAGGGGACAAGCAGAAAAATTTGGAGAAAAAAAAGGAGTCGGTGCGCGAGCACCGACTCCTTTTTTTAGAGCGTGAAAAAAGCGTAGAAAGCAAAAAGCCCACGCTATTAACGTGGGCTTTTTGTAATCCTGGCACCGGGCTATTTTTCCAGGCAGTCTCCCGCCAAGTATTGTCGCTGCTGACCGTCTTTACCTTCGTGTTCGGGATGGGAACGGGTGTGTTCCGGTCGCAATGGCACCAAGTCTGTTAGGGCAAATCAGATGTGACGAGGATATCGTTAGCGATCTGATTTTCAGCTTGGAGGTTAAACTCCATGCCCTGAAAACTGCATATTGAGGTTTTTAATTTCGTATTTCACTTTTATATTTTTAGAGTTGGATAAGCCCTCGACCGATTAGTAACGCTCAGCTACATGCTTGCCTTGCGGGGCATTTCTACCTGCGTCCTATCAACCCGGTGGTCTTCCGGGGGTCTTACTGGATTAACTCCATGGGATTTCTCATCTTCAGGTGGGCTTCGTACTTATATGCTTTCAGCACTTATCCGCTCCGAACACAGCTACGCTGCGTTTACCGCTGGCGCGATAACAGCCATACTGGAGGTTCGTTCGTCCTGGTCCTCTCGTACTAGGGACGACTCCTGTCAAAAATCCTACGGGCATGCCGGATATGGACCGAACTGTCTCACGACGTTCTGAACCCAGCTCACGTACCGCTTTAATGGGCGAACAGCCCAACCCTTGGAACGTACTACCGCTCCAGGATGCGATGAGCCGACATCGAGGTGCCAAACCTCCCCGTCGATGTGGACTCTTGGGGGAGATCAGCCTGTTATCCCTATGGTAACTTTTGTCCGATGAGCAACGACCCTTCCATGCGGAGTCGTGGGATCACTAAGCCCGACTTTCGTCCCTGATCGTGATGTCTCACTCTCAGTCAAGCTCCCTTCTACCTTTACGCTCGATGGCTGATTTCCGACCAGCCTGAGGGAACCATTGGGCGCCTCCGTTACTGTTTAGGAGGCGACCGCCCCAGTCAAACTGCCCAACTGAAACTGTCCCCGACCCGGATAACGGAATCAGGTTAGTATGCTAGCTACATCAGAGTGGTATCTCAACGTTGACTCCATCAGAACCAAAATTCTGACTTCAAAGTCTCCCACCTATCCTGCGCAGATATAGCCCGCAGACAATTTCAGCCTACAGTAAAGCTCAATAGGGTCTTTCTGTCCTGGCACGCCTAGTCCGTATCTTCACAGACAATCCTATTTCGCCGAGTCTCTCTCCGAGACAGCGCTCAAATCGTTACTCCATTCGTGCGGGTCGGAACTTACCCGACAAGGAATTTCGCTACCTTAGGACCGTTATAGTTACGGCCGCCGTTCACCGGGGCTTTGTTTTTCAGCTTCGCTTGCGCTAACCGATCCACTTAACCTTCCGGCACTGGGCAGGAGTCAGCCCCTATACATCACCTTACGGTTTAGCAGAGACCTGTGTTTTTGTTAAACAGTCGCTTGAGCCTCGTCGCTGCGACCATCTCATGCTTCAGACGCGAAGTCTTACACATTACCATGGCACCTCTTCTTCCGAAGTTACGAGGTTATTTTGCCGAGTTCCTTAGAGAGAGTTATCTCGCGCACCTTAGTATTCTCTACCTGACTACCTGTGTCGGTTTGGGGTACGAGCACCAATAAATCTGGCTTTCGCCGCTTTTCTCGGCAGCGTGGCGTCTACACAGCATTTACTCCGTAGAGTATTACTTCAGAGTCTCAGTTAATAACGCCCGAGCGGATTTGCCTACTCGAGCTACCTACACTCATCCTGGGTCAAAACCAAACTGACCCACGTGCATAGCCTCCTGCGTCCCGACTTAGCTCCTAACGATTTATAGGTGGTACGGGAATATTAACCCGTTGTGCATCGACTACGCTTCTCAGCCTCGTCTTAGCTCCCGACTAACCCCACGTGGACGAACCTTGCGTGGGAACCCTTAGTCTTTCGGTGCATTGGATTCTCACCAATGTTTTCGCTACTTAAGCCGACAGTCTCACTTGTGCTTCGTCCATATGTGCTTCCGCTCATACTTCGACCTACAACACAACGCTCCCCTACCAATTAAATAAATAATTCTACGATTTCGGTATCATACTTAGCCCCGTACGTTTTCGGCGCAGAGTCGCTTGACTAGTGAGCTATTACGCTTTCTTTGAATGGTGGCTGCTTCTAAGCCAACATCCTAGTTGTCTATGCAACTCCACCTCCTTAATCACTTAGTATGAATTTTGGGACCTTAGTCGGTAGTCTGGGCTGTTTCCCTCTTGAGTACGGAACTTATCTCTCGCACTCTCACTGCCAGATAGTGACGCTATGGGTATTCGGAGTTTAACTCGATTTGGTACGGATTTTCTCCGCCCGCACCGAACTAGTGCTCTACCCCCCATAGGATAAATCTGACGCGGTGCCTCAACGCCTTTCGGGGAGAACCAGCTAGCTCCGGGTTCGATTGGCATTTCACCCCTAAACACAGCTCATCCGCCGATTTTTCAACATCGGTCGGTTCGGACCTCTACGCAATGTTACTTGCGCTTCATCCTGGCCATGCCTAGATCACCCGGGTTCGGGTCTACCACACGTAATTATAAATCGCCCTTATCAGACTCGGTTTCCCTGTGGCTTCGAGTATTAACCTCTTAACCAACTACGTACGGTAACTCGCCGGCTCATTCTTCAACAGGCACACTGTCACCCTATAAAATAGGGCTCCAATTGCTTGTAAGCACACGGTTTCATGTTCTATTTCACTCCCTCTCACGGGTTCTTTTCACCTTTCCCTCGCGGTACTTGTTCACTATCGGTCGTCAGTCAGTATTTAGCCTTACCAGATGGTCCTGGCAGATTCGTACAAGGTTTCACGTGCCCCGTACTACTTGGGATACTCCCAGAGTTCAGAAGTTTTCGTTTACCGGACTGTCACCGTCTATGGTGGTTCTTTCCAGAACACTTCAACTAACCTCATCCCATTCATTATGGAGTCCCACGACCCCTGTGCGACTTTCGTCGTACAGGTTTAGGCTGTTCCCCTTTCACTCGCCGCTACTGAGGGAATCACTGTTTTGTTTTCTTTTCTTCCCGGTACTAAGATGTTTCAGTTCCCGGACTTACCTCGTCACACCCTATGTATTCAGATGTGCGTCGCTGGCATTAACCCAGCGGGGTTGCCCCATTCGGAGACCCACGGATCTTAATCTATAACAACTCCCCGTGGAATATCGCAGTTTATTGCGTCCTTCATCGGCTGCTGACGCCAAGGTATCCACCGTGCGCTCTTAGTAGCTTAACCAACATCTCTAGGCGTTCTTGTGTTTGATAACAAGGCTTGCTTGGCGTGCGACGCCTAGAGTGCCGTTGTGGGCTGAATGCTGAGTGGCTGCGCAAAGCGCATCACTCTCAGTCACCACAACTACTTGGTGGAATACGGACCTCAATATGCAGTTTTCAGGGTACGGATCTGGACGGCGGCTCACTTGCGTTCGTCGCGTCTCAGGAATATTTATACTAACACATCCCTCTGAGATTGCTATAGGCAGTTTCTTATATGGTGCTCATGGTTCTATTGGATATACTTGTGCTTGAAAACCGCATCGGGGCTCACTGTTACAGGAACAGGCAAATTTTTGGCCTTGAGAAAGCAAAAAATCAAAGAATTTTAGTTGGTCTAGAGCCAGCGATCTTGGTTTTGTCTTTATTTTTCAAATGGTGGAAAACCACTATCCAAGAGGCTTTTGTTGCGTAATGTTATCGAAAGTGGTGCCTGAGCGAGTCTAATGCTTGATGCTTTTGTTGATCGTCGCGACCTTGTCTGCGCTAATGTCGGACCTGGATGCATCTATATAAATGGATTATAGATGGATTTGGATTGCACTTATTAGGGGCGCTTGGATTTGCTTGAATTGGTTTGAACTAAATGCAGCTGGGGTGCGTCTAATTTTTTACGTCGTCATTTGGGGAGATGCGGCGGTGTGTTGGTTAAAGATGTGACAGGATGCGGTAGTAAGAAATTTTCAAAATTTTCTTACGAGCGCATGAGGCCAGAAATTTTCAATGCCAATGCCAAAGCAGGCAAGCAACCAGATGTGGTGCTACTAGTTTTGAGCAAAAAAAAGGAGTCGGTGCGCGAGCACCGACTCCTTTTTTTAAAGC
>Ga0233437_1006733_pt1 | contig 11560 bp, 9 predicted proteins | sample SI_122_August201_FD_182714 | JGI IMG/M metagenome (GOLD analysis project Ga0233437, IMG submission 182714) | Seawater microbial communities from Saanich Inlet, British Columbia, Canada - SI_122_August2016_200_MG | ecosystem: Environmental > Aquatic > Marine > Inlet | place: Canada: British... | reverse complement strand
TCTGCAACAGAAAATTTCATGACATCAAAATTAGGCGAATTTAATGAAGTGCGTATTGCAAAACTTCTTCGATTGTATCAACCAGAATAATCTTCAAACCCTTCTTGATCTCTTCATTAACTTCAGTCAAAGAGGGTTCGTTCTTACTTGGAACTAGAACTATTTTAATCTTTGCTCTCTTTGCAGCTATCAGTTTCTCTGCAAGTCCACCAATTGGAAGCACATTACCGGAAAGTGTTATCTCACCTGTCATTGCAATATTATGCTTTACTTTTCTATTGGAAAGAATTGATATTATTGCTGTAATAAGAGTCACTCCGGCAGAAGGGCCATCCTTTGGAATCGCACCTTCTGGTATATGTATATGCAGATCACACTTTTTATAAAAATTTTCATCAATATTGTATTTTGCTGCGTGAAGTCTGGCATAACTGAAAGCCGCCTGAGCAGATTCTTGCATTACATCACCCAATTGTCCGGTTAGTTTCAAGTTCCCTTTACCTTTCACCTTAACAACTTCAATCTGAAGTGTTTCACCACCAAATCTGGTCCAAGCAAGCCCAGTAACCAATCCAACAGCATCTTTCCTGTTTACTTCGGAATAGAGATGTTTAGGAACACCAAGGTATTCTTCCAGATCGGTAGGTTGAACAGAAACCAGACCTTTCAATTTGCCTTCAACATGTTTCTTTGCAATTTTTCTGAGGATCTTGGCGATTTGTCTTTCTAAACCACGAACACCAGCTTCTCTTGTATAAATTTTTATTATCTTTTCTAATGTTTTCTTTAGATATTTAACCTTCACTTTCCCTTTTAGATCGTGCTCTTTTATAACTTTTGGAACCAGATGCTTCGTAGCAATATGGATCTTTTCAAAAGCTGTATAGCCGGGGATCTCTATAACTTCCATTCTATCTAACAAAGGTTGAGGTATTGAGTTAAGCGTATTTGCGGTTGTTATAAAGATCACTTGTGAAAGATCATATTCAAAATCGAGATAATGATCACGGAAGGAATCATTTTGCTCTGGATCTAGAACCTCTAACAATGCAGAAGCAGGATCACCTCTGAAGTCATGACTCATTTTATCTATCTCATCCATCATTATAAGTGGATTTGTAGTTCCGGCTTTTTTCATACTTTGCATTATCACACCAGGAAGTGCACCAACATATGTTCGACGATGACCTCTAATTTCAGCTTCATCACGAACTCCACCTAAAGACAATCTCACAAATTTTCTATCCATAGCTCTTGCAATTGATTTTCCTAACGAGGTTTTTCCTACACCCGGAGGTCCAACAAAGCACAAGATCTGTCCTTTCACCTTCTCTGCCAGTTTAACAACAGCAAGATATTCCAAAATGCGTTCTTTAACTTTTACCAATCCATAATGATCATCATCTAAGATGTCTTGAGCAATATTAAGATCAAAATCTCTTAGTTTAGGGTCATCCCAAGGGAGATCTAATATCCATGTTAAATAGGTATGAGTTACCGAATACTCTGGAGAATATGAATTCATATGAGCAAAACGTTCTAGCTCTCCTTCAGCTTTCTTTTTTGCTTGATCACTTAAATTAACTTTCTCAATTTTCTTCTTAAAATCAAGTAATTCGGTTTTATCTTCTTTAGTTATTCCAAGTTCCTTGTGGATCGCCTTCAATTGTTCATTCAAATAATATTCACGCTGCAATTTACTAAGTTTGCTTTTTACTGTGCCATCTATCTTATACTCAAGTTTTAATATTTGTATTTCTTCTATAACAATTCTATAGAGTTGTGAGATTGATTCAAAGAGATCATTTAATTCAAAAAGCTGCTGTTTTCTATTGATATCAAGTTGAATATTAGATAGTGCATAATAGAAGAATTCATCTGCATTCTCAGCATCACTCAATGGTATCATTGCTTCTTCTGGAATTGACTTATTGAGATCCACATAACTTTTAAATGCTTTACGGAATGAACGTAATAATGCTTCACTTTCTAACTCATTTTCCGATAGTATTTTTTCTTTAACCACGTAATTCGCAGTTAAATGTTTCTTATTTCTACGATATTTTTCTATTAACACTCGTTTATCACCCTCAACGAGTAATCTCATATTCCCATCTGGAAGCTTCATTGTCTGCAAGATAGTACAGATCGTTCCATAACGGTAAAGATCCTTAGCTTTTGGGTCTTCATCTGTTACGGTTTCATACTTTTGAGTAATACATATTATCTTTTTATCTCTAACTAAAGCCATCTCTGCTGCATGAATAGAAAGTTGTCTGCCTACTAGAAGCGGAGTTATTGTATTAGGAGCAAGAAGTAAATTCCTAAGTGGAATTACAGGTAAAGTTCCCGAATTTTTTCTATTTAATATTATATCTTTTTTTGCCATTTATCCTCCAACATTAATGTAGGAAAAAATTCCTCATATTTAAGGTCAATAATTATTTAAATTGAGTAATTCTTTAAGAGAAACATTTGCAAGTCTATCTTAACGTTATCTTCTTGAAAATTCAAAAGGATCAAAATAATAGCCAAAAGAAAAATAGTAGTGATTTACTCTATCTTCATCCATTGCAGCTCCAATTCTTAACGATCCTAAAAAAGTATTATATCCAAGTTTTATTCCCATTGCTTTAAAGAAGTCATCTTCTGCAGTCCAGTAATCTATATCTCCAAGTTGCAATACATTAAATTGGATATCACAAAATATTTTGTCAAATGGATTAAGCCTTAGTGCTAAAGTATTAATTTTATATATTGCAGCACTTTTTTCAGCAGGATAAAGTCCCATATAGCTATCAATCCCGCCAATATAGAAGGGATCAAATTCTTCTTCTTTACTATCGAAATGAGAACCATATTCAAATTGATATTTCATTGAGAAAGTTTTTCCAAATGGCATTAGCATTCTAAGCTTAGAATAAAATTTTTTATTCCCAATCTCGCTGTACACACCCTCTCTTGCGGTAGAAAGTTTTGCTAAGAATTGAACCCCGCGCATCGGAAAAATGTAATTATCTAAACTTTCATGATAGAGTTTCAATCCCAATCCACTAGAGTAAAATTCACTATTCTCAAATTCACCAATATGCTTATATAATCTTGATCTATATATGTAACTGTAAAGTTCTGCAACTAAAGATCTCTTAGCGTAAAAGCCAATACCGGAAGTTGCACCATATTCCACAGAATACACACTGTTTGTTTTTGCATGATCATCTCCATAAGAGTATAATTTTTGTTCTTTTAAATACGGAAATGCCCTGAAATATATTCCCCAATGTTTACCAAAATTTTTAACATAATCTGCATTTATCTCATTTTTATCACCGATGTGTAAATTTAAAAGTAGCTTTGAGTTATGCTGAATATAATTATTTAATTCTAATGTTAACCCAATAACTACTTCTTGATCATTATTAGATGAAAGTGCGAAACCAAGACGTTTTCTATTTTTTTCTTTTACTTTTATAATTAGTTCATACTCGTTATTCTCAAAATTAATTACAGGGTATATATAACTAAAATATTGGGAATGATATGCGTTTCTAACAGCCTTAATAATTTCTCTTTTGGAATAATAAGTATTCTTTGTTAAGCCAACATATTCTCTAATTTTCGCATTGCTAAGGTGCTTGTTACCTAAAATTGATATGTTAGTAAAACTCAATTTATTTGGAGTTGAAGAAATAGATCTTTTTTCTTTGCGTTTTGGAAGCATCTCCAACTCTTCGATATGTCTCCCTGCTTCTATTTCACCTTCATCAATTATGTCTTTCATGCTGTTAAAATCATAGTTAGATAGTTTATTTAACTCTGGCTTGATAACGATATCGCAAAGTTCAATAGATCTATTAACATTATCTGTCATGCTAAAATTTATAGTTTGATCTAAAACTTTTATTAAGTTATCCAAGTTATCTTTTGGTCTTAATTCAGAACTTAATTGCAAGCCAATAACTATATCTGCACCCATTTCTTTAACGATCTCAGAAGGCAAATTTGCTCTGATGCCACCATCAATATAGAGTTCTTCATCTAATCTCATTGGTTCTAAAATAGAAGGAGCAGACATAGATGATCGCATTGCTTCATGCAAGTTGCCACTATCAAAAACTTTTATTTCTCCAGTTCTTATGTTTGTTGCAACACATTTGAATTCAATTGGAAGTTCACTAAATTTAGTAATATTTGAAGCTGGATATGTGTAGTCAAAAAGCGTATTTATTAAAATAGAACCCGAGAATAAAGCTTCGGGAAGTCCAGGACGAAATTTATCATCAAGATTAAAATAGTAGTTAGCATAAGGCATCCACCTCTTCTGCCCAATGTAAAGATCTTCTCGCGAAACAGATTCATCAAAGATATTAGAAAAGTCATTATTCATAATCATTTCTTCGATCTCAATAGCAGAATATCCCATTGCATACAATCCACCAATAACAGCTCCCATGCTTGTTCCAGCAATGTAATCGATCTTAATATCAAGTTCATCAATTACTTTTAATATGCCTATATGAGCTAAACCACGTGAGCCGCCACCACTGAGAGCTAATCCAACTTTCTCTTCTGAGTGTAAAGTAATAGCTATTAGTACGATCATTAAAATCATTGAATATTTTATTTTCATATATCAACCAAAAAGAGACGAAGTATGTACCTCGTCTCTTAATTATTTATACTACTAAAATTGTATTATTCTGTAACATCCAATTCTGTAGATTCTTCTTCAATATTTTCATCTGTAACTTCTTCAGCATCCGTATTAATAAGTTCTTCATCAACCTTCTTCTCAATTACAGGAACTTCATCTTTCCCACTATACAATCCTTCTACAATAGGTGAATAAGCAACGATGAGACCAGCAAAGACAATACTTACCATGCTCATTAATTTAATCAAGATATTAATTGAAGGACCCGAAGTATCTTTAAAAGGATCTCCCACTGTATCACCAACAACAGCAGCTTTATGAAAGTCAGAACCTTTACCACCATGATGTCCTGTTTCGATATATTTCTTCGCATTATCCCAGGCGCCACCAGCATTATTCATCATAATTGCCATCACAAATCCTGTAGATAGACCACCAGCCATAAGACCTAGAACACCTGTCACACCCAAAATTAAACCAATAACGATAGGAGTAAGAATTCCTAATAATGCAGGAGCAATCATCTCTCTTTGAGCTCCAACTGTTGAAATTTTTACACATTTAGCATATTCCGGTTCAGCTTTGCCTTCCATAATTCCTGGAATCTCGCGGAACTGACGACGAACTTCTGCTACCATATCGCCTGCAACTCTTCCAACTGCCTTCATAGTAAAAGCAGCAAAAACAAAAGTAACCATTGAGCCCATAAAGATTCCAACCAAGAATTTGGGATTCATTAAATTAACTGAGTAATAATGCATAAAATCTGAAATTGAAGCATTTGCAATATCAACAGTTCTAACTAAACCGTTTCCAAAATCTATTGTCATAACCTTCATTCCAAGATGTATCAAACCAGTTCTTACTTCTTCTAGATAGGCAGCTAAAAGAGCCATTGCTGTAAGTGCAGCTGAACCAATTGCAAAACCTTTTCCAGTTGCAGCAGTTGTGTTTCCCACACTGTCAAGTGCATCAGTTCTCTTACGAACTTCTTCCGAAAGATGACACATTTCAGCATTTCCACCTGCATTATCAGCGATAGGTCCAAAAGCATCCATAGCTAAAGTAACGCCCAAAGTAGCAAGCATTCCAACAGCTCCAAATCCGATTCCATACAATCCTAATTCTGGAATTGTAAAGCCCTTGCTTACACTGAAAGCAGCTAAGATAGCAATACCAATTATTATAACCGGAGCAGCAGTAGATTTCATTCCAACTGCCAATCCATCAATAATGACAGTTGCAGGACCATATTCACCCTGCTTAGCGATTCCTCTTGTTGGTTCGTATGCTGCGGATGTAGAACGCTCTGTAAAATAACCTATTAATATTCCTGCAGCTAGTCCAATTATACTTGCAAAAAATATTCCAAGTGAATATTCGGCAGGAAGCATTGTTTTTGTTACAAAGTATGCAACTATGGCAATAAGAAGTGAGCTACCATATACACCTTTATTCAAAGCAAACATTAATTCTTTTGTCCCAGCACTTTCTTTTGTAGAAACCATGTAGATTCCCAGTATCGAAAGAAAAGCTCCAACACCTGCCAGAACCATTGGGGCAGTAACAAAACGTATCGCCCATTCACTATTATGACCAAAAATTTGAGTAACAGCAGCCATTCCAAGGGCAGCAGTAGCCAGAATAGATCCTGCATAAGATTCATAAAGATCTGCGCCCATCCCTGCAACATCACCTACATTATCACCTACATTATCGGCAATAGTAGCTGGATTACGCGGATCATCTTCAGGAATTCCTGCTTCAACTTTTCCAACCAGATCTGCACCAACGTCAGCAGCTTTTGTATAGATTCCACCACCAAGTCGTGCAAATAATGCCTGAGTAGAAGCTCCCATTCCAAAACTAAGCATGATTACTGTAATTGTATGAAGTGGGAATTCAAAGTATTTCAAAATGTAGAACCATGCAGTGATATCAATTAATGCTAATCCAACAACAACAAGCCCCATAACAGCACCAGCTCTAAAGGCAACCTTAAGCCCTTTATTCAAACTTACAGAAGCTCCCTGAGCAGTTCTATTAGATGCAAGTGTAGCTGTATTCATTCCTATCCATCCAGCTAATCCACTGAAAAAACCTCCAGTAAGAAAAGCCCATGGGATAAGCCAATGCAGCACATGCAATACGTGAGCCATAATATTAAATAAAATAAAAGCTATGAGAAAGAAAATCCCAACACCTTTATATTGTTGTTTCAAATATGCGAAAGCACCTTCTCGCACATGATTTGCAATTGTCTGCATTTTTTCATTACCCGGATCTTCCTTTTTTACTCCTAAGTAAAAGATGTAAGCAAAGATCAATGCTGTAATCGCTCCAATGGGAGCAACATACCAAATTCCTGGTACCATTAATGAACCTCCATTTTTTTATAGTTTATTCATATTCTAAAATTAATTCTACATCCTTACTGTCAAGTTTCTTGTCAGCAAGATTTTAATGTTTTTATTATTCCTATAATAGGAGCAACCAACTAAATGAAATCTCTAAGTTTTTGGCTAACTATTTAAGTTAGTTTAGGTCTGTAAAATTAATTATTTGACAGTAGAATCACTATTCGATCTACTACTTTTAGAAATTTTATAATCATGAGGTTTTGTATGAGATATCCAATACGGTCGTTAACATATAAGAATAATAAATTGTACCTGATAGATCAGAGAAAATTACCAGAAAATTTTGAAGAATTTATTTGCAAAAATTACAAGGATATTCAATTTGCAATTTCAGATATGGTTGTGAGAGGAGCGCCAGCCATAGGTGTAACTGCCGCTTATGGAGTTGTTCTTGCCGCCATAGAATTCATTGAACTTCCAATTAAACAATTCTTATTGCAAATGAATAAAGCTTGTGATATTATTAGTAATTCCCGCCCAACAGCGGTAAATTTGATGTGGGCAATAAAACGAATGCGGTTGTTGTTAGTTAATAATGATATACCTGAAAATATTTTAAATAAATTGAAAACTGAAGCTGACAAAATTGCTAATGAAGATATTATAACAAATAAGAAAATGGGACAGTTCGGGAATTCGATAATTCCCCAAAAAGCTACGATCTTAACCCACTGTAATACGGGAGCACTTGCAACAGTGGAGTATGGAACAGCCTTGGGAGTAATACGTGCAGCATTTGATGCTGGGAAAGACATTTTCGTTTATGCTGATGAAACGAGACCAAGACTGCAGGGAGCAAGACTCACAGCATGGGAACTTGTTCAAGAAGGGATTCCTGCAAAACTTATTGCAGATAATGTAGCAGCTACATTGATTCGTGATGGTAAGATTGATCTAATATTGGCCGGTGCAGATCGGATCGCAACAAATGGTGATAGCGCTAACAAAATAGGAACATTCATGCTTTCGGTTATTGCTAAAGTTTATAACGTTCCATTTTATATTGTTGCTCCAACTACAACTATAGATTTTGAAATAGATACAGGTGATGAGATAGAAATAGAAGAACGTTCCTCAAAAGAAGTAACACATATTAAAGGTGTGCAGATAGCACCTGATAAAATCGATGTTTACAATCCTGCATTTGATGTGACACCAAACGAAAATATAACTGCAATTATAACCGAAAATGGAATAATAAATAGGCCATTTAAAAAGAATATTTTAAAACTTATTTAGAGGAATTTATGTTATTTGAAGAAATCAGAAACGACATTGCTAGTTTAGGAAGAGAGATCGCATCTTCCGGATTTAACCTGGGGACTTGGGGAAATATATCTGCTAGAATTGATAACAGTAAATTTGCGATCACTCCTTCCGGCATTACTTATGAGACAATGACAGCTGAAGATATAATTGTTATTGATATTGAGGGTAACATAATAGACGGTAGAAAAAAGCCATCGATAGAGTTACCATTGCATACTAATATTTACAAAGCCAAACAAGATGTAAAAGCGATCATTCATACTCACAGCGTTTATTGCACTGCTTTTGCCATTGCCAGAAAACCAATTCCCGCTACTTGTGAAGATATGATCCAAATTGTGGGAGGGCAAGTTGATGTTGCAAAATATTTTCTTCCCGGTTCAAAAGAATTAGCTAAATCCGCTGTAAAAGCTCTTGGTAATAAAAGTGCATGTTTAATGGCAAATCATGGATTGATTGCTGTAGCCGATAACTTAAACGAGGCTTACAAAATAGCTCAAATTGTTGAGAAATCAGCTCAAGCTGTAGTATGTGCTAATTCTTTGGGAGGAGCTGTTGAACTCTCTCAAAATGATATTGATTTTATGCGTGATTTTTATTTGAATAAATATGGGCAGAAGTAAAATGAATAAAATAATAATGACAATTAGTCTGTTGATTGTAATAGTAACCTTTCAGGCAGAGGAGCAGAGCATGAATAGCATTTGTGATTTTGAAATGATAAATATACAAGGTGATACACTTAAGCTAAGTGAATACGCAGGAAAAGTAATATTAGTAGTTAACACAGCAAGTAAATGTGGTTTCACATATCAATATGAAGGTTTGGAGAAATTGTATAAAACATACAAAGATAGTGGTTTTGTGATTTTAGGATTTCCTGCTAACAATTTTCTAAAACAAGAACCTGGCAATAATGAGGAGATAGCAGAATTCTGTAGTATTAATTATGGTGTTACTTTCCCAATGTTCAGTAAAATATCTGTTAAGGGTAAAAATATGCATCCACTATATAACTATCTTACATCCAAAGATACAAATCCCGAATTTGGTGGGAAGATCACTTGGAATTTCAATAAATTTTTAATTTCAAAAGAAGGGAAAATCATAAATAGATTTGGTTCCAGAGAAAAACCAGAAAGTAAAAAGATCATAGAGGCAATCGAGGGAGAATGGTAAGTGTTTCACATAAAACAGGTGTTACTCTTCCTCGTTAACATCCTTTTTCATTATTTTGTTTGACATTATGAATTTATTAATCGTTATTGGAATAGTTTTAACTAAGGAAATGAAAATATTTTATTAAGAATCTTTTATCGGAGGTAAAATGAGAAAATTTATTGTAGGCATTTTTATTATTTCTAATCTAATTTTATTAAGTTGTTCTAGCCCAACTGATAATGTTAATGATAACATTAAATTTATACAAACATATGAATATTTTTCTAGCAAAGGATTTTCTTTAGATCTAACAAATGATAAAGGTTATATTATTACAGGTTATTATAATTCTGGCAATATCATGTTATTAAAAACTGATAAGAATGGTAATGAACAGTGGTGTAAAACTGTTGGTGAGGCTAGTGAGGCTTGGGGATATTGTGTATTACAAACGAAAGATGATGGTTATATTGTAGCAGGTAATTTAACAGAAGACAGTTTATATGTTGTTAAAACAGATATAAATGGTGATAATGAGTGGAGTTTAACAATTGATGGCGGTTTTGCCTACACGGTTATTCAAACAATTGATGACGGGTACTTAATATCAGGTAGATTAAATAATCAGGCATGCTTAATAAAAATCAATCAATATGGTTTTGAAGATTGGACAAGAACCTTTCAATATTCAAATGCACATTCGGTAATTCAAGCAGATGAAGGTGGTTTTGTCTTTATAAGTGGATCAAGAATTGTTAGAACTGATGAACTAGGATATGAGATATGGAATAATTCTATTAGCGGTGGTTTTGGTACTTCAATGAAACAGACAGATGATGGTGGTTACATAATTGCTGGTCGTGTATCACAAGAATATGATATATGGTTGGTCAAAACTGATGCACTAGGTAATCGTATATGGGAAAGATCTTATGATGGGAATCTCAATTATGATGAATATCAATCATCAGTTGATATTACTGACGATGGTGGATATATTGTAGTTGCTACAAAAAGAAACATCATTGATAACTTCAGGCAAATCTGGTTAATTAAAACAAATGAAATTGGCATTGAAGAATGGAACACAACATTTGGTGGTATAGAAGAAAATGATTATTCTGTTGGACAATGTGTGAGACAAACAGCTGATGGGGGTTACATATTAACAGGTCAAATTAATTACCATGTTTGTTTAGTGAAGACAGACGATGAAGGTAATGTTGAATAATATAAGGGTTAATTATGAAATCTAAACTTTTTTTCAAACATTTAATCTTTGATAATCATTTATTTATTCTAATTTGTTTTCTGATATTGTCGATATCCATTACTCTATTGTTAAACTTAAGTATTGTAAAATTCTTTGTTCCAATAATTGGAGGATTATTATCCTTACTGTATTTTATTCAAAAGCAAAAACTTGCAGAGCTTCTATTATTCAGAGAATTGTTTAATGATTTTAACTCAAAATATGATAAGTTAAATAATGGTTTACTTATAATTATTAATAATTCAAATAATAAACTTTCAGATGATGAAAAAAGTTTATTATTGAAATACTTCAATTTATGTAGTGAAGAATATCTATATTATAGAAAAGGGTACATTTTCCAAGAAGTATGGAATACTTGGTTTAAGGGTATGAATATATATTACGAGAATGCTAGAATTAGACGTTTTTGGAACAAGGAATTAAAATCAGAATCTTATTACGGACTTGAAAAATTATTCAAATATTAAAGATCACAATTTCATTGCAAAGGTCATAAAATCAACAAGGACACCTAGCCTTTGTTCGTTGCTAAAGACCTTCCTCGTTAACATCTTTGGGTAATTGTTGCTTCTTTTTTCTTGTACTAGATAGAAACCCAATTAGAATACCAAGAAGTAGGGTTATAGGAAATAATATTACAAGTGGTACAACTTCAAATTTCCAGAACAGTAATTGGATTGAAACAACTTCTAAATTTTGAAAAAGAATTATTATAAATATAAGTAATATAAATAAAATCAATATTGTTTTAATTTTCATATAATTTTTCTCCTTTTATTC
>Ga0233437_1006732_pt1 | contig 11561 bp, 11 predicted proteins | sample SI_122_August201_FD_182714 | JGI IMG/M metagenome (GOLD analysis project Ga0233437, IMG submission 182714) | Seawater microbial communities from Saanich Inlet, British Columbia, Canada - SI_122_August2016_200_MG | ecosystem: Environmental > Aquatic > Marine > Inlet | place: Canada: British... | reverse complement strand
GCAATTGCCTCTGGGCTTTATTTAAAGGCACACCAAACAGATCGTTTTCATCATGATAACCAGCGCCAACATCAATTGATGTTGTGAGAACAATATGAGGATTTGATTGGCTAATATAAGCATTAATTTCTTCGAGAACCTGCATCAATCGCAACAAATTTGTTTTCGCATCATCTGCCTCTGAACCCAAACCACTTACCAGCATCAATTTCCCACCATTGAGATATTTTACCGTCACAGCCTGCTCAAAAGCTATTTGCTTCACCCGCTTTACAAGAGTTCTATATTGCGGCGCCCAAGTTCCCACCATAGCTTGTTCATTAATTCCTTGGATATCAACAAAAGCCACACCCAAATTATTTTTTTCAATACTAACTTGTTCACTACTTGGCTTTGGCAGCTTAACCCCACACTCCTCACAAAAACATTGTCTTTGGGGGTTTGTTATTACATTTGTTGCTGTACACCGTTGACAGGTAACCTCTCTTACAACAACGGAACTTCCTGCTTGATTTGTTTCTACAAGATTATATTCAGGAAAACTTGTGAGCCATTCAACACCCCACAAAATTGATTCTGAACCATTTTGAAAAGGGGCTGTTTCAAATCCTAAATGCAATAAATCACGACCACCAAGCTCAACAGATCGCCCCTCATCTTGAACAAAACCATTTAAAGGATTTGAAGAGAGGCTCTCTTGTCTGGGAGCAAACTGAGCTGATCCAAAACCAGGATGACGATCTTGTGTTGCTGTACGCTGTAGTGTTTGCAGTAAAATATATTGTGCATTTTGCCTAAAAGTTGCGGCATCAAGAACAGGCCCCAGATTTTCATAGGTCATGGCTGGGCCAGTAACAAGACGTGATAATGTTGGTAAGGTGGGGTCGCTAAGCGGAAAAGCTCCAAACCCTTGATAACTCGATAGAGGTACGTATAATCCTTGCTGCATGGTCCACGAATACGTCACATTCTCTCCCAATGTGTTACCACATGCTAAGATGGCTGTATTGAGTCAAGGAGACTCTTCTAGAGTATTATCTACAATTCACAACAAAAGTTGCTTATCACTTTATCTTTATGATATCTTTAGTTTTTTTGTGTTCTTGCTGTAATTCAAGACAAGCCTGTCTTCCACAATAAATGACGCCCTCTCATTCTTTTGTAAAAATATTGACGATTTATTACGCAGATGAATGCTTGCCTAGAAATGAAAAGCTCGCAGTAGGAACAAGTCCTAGATTGACATGGGGAAGATCGTAAAACAACTAAACGCTACTCAACACCTAGCTGTTTGACCATTTTATATAAGGAAACTTGATGCAAGCCAAGGTCACGAGCTGCTTGTGATTTGTTCCCTTCAGCGCGTGTAATAGCTCTTTTAATAACTTGTTTCTTGAGCTCATCCATTTGAAAATAGAAATCACCTTTATCAAAGATTTTTTCCAACGATTGGTCAATAGATGTATCGTGTTGCACATGAAAAAAGCGAATTCGCTCCCCTTCCTCGCTTAAGGCGACAGAGCGCTCAATAACATTTTGCATTTCACGCACATTACCAGGCCAAGGATAATTTTTGATCTTGCGAATATCTTCATGTGTCGGCGCTTTGAGAGGCTTCTTCATCTCAACAGTATATTTACTGATAAAGAACGTTAACAAATCTTCAATGTCTTCCTGACGATCTCTTAGGGGTGGAATAAATATGGGCAATACATTTAATCGATAAAACAAATCTTGCCTAAATTTATTTTCCTTTACAGCAAGCTCGAGATCTCGATTTGTTGCAGCCACAATACGAACATCAACAGAAACCCATTCTGTGTTACCAACTCTCTGAATTTCTTTTTCTTGAAGAGCCCTGAGCAATTTTGGTTGAATGTGCAACGGGACCTCGCCAATTTCATCAAGAAAAAGAGTCCCACCATCAGCAGCTTCAAAAAGGCCTATTTTTTGTTCCGTCGCACCTGTAAAAGATCCTTTTTCATGACCAAAAAGTTCACTCTCAAAAAGACTTTCAGGAACAGCAGCACAATTAACTTTGATAATAGGCTCAGCAGAGCGTTGTGACCGTTCATGAATTGCATGTGCGACAACTTCTTTACCTGTTCCTGTTTCACCATATAACAGAACAGAAATAGAACTGTTTTGAATCATGTCTACTTTTTGCATCACTGTTTTCAGCCCTTTACCAGTACCAATAATATGCTTTTGAACACCTTGATTCCTGATTTCTTCTTTCAAACGCTTGTTTTCTTTCTTCAACTGTTCATGCAAAGCCATCAGAGACTCATGATGCTTGGAATTAACAAGAGCAACTGTTGTCGTCGCTAATATTGATTGAATGCTTGTCAGATCTTCTGTTGTGTAAGGCAGATAACTTGGTTTGGGCCCTAACAAAACAAAGCCATGAACTTTTTTCTGAAATTTTAAAGGCAATAATAAATTAAGATTGTTTTTTATTAAAACCTGTAACGCAGCATGTGATACATCTTGATTGCTAGAAAATTCATTAATAGCATACTCAACAGGATCTAACGGCATCTCTTGAGCCGTAACAGATGCAGGAAGATTTTGATAGACATCATCAGAAACGTCCTTATCATCTAAAAGTGCCTGTTTTTTGAAATGATCCAATTGTGAATTTTGATAATAACAATAGACCTGTTCAATCTCAAATTGGTCTTTCATAAGACGTACAAAGGCAGATAATATTTCATCGCCTGTATGTTGTTTGAGCACAGAGTCACAGGCGCTTGCCATGATATCGCGAAACTTAAATGTTGAGGGAAAGAATATGCGGTCTATAATACGTGCATAAGCTGCATATATCAACGCCACAAGCTTTATGAAAATAGACACAAAAACAATGGGATAGATATAAGCTGTGGAAACAGCGTATTTATGCAACAAAGGTATGACAAAAAAGAAATCAACAAGAAAAAGAATAGGAATGATAACGGCAAAACCTAGATAAAAGAATTTTCTCTTTGGTGTAAAACGAAGATCGAGAAAGTTGTATTTAAAAAGAACATAAGTTGTAACAAAAGGAAAACACAGCTGAATAAGAATAACCTCTATAGGAATAAGTGTCGCACTCACATTATGGGCAACGTAAACAATAAAAGGAATAAGACAAGATACGTTTAGTCCTAAATACACAAGAAGTCGTCTTTTTGTTGTGCTCGATTTTGTTGTAAAATATAAATAACTCGCCGTCACAAAAACAAGAACACCACCAATAAAAAACAAGACATTGCTCGTAAAAAGTAAAATCTTATAACCAAAAAAAGCTTGTCCTGAAAAATAGTAAACAAAAATTGCTAATCCCATCACCAAAAAATAGGTTAAACTAATGCCCATTTTTGTAGAAATGTTTGTCATGACCTGTTTAATGGAGCGACGTAGTTGAATCATGTAATAAATCATATGAAGATTTATCACGGCATAAAAGGCAATGGTTACCTGAAGAAGCAATAAAAACCGTTGTGTGAGAAACATATCAGCTAAAAGAATTTCAAAAATGCCAATCGTGTTACAAATAACAAAAAAGAGAAAGGCGCCCTTAGCTAAAGGCCTAATAACAAAAATGGCCAAGCCGGTTAAAATTGTAAAAAACCCACAAAAAAGAAATATATAAAAATAAATGTTAGCAAAATCTTGCGTCACCATCATGGGAGCTATGCGCAACACACTTCTTTCACCATACCTATTAATGACATAGCTAATAGAGCTTTTTGAATGACGCGTATTCACATCTTGAAAAAGCTGCTGTGTGTCTTGAAAAGCTTTGCCATCATAAGACTCGATGAAATCATACATTTGAAGCCCTGCCTGAGAACCAGACCAGGAACGATCAATCATGCCAAAAACCAAGCCATTATCAAAAACTAAAAAACCTGGGTGTTGTTTATCAACCGCCTGTTGCGATTGAATAGCTGTGGCAACGAGCAAACCCAAAGAGACAGTTACATAAATGACAGTAAGAATAACAAATAATTTTCTTTTAGTAATTTTTTTTATAAAATCCATATAGTTCACCTTTATATGATGGCTTCTAACACGGCCCTGAATTATACGACAATTACAAATAGATCAAGTAAGCTGTGTCGCGTTATAGCCGTTTGGCTAACAAGGCGGCTGTTTATGGCACGATCTGCATGTATTGTTCTTTTATTTCAAGAGGTTACGGGGCTCATGGTCTAGCGTGCTGGCGTCTGGCGTGCCATCGTGCCATCGTGCTATCGTGCTATCGTGCTATCCGTGCTATCCGTGCTATCGTCTAGCGTCTAGCGTCTGGCGTCTAGCGTGAGACGTGAGACCTGCGACGCGCGACCCGTCGACCCGTCGAACCCCCTCGACCCGTCGAACCCTCGACCCGTCGACCCATCGACCCCTCGACCCCAGTCCCCAAAAATAACCCATTGATCCAACCATCCCATATATGTCATTATACCCAGCATGTCAGAAATTATACCTTTCAGAAAACAAGCAAAACCTCAGGATTTGGTCCTTCGTTTTATGCATTCCGTTGGTCATAAAAAGGACGCGGCCTTTTATCTCAACCTTTTTACACAAGCCAAACCAGAAAACTTTGCCATAATTGTCCTTGAAGAAGATATTCTCCGAGATGACCTTGATGCCATTATATTTGAAATCCGCTATCTCATGCGGCTACCACTCTACCCTGTCGTTTTGATCCGTTCTGCCGATGATGTCATTGAGAACCTTGAAATTGATAGCTATTTTAGAAGAGCAAAAATTGCTTTTAATATTTTGTCTGATTCTCATGATGACCAAGAAAAGCTCAGTTTCATCAAGGACAGAATCAAAAGAAGAGAACTTCCTCTTCTTCACTCAAACCCCAAAGCAAATATAGTTGAAGAACTTACAAACTTGGCACACACCTTAAGAACAGGAAAAGTTATTTTTCTCAGACGCTCTGGTGGTATTGTCAATCAAGAAACGGGACTTCCTCTCAATCTCATTAATCTGCAATTTGAAAAAGAATCACTGCTCTCAGCAAATATCATTAATAAACAAGATGCTCTTTTTCTAAATACTTGTGACAAAATCATTCGTTCTTGCGATCATAAAATCCATATTTCGATTGTCTCTCCAAACAATCTTTTACGAGAGTTATTTACAGTAAAGGGAGCTGGTTCTTTGATTCAATTAGGCTCTAAAATTATTTCCGACAAAAAAATTCCTGAACTAGATCCTCGCTCTTTACAAAAGCTCATTGAAAATAGTTTTGAACAAAAAACAAAACCTTCTTTTTTTCAAAGCTCTTTTGATTATATTTATCTTGAAGAAAATTATATGGGTGCCGCCCTATTGAGAGAACATGATGACATGACATACCTGTCAACTTTTGCTGTGGGCACAGAAGCCAGAGGACTTGGCATCGGCCGGGATTTATGGCAACACCTAACAAACAAACACACACGTCTTTTTTGGCGATCTCGTCCTGATATGTTTATCACACACTGGTATACAAAGCAGTGTGATGGCATGCACAGAACAAAAGACTGGACTGTGTTCTGGAAAGGCCTTGCTCCAGAAGAAGTTAGCAAAGCGATCACATACGCCATTGAGCAAAAAGACGATTTTTAATTTTTCTATTAATCTTCATGACAAAAGATAGAGACCAAGAAAAAACAAAAACCTACAAAATAAGTTCACGCGAATTTGAAACAACAACAAAAATTCGTCTAGAAGATACATTTGATGAAAATGAAATAACCTTAGTTGATGAGCTGCCCCCACCAACAATCAATCATAATGAGCAAGAAGAAGACAGCGTCACAACAAAACTCAACATAGAAGTTACGCAAAGAGAGCAGGCAGCACGCCCACCACGAATAAAAGAGCCCAGCAGCATTTCCTATAAAATAAAAAAAATTGAAGCCGGTATTGGTGTAAAGAAAGAATCCTATTTTACAAAAAAATGTCATGAGTTCACAAATGCCATAAAAGCCATTGATTTAAACAAAAGGACAGCAAAAATTGCCTTCTTAACCTTTGGCTCTCTCATTCTTCTGCTCACACTCATCATTGGCTCAGGTTATTTTTTCACAAGTAAAAAAGAAATCAAAACAGAGAAAATAGTTGTTTTTCCTAAATCCGAACAACTTAAACTGAGTCCTCTAGAGGTTTTGAATACCAATGGCGATCTACTCAACTCAAAAACAATAACAGCTGGCTCTGATATGTATCTCAAATTTAATGTAACAAATTTTAATGTGTCAGCGCCTGAAATACTTAAGCTAGAAGTGGCTATTCGTATTTTCTCTAACAAGGGAAGACTTATTCTCTATAAGCCCTCTTTTTTGCGTTACACAGGAAAAATTGATAAAGAAACATCTCAACTGGAAATCAAAACTAAATTGGATTTCCATAAAGATATTACACTTGGTTATTATCGTGTTGTTCTCGATGTGACAGAGATTAACACACAAAAACAAGCAAGCTTATATGGACGATTTAAAGTCGTTCCCTAATTTTGTGACCAGTGTTCCGTGTCCTGTGAATTGTTTTTTACAATAAAAGACTATTCATGGCCCTCAGAACACTAAAAAACAATGGCTGGACATTCAAAATGGGCAAATATTAAACATAAAAAAGGTGCTGCAGATGCTAAGCGCGCTAAAATTTTCTCAAAAATCATCAAAGAAGTAACAGTCGCCGCAAGACTAGGTGGTGGTGACGTTAGCGCAAATCCACGACTGCGCCTCGCTGTTGACAAGGCCAAATCTCAGTCAATGCCAAAGGACAATATAGAACGAGCCATAAAAAAAGGTTCTGGCGACCTAGAAGGCACAAGTTATGATGAAATTTCGTACGAAGGCTATGGTCCTGCAGGCGTTGCCATGCTTGTGGAGTGCATGACAGACAATAAGAATAGAATTGTTGCTGAAATCAGGTATTCTTTTACAAGAAAAGGTGGCAGTATGGCAGAAACAGGTGCTGTCAGCTGGATGTTTGAAAGAAAAGGTGTGCTGCGCATTGATGCAAGCTCAACAACAGAAGAAGATCTTTTTGAAAAAGCGCTTGAAGCAGGTGCTGATGATATAGTGAAAGAAGATGATCTCTTCATTGTAACCACTCCTTTAAGTGATTTCCACACAATTAGCGATACACTCAAAAAAACAAACATTAGTATTGTGGCAGAAGGAATAGAGATGATTCCCAAAAACACTGTAAAAATTGAAGATCAAGAAACCGCTGAAAAAGTTATTGGTCTTGTTGATTTATTAGAAGATAATGATGACGTGCAGAATGTTTGGGCTAACTTTGATATTGATGATGCTATTTTAGAAAAACTTTCTTAATCTCAATTTAATCTGAAACACCAACGTAGGGAAGGCCGCGCCAGTAGCCTTCATAATCCAAACCATATCCTAAGACAAACTCGTTCCCAATTTTAAAACCAATATAGTCTACTTCAAGTGGTTTTTTGAGACATTCTGGCTTAAATAACAATGAACATAATTTAATTGAGGCAGGATTACGCGCTTTCAAAAGATTAAGAATATACGTTAAGGTCAAACCAGAATCTACAATATCTTCAAAAATAATAACGTGTTGGCCTTCTAAGGGATACTTGGCGTCTAAAACAAGCTTCACCTCACCTGAACTTTTCTTTTCATTACCGTAGCTGGATACAGCCATAAACTCACATCTAAGAGGAACTTTAATGCGCCTGATCATGTCAGCAAAAAACAAGGAAGCCCCTTTGAGAATACAGATAGCCATCACTTCTTTGCCTTCATATTCCTTATTAATTTGATCTGCAATTTCATCAATACGCTCTTGTATTTTTTCAGCACTGATTAATACTCTTGGTTCTTTTGTTAAATAATTTTTTTCTAACATTATGACCTCTCTTAATTTGTTATTCTAAAATCACTAAACTCTAGCGCTGTATCTTCCCACGTTATTGAAACATCTGTAACAAAGGCGCCAGCCGGCCCCTGCCATGCCCAGGATATACAATCCTTTAGGTTTGATTCATCTCCTTGAGCAAGAACCTCTACACGACCATCTGATAAATTCCTTACCCAACCTTTTAAACATAGCTTTTGTGCTATTTCCTTAGTGCTTGATCTATAAAAAACGCCTTGAACCCTGCCCGTAATAAAAAGGTGTACTCTTTTTGTTTGTAACATGTTCATATTTTTTTAATATCTAACTCTAAAACGTGATAGGCAACTTCAAGCTTCTCAAGCACCTCAGCCACACAACCCGCAATAACCTCAACCGAATCACCACAAAACCCTTTTCTTTCTGGGGAGTCATAGTCCTTATATTGTCTTGTTAAGTCATAACAAGTATGTGAAGTCGCCGCGCCTGTTTTTAAGTACTTCTGACACAAACTCTTGTACAAATGCATGCCATCAAACAACTTTGATGTTATTGGTGCCAAGGGGTCTGGATCACCAAGAATTTCTCCTAAGACAAGCCTTCCTCCTAAAATAGCACCACATTCATTTTCACCTGTTACCCCGCCTTTTCTTAAGCACGAATAGGGTCGCGTAGGCAAACAAAAGGTTTCCGCTAAAGCCACCCCACAAGAACGCTTTTTGACTTCTTTTCCTTCATACAAACATTTAGCTATGTTTTGCGCTTGTTTGATTTTTTCTTTATTCATTTTTTAAAAACCCCCAACCCCACAGGAACTTCAACAAAACTGGGCAAGTTACTCTCAACTGGGGCATCCTTAATATAAATCTGTGCAGAGCCGCCGCCATCCATGTTGATAGCATTAGGGCAATCAAAACCACCTTTTTTTTCTGGTAACGTCATAACTTCGGCTAACAACTTAATGGGAATTTCTTGTTTGCTGACAACAAAAACAATGTAACCCTGACGATCAATGCCCACAACTGTTTTTCGAGAAAGCTCATCTTTGAGTTTTGGCATAACGCCATCAACAACGAGACGAGGACCAGCCTGAACAGCCTGTTCACAAAAGGCATCACTATATTGTGTTGTATGAACAATTTTTGCTTGGCTCTTTTTTAGACAGAACACTGACCACCATGATATTTTTTTTAAATTATTAATGTTTTTGTTGTCTTTTCTCACCAAACCAAGAACATTGCCTTCTGTATCAAAGAAATTTGCGTTAATAACAGCTAAAGCCCCTGTTTTTTGAGCCATTTTTTGCACAGAACTGCTTATTTCAGAAATAACTGGTTTAATCGTATATTGGGAAGGGTCAATTTTCAGGGCCTTAAGCGATACCACTGATTCATTTAATGAAATTTGGACGTTCTTATACAAAAGACCTGATGACAAGGCGCTCCAGTCAGCAGCATAAGAGAGGCTTGCCCACAAAAGAGATACTAATATGAAATGAAGTATAAAGATCTTTCTTAACATGTCATATCTGTGGCTAGTGGCTAGTAGTCAGTGGTCAGGCCACCAAACACTGGTCACTGGACACGAAGCACAAATCATCCTGGAGGCCATGTAAAATCACGGCCACCCAAAACGTGAATGTGTAAATGGAAAACTGTCTGCCCTACACCCTCACCGCTATTAATAACCACGCGAAAATCTGTTAACCCTTCTTTTTCAGCAAGTTCCTTAGCCTTTAACATTAAATGCCCTAATAGGTCCTTGTGCTCTTGTTTCGCAGAGGATAATTTATCTATTTCCGTAATTTTGGGTATCACAAGAAAATGAACCGGTGCTTTTGGGTTAATATCATGAAACGCCAGACAAAAATCATCTTCATAAAGAATGTTTGCCGGGATTTCTTTATCGATTATTTTTTTGAATATTGTCATGAAATCTCAGTACAGCGGACCGGGTTTTGTGTACAGTTTTTTTTATTTCGATTTTTTTCTTGTCAATACATGAATATATTAGCTAATTTAGCCATAGTCCTTAGAATAACTGTTACGGCTCTGCTATTTTTGTGATCTTATCACGCAGTATGCAGCAAGCAGTAAGCAGTACGATAAAATGGTACAATATAAAATGCTTGGCGAAATTGTTTGTTACTGCACAAAGTGCAAGCTCGATTTGAATCATCGGATAACACTCATGGATGGCACAAAACCAAAACGCGTTATGTGTCTCACTTGTAATGCAACGCACAGTTTTAAAGATCCAGACAAAGTAAAGAAAACCACTAAGAAAAAAGCCGTTAAGGGAACAGCCAAAGACCTTACTAAAGCCAAAATCAGCGCAGAAGAAAAAGAGTGGCGCTTGAAGCTAACAGATACAGCCAAAACACCAAGTAAGTATAGCATGAAAGATGCCTATAGCATGGAAGAACACATCTATCATCCCACGTTTGGTCGTGGCATTGTTGTTTCTTTTGATTACCCTGACAAAATTCACATTTTCTTTGAAGAGGGATTAAAAGTTTTAAAGGGATTAAAAAAGACGGCCTAGAAAGACCGCCTTTTTTATTGTTCTCCTAAAGATGCAAAAAACTAGGAGACTCTTTTCTCAAGCACCTTTGCGTAAACATCTTCTAAATCAATATCTGCTGATTCAAAATCAAGTTTTTGAGAGTCATCAACATCAACAAAACCATCATTTGTGATGGAAAATTCAAAATAGGGATCAAACACTGTAAGTGTTCCTTCAAATGTAAAAACAAATCCTTCAACTGTAAATTCTGCTTGGCTCATATCCAGGACAACTTCTGTATCACAGGCTTCTGTTTCCGTAGGAGCGCTAATATTAATCGACAAAAGATCATTTTCCGTTAAAGGCTGGTAGGCACATGGCATCACAACAGACTTTGCTGTCTGACAACCATTTATATTTGTCTCAGCATTATATGTTACCTGCTGGCAAATATCAGCCTCAGCAGGAAAGAAATTATAGTCAATAAGGATCTTATCTTCAGTTTTGTGAAAATATATGTGTTGTGAAAAACTTGAGAGCGTATAACTTTCTAACAGGTTAGATGGTGTTGTCGTAATACCTGTTATCGTCGTCCCATCATTTCCACTTGTAAGATTATCACTCGAGTTTGTCGTGACTGTTTCATTACACGCTAAAAATAAAAAAGAAAAAAGGAGAATTGTGATCGTTTTTTTCATCATATTAATTAAACCATAGAACGCTTAAAAGCGCTCTATGGTTTTACCCTTTTAAGATCTTCTTATACACTTATATAGTGATGCAACAATGGTGCCAAAAACAAGGGCTCCCTGACAATATTTGTTTAATTAAATTAGTAAGTTATAAATACAAGCCCCTGTAAAAGCCTTATCATTCTCAATATGATAATTTTTTCGATAATAATGGCCCAACTATTCTGAGTGTCCAAAAGCATAAGATAGCGTGGATGTTATATACGAATTGTTATCAAAATAGGATAACGGGGCGTTGGGGTCGGAGTCTCGATTCACAATCACGGCCTTAACCTCCCATGTGAGCTCACGATAGAGCTTTGTTTTTGTCTCAATAATGATGGCTAGCTCTGTATTTGATAAGTCCTTAAGAAAACCAAGCCGCACATGTGACATTAGGCAATTGTTAAAATCGTAATCAAAACCAATAAACAAATCATTTTTTAAAGGGCGATACTCTGC
>Ga0233437_1006728_pt1 | contig 11567 bp, 6 predicted proteins | sample SI_122_August201_FD_182714 | JGI IMG/M metagenome (GOLD analysis project Ga0233437, IMG submission 182714) | Seawater microbial communities from Saanich Inlet, British Columbia, Canada - SI_122_August2016_200_MG | ecosystem: Environmental > Aquatic > Marine > Inlet | place: Canada: British... | reverse complement strand
AATCAATGCGTCCCTCATCCCAAAATACAGACATCAGTGTTAGAATGAAGTCAGATTGGTTCAGGGTAGTTCCCTGACTGTTGATGCGAACAAAAACATCGGCTACATCCTGTTCATTTACTGTTCTCGAAAGTTCAAGTGCGGTAAAGGGATAAGATTGCAAATCGTATACATTGTCAATGATTTCATCCAGGCGGTCTTCCTCGGATTCACTTATCTCCTGTTTTTCCTTTAGTTTAGCGAAGAAACTCTTAACGTAACGACGTCTTGTAATTTTCCCTACCCACAGTTCTGAAATATCTGGTATCCATTCGGGATCTCTTCGGATGGAAGCATCGGCAACCTCAAACTTCTGGTCCCGAGGCCTAAAAGCTATATAAATACGCTCTTTCTTGTAGTTTTCGCGGACAATTTCTATTCCCTTGAGAACAGCAAAAAGCGAAGTTAATCTTTGTTGACCATCTACGATAAGTAAACGAGCTACTTTCTGCTTTTTATTCGAGCCTATTTGACGGTGATCACCTTCTATCCCATTTGCCCAGAGAAGAAGATACCCAACAGGGAAGCCTTTATACATTGAGTCAAACAGGTCACGAACTTTAGCGTTTGTCCACACGAAAGGACGCTGTAATTCTGGTAGACCAATTTCACCTATTTCGATATCTTCTATAAGTTTATTTAGCGAATACGATACTTCTTTGAATAGAGTAGTGCTCATTTGAAGTCCTTTTCAATAGTGATACCTAGCAGAGATTTTAGGATCCCCAGCGATCCCCCAAAGATCATTTCATTTAATGCTGGAATTTAGATGCTAATACCTATCAAACAAGTTGTGATAAAATGTGGCGGGCTCGAAACGGCTGAAAGGGAATATTACCTATTACCTATATGGCTTACATGACAATAAGGATTTTGACCCCTTATTAGGACTTTTCCCCCGCCTTAACATACCGGTACAACGTGGCTTTGGACACTCCTAATGTTTCACAGATTTCATTAACAGGAATGCTGATATCCTTCATGAGATTCTTTGCCATCTCGACCTGTTTCTTTGACAGTTTCCGAGGACGACCCCCGACTCTTCCTCTGGATCTAGCTGCGGCTAAACCGGCTAATGTTCTCTCCCTGATTATATCTCGTTCAAATTCAGCCAATGCGCCGAATACGTGGAAGATGAGTTTTCCGCCGGGTGTTGATGTATCCAGTGACTCCTGGACGCTCCTGAAGTAGATACCTCGTTCATCGAGAATGTTCATTACTTGGATTAAGTGGGTTAATGATCTACCTAAGCGATCTAATTTCCAGACAACGAGGGTGTCACCTTTCCTGAGAATACCTAGTATTTGATCAAGTCCAGGTCGTTCAGTTTTAGTGCCAGACATTTTATCAGTGTAAATCTGCTCACAGCCGGCAGATTTTAGTGCATCATTTTGTAGATCAAGGTTCTGATCCGCAGTCGAAACGCGAGCATAGCCAATGTTCATAATTGGTTCCTTTCTATTGTTGTTTTAGTAAATATGAAAACGCCCAAGCGGATGCTCAGGCGTTAGTTGTGAATCTCAGTTGGTTGAGATTATTATATTGATATTTCGGATTAGTCTATGATTTGCGTTTGTCTCAATAACCATGGTTTATGAGACTAAAAGACTAAGCGCATTGAACCCGGGCAAACCCATTAAACAGTGTGTCAAAACCCATCTCAAATTAAAAGTATCATTAAAACTGCACTCACCGTTTTTGAGACATAACTATATGTAGAATTGTTGAACGAGAATCTTACTATTTCAAGAACACCATCTTCTTAGTATCGGTGAACTCAGTAGTTGATAGACGGTAAAAATACATCCCTGCACTGACCAGTTTCCCTTGATGATTGTTACCATCCCATATCTGCTGATGATATCCCCCGTCTTGAACTCTGGATACTAACGTATTTACGAGCTCTCCACGAATATTATAGACATCCAAGTTTACCCCAGTTTGTGCCGGCAGTGTGTAACGGATAGTCGTGGCGGAATTAAATGGATTGGGAAAGTTTTGCTGTAATGAAAATGATTCAGGCAGCATAGATTCAACATCTATATCAATCTCCCCCGCCTCAACAACTCGTCCAGATTCATCCCATACCCTGTAATAAAGCGAAATAGCCTGGCTTACGTCGGACGGGTTTTGAAACTGAATCATGGCGATTGTGTTTCCAATCTGAAACTCAGTTATTCTACCCAGGCCTGTAACACAATACTGAGCTAAACTGCTATCAGAACTTATTGAGGTAAAGCGTGGTGATGACTGATATCTTGAGCTAAAATAGTCCCCTTCAATAACCTGAGTTATTACATCCTGCCTTTGATATTCAAGGATCCACTCAACCTGCAATAATTCTTCATGATTTGAAGTTATTTCTATAGAGGTCAAGCCCTCTGAAGTCCATTTATCTTCCGGCTGATATATTTCATAATTGAGTATAGATGGGCTCTCGACATGTGACTTGGCCAGAAAAGTCGGTTTTGACAGGCCGTTGTGCTCATAGGACCAGTTCCACATCTGAACAAATACAGCCAAGTCCTCAAAATCCAACACACCATCATTCTCAGGTGTCAGGTCTGGAACCACGCCGATTGCGGGGCCGATCTCATAAATCGTATCCTGGGGAACCGCATTCCAGGATGAGGCAAAGATAGCCAGGTCATCTGTATTGATCTCCAGATCGCCAGTATATTCAGCAGGATAATTGAGTATATTTATCCCTTTGAGAGTGGTGTCAGTTCCTGGATCATTATCAGACACGATGAATCTTATCCAGACATCCTGAAGGCGTTGAAAACCAAAACTCTCATATGTGTACCAGTCAAAGGTTTCTGTGTAATTGGCGGGTAATATTGCTGACAGTCCCTGAGCCTCGATACCACTGCTCCAATTTTGTCCCTGATCGCTTGAATATGCTATTCCCAGACTCAATGTATCACTCTCCGGATCAAGTAATGAATAGGAAAGTGCCCCAAGGACAGAGATGGAATCGGGGATGCTGAGTGCGGATATTTGGGGTGGCAGGTTATTATCCAGATGAAAATCAGCAGTTTCAATTGGAAAACCCTCATTTCCGTCATTAGGGGTCAGCTTTAAGCGAATCGTTTCTTTGTCCACACCAGGGAGATCCGTACTGGAAAGCCAGATAATACTTCCGGTATAATCGCTGGATGTGAGTCCCGTTGTGTTTCCACTGACATTGGACATTGACCAATTAGCGCCAGAATCAGTTGAATATTCCAATTTGATATCAATCGGGTCTGATTCATCATCGGACAAAACGAAATACACAAATATATCCCCTGATTGCTCTGTGCTATAGAGCGAGATGGATTCAGCAACCGACACACCAAGCTGATCCAGAAAAACACTTACTGTATCCATGGTTCCCGAATCATTATCATAGGGTGTGATTCTAAATAATTGTTCACCATAAGCAGTTGGGAGATCTGAATGAGAGTTCCATGTAAGTTGATATGTATAGTTAGTCAGCCCAGTGGTATCGCCGCTAACTGTCGCGTTTCGCCATGTTTCGTTCGCTGAATTAAAATATTCACACATCAAGCTCAATGTATCGTTTTCTATATCCGAGAGCTGATAGTGGAGTGTAATATCTAAGCGCTGTTCACCAGTAATTTGAGTTAATTCAATTGAGGGGATTCGGTTATTATCGAGGTTGAAAGGTACGGAAAGACCAGGTATACCTGTCATTGTAAGGTTGTAGGGTCTAATGCTAAATATTACATCAGCGATGTCTTGACCTGGCAGATCTGAGAAAGAATCCCAAATGATTGTTCCATCCCAAATATCTGGAGTAAGATTCGAAGTGTCCCCCAAGATGGTAGCCATATTCCATGTTGATTCATTATTAACGGAATAGCTACAATCCAGTGAGGATATCAAGGAATCTGGATTAGAAATATTGTATCCGATGGAAATCGAATCTGAAAATTCAACAGCACTTTCCATGTTGACTTGTGTAGAGTACACATCGTCATTAAAAAGAATTGAGATTGTGCTAGTTTGATCGTAACCCACCGCTAAATCAATATCTCCATCTCCATCCAAATCACAAGCCGTTACTGAGTGTGGCTGTTCTCCAACTGCATAGCTTCCATTAGGAACAAAGATTCCATTATCAATATTCATTAACAGGGTTACTGTATTTGACCCTTGATTTGCTATCACCAGATCCATATCCTCATCCCCATCTAGGTCTGATGAAATTACAGTCAAGGGATTATTATCAGTACCGTAGTCCACTCTAGATAATAATGATCCATCTCCATTGTTCATGAATATTGAGACTGAATTTGATCCATAATTTGCAACTACCAGATCAATATCCCCATCACTATCCAGGTCTGAGGAAATTAGTGACCAGGGGGAAATGCCAGAGCTATAGTCCACCCCAGATGCAAAATTGCCATCTCCATCGTTCATGAAGATAGTGATTGTGTTTGACCCTTCATTTGCTATTGCCAGATCAATATCCCCATCACTATCCAGGTCAGCGGAGGCAATTGATGCAGGACCGTTACCCGTGCTGTAGTATACTCCTGATCCAAGGGTACCATCGCCATTGTTCATGAAGATAGAGACTGAATTTGACCCATGATTTGCTACTGCTAAATCCATATTTCCATCCAGATTTAGATCAGAAAGTACAATTCCATAAGGCTCATTACCTGCGCCGCTGTCTACTCTGGATGCAAAGGTACCATCTCCATAATTCATCAGGATTGAGATTCCACTATCATCCCTATTTGCTACTGCAATATCCATATCTCCATCCCTATCAAAGTCAGCAGAAGCAATTGACGAGGGACTGTTGCCTACGCCGTAGTCCACATTAGATGCAAATGTCCCATCCCCATAATTCCGGTGGATTGAGATACTATTTGAATTAAAATTTACGGATGCTAGATCCATATCACCGTCCATATCCAAATCTGAACATGTTACTAACCAAGGGGAAAAACCTGAGCTGTAATCTTCTTTTTCGGAGAAGTGTCCACTACCCATGGATGTCTCAATTGTATACTCCCAATGGAAAGGTATAATAGGATAATTATCGAAATCCTGAATTCCAGAAGTCAATGTTACATATACATTCTCACCGGCTACAAATTCATTATCCAGTAAAAGTGTTGCAGTTTTAGTTCCAGGGTAATATGAATAAGTTCCATTATGTAATCCACTTTGGGAAGCGTGGACTACGAATGTATTCGAATTGATGGTTGAAGGATCAATATCAGTCCCAAATGTTACTAATATATCAGTATTCAGCCCGATATTCTGGGCATTTTGGTTCGGATATATCGATTCTATTATCTGAATTGGTTCACCCAGTGAGCTTTCATAGGCACCTATATCTGGATTGGAGTTGGACGGGCTGGGGCGTGAGTTTCCATTCAAATCAGTGGTTGGGGCATGGTACCATGTTCCCTCTATTTCAACGGAGTCTGTACCTGCTCCAATGCAGGAGGAACTTGGACTAAGCCTGAAATCTTCTTCACTAAGAGACACAAAAAGTGGTTCAGAGTTGATATTTGCAGTACCTGGCCACGATGTTTGAAGATTTGAATAATTGGCAGTCACAACACCGCTATTCACCTCAAATAATGGTGTTTTGTTATACCATGCAATCGAATTGTTGATATTCACGCTTGATCCACCAGAGCATACGATGCTTTCATTTTCAACTATTGTGCAATAATTCATAGTCAACGAACTGGCGTCATTGACGAAGATCAATGTTCCTTGACTATTACCGGCAATAAGCGAATTTGTTATCTCAACTGTGCAATCGTCCCCAAGCGAGAATGTATGTCCGCCACCCTCATTGGCATCAATTTTAGTATTAGCTATTAATAGGTGTGACCCACCAACAGCGATTACACCATCTGTATTGGCTGTAATGTGACAGTTTATTAATGCAATGTTACTTGAATCATATATTTCTATTGTTGACCCGGCAATGTGATTTCGGAATGTGCAATTTATTATTTGGGCTGAAGAGTTGGAGGCTAAAAAACCAGCACCCACATCACCATCGTTTTCATAGATGATGCAATCACTAATAAACGGAGAAGAATTATTGCACATAATGCCTCCTCCCATGTAGGGCTCATCAAAACCAGCACCTTGTCCACCGGTGATACTAAATCCGATTAATTTGCTGGAAGAATTTTCGCCACTATTAAAAACAACAACTACAGATCCACCCGATATAATAGTTTGTGCAATATATGATATATCAGTACTCATCAGAAAGACGGATCCAACTACAATATTCTTACCATTAAAATTGATATTTTCAATATATGTATTTGGTTGAACTAACACAGTGTCCCCATCGACAGATGCATCTATTCCGGCTTGTATAGTCGGTTGATCTTCCGGTACATTGATAATTGAAGCGCTAACAACAGAAACAACCATGAGATTGACTAAAACTAGTGAGGTGATTGTTCTATTCGACATAAACGCCCCCATTCCCGAAATCTTTGATCTGAGTGGTTGTGTTATCTGCATCCCTGAACTCAGACGATAGTTCAAAGCTTAATTCGCCGGACTGAGTCGAAGTGGGCATAAAATCAATATTAGCAATTGCACCGGTTCCGGATACACTGGTGGGGTTACCGGTAGCCACCGCAACCTCAATAGTGATCAATCCTAGAGCAGGATCGATGGAATAAAATGGTATAACCGCTCCCCCATTGGTGGCCAAAAAGGACTCACTTTCATAAACATGAACGGAGTTTGCTGTCAATAGAGTAGGGTTATAATTTAACACCACTCTGATCATGGCTACATCAGTCACATCATAAACGATTATCTCCACACCAACTGATTCATCCTGAGCAACCAGTGAATAGCGTGGGAAACAGGCTAATGCAGGACCTGTCAAATCATCTATTTCAAAGCTAACTATTTGTGGATCAACTCTCTCAACCCCATTGAAGTATCTTGATTTTATTTCAAAGTTGTGGCTGCCTTCATCTAACAGTGGATATTCTATTGTATGATCACTGCCCCACTCACTCCAGTCCTGGTCATCCATACGATAGGAATAATTCATGTTGGACTCGTTGCCGACCCAATCTAAAGTCACCAAACAAGTATCAACTGTTTCTCCTTCAGAAGGAGCTTGTAGGAAGGTCACGTTGGGAGGTTCGAAATTGGGATCAGAAGGGTCAAAGGGATTGGATATATCTTCTGGTCCCTCTAGGATGGAACAGGATCCAAATATCATAATCACAAATAATAATAGGTGATATGTTGAGATATACTTATTCATAGGGGTACAGAACTGTAATATCAAAGATGCTCCAAGAATAGGATACCAGAGCTAATGAGGTTGCTGCCAGAAACTGATTACGATAGCTGGTTAACTGATCTTGGCTAGTATTGAGTTGAGACCGGTATCTATCCATAGCTTCAATGGTAATAGCCCCAGCATAATTATCAGATAATTCATTATATGTATCTAGCTCTGTGCCGTACTGAGATATCGAATTAATTAGCCAGCCTACTCCCACGCTAGTGAGAACACCTAATAATATGCCCTTTCTCAGCTGCTGGGAGTAAATCTGCCCCATCCCGGGGAACAGTAGTGATCGCTTTAACGCCAGCTGTTTATCTGGTCTCTGAAAATTAATGGTGACAGGATCTGAATCCTGATTGAACAATGTTAGCTCCTTCTTAAAGGGTAGATAACCAGATGCGTGTGCGGAGAGAGTGTAGTTTCCATAAGGCACCATTATATTTGTAATCTGACCAGGATTCAGTCGAAATCCTCTATCCTTAATACCACTTAACAATCCTGATCCTTCTACCTCGCTCTTGAATGTTACATTGGCATTCATCAGACTTAAATTGTACTTGATTTTATGAACGGGTCTACGAGAACTTAAACTGACGTCCTGCTCGTAAGTTTGATGATACACTTTCTCAACTCGTAACTGATAATCTGTAATTTCTAGTTGATCAATGATCCATCGTTTGTCTTGCGTAAAAGCACTACCAATAACATCTACGTGATGTAATTGAGCTATCGGTTTGTCATTCAGGTAAACTTTAACATCTTTCTGGTAAGGAATCTCGATACGACCGCAACGCACCAACTCATAACTCAGTCGTAGCATAGCATTGTCGGAGAAATGAACCGTCTCATTAAAATCGAAGTATAAATCTTTCCGGAGTTGAATCTGGTAATTGAGTGTTGTATCAGTTACGATATAATCATAGGGAGTTTTCATAAACCTCCCTTGATTAATAGATACTTCAGCCCCTTCTGGTTCAGTATAGATCCGCAGTATGAATTGTTCTTCCGCGAGATTAACAGTAAGGTCCTTGCGATCATTACGTTCCAGGGAAGTTATCGCCTCGCCAATAAGATTTCCCTTTCTTACTTTAATTTTATAGTCTCCAGCTTGTAACCCCTCCAGTCTGTAGGGTGTCACATCTCCCATAGGTCTATCATTAATGTATATAGTCCCTCCAGGCGGATTGGATTGAATGAATATGTCACAATTGCCTGTCAGAACCAATGAACTCCCGTTTGTGGATTTACCCGACAGCTTTGCTGCCACAATCTTGGTCGTCTGCACTAAGAGATTTTCAATGGGGCCGTTATAGTCTTCAACGACACTATTCACTACTTTACCGGATTCAACATCAATGATCCTAGCTTCAATGGTAAAGAGATTACCAATCTTGGACACGCTACCACCCACCATGTAATGCACAGCTAATATCTGTCCCACTTCCACCAGACAAGAAGCATCATCACACAAGCCCGAAAGCTGTAAGACCTGCTCTTCAAGGATCTGCTCCATTAATCCTCTTTCAATAATGCTGTAGGTGTCGAATTTGCTAATCTCTGATCGTAGGCGGTCACTGATCACCTGGGCTTCAATAGGACTGACACCTAAGCCAGAGAAATTGTAGATAGCCATGTTTTTGCGTTCCGGTGACTGAGCAACCAAAATGCTGATTAAACTACATACTGCTATGAACTGTTTAAGCATTGGGTTCATTAATGATTCTCTATTCTGCTACTAATTCTGACTGTCTACTATATCACTTATATCTATTTTGATCTTCCCTTTGTCACAAATTATAATGTCTTTAATAAGGCAAGCAGAGCTTCCTCATCCCCTGGTTTATATCCGTGGTGTATATATTTTAGTCTGCCGTCACCTCCAACCACAACCAAACTTGGTAGAGATCGTGCTCCATACTTCTGGGCAGTCATGGCGTACCTATCCATAAGGATGGGGTGGGTCATGTGGAACTTCTCTTTATGCCGGTAAACTTTATCAGTCTCTTCACGCTGCTTTTTAACTTCTCCACCATCTTCTGCAGCCATTAAGCTCCCCACATTGACATAGTACAGTCTAACATTCTTTAGTTCAGGGTCTGTCATCATCTTTTCCAGGGCTGGAATCTCCTGACGACAGGGGATACACCAAGTCGCATAAAATGATAGAATGATGGGACTATCGGACTCAACCGCTTTGCTCAGGAAAAAGTTCTCACCTTCCAAAGTACGCAGGTAGAAGGTTGGAGCTGGATCCCCCACTTGCAGATTTGCTCTATCTTGCGGAAAGGCTATTGCCATTAGCAATACGATACTAAAACAGAATTTGAATAGTGTCATCAGGTATTTCATGATTCCCCTACTCTGAGATTAACTTCAACATGGCTTCATCATCTATGATGGACAAATCCATGGGTATAAGTTCTCCAGAGTGTGCTGTCAATTTACCCTGATTAAATTGTAATTCAAGATGTCCTACATACTGCCCATTTCTACCACACTGAGTAATGATGGTATTATTAATGACTTGTGGTTGTTCGAATTGATGCTGAGAATGACCCCCGATAATAACATCAATGAAGTCCAGTTCTTGTGCGAGGAGCTCATCTGCATCATAGCCCAGGTTTGAAAGTAGAATTACCAGATCCACCTTTTCATTAGTTAAAGCCTTTATGTAAATTTTTTGTATAGATTCAATTGGGCTGATAACCTGTAGGTTAAGATCTCCAAAAACTCTATTGTAGAATCCAAAGCTTTCACTATCAATCACACCCATAATCAACACGTTGAGATCAACTATATTAATTACACGCATTTCTGGAACTATAAATGCAGCATTATTTGTTGGTTCAATGTTGCTGGTTACCCAAGGAATAGACTTTTTTGTAATTTGGGTTTGCAGAAATTGTATTCCATTTGAAAATTCCTGATCACCAATGTTCACAGCCGAATAATTTAAAGCCTCCATAGCTCGGAGCAATTTTGTATCACTCTCAGCGTGAATATTGTTGAATGAAAGGATGTCCCCTGAATCCAAGAGTATGGTATTGGGATGATCCTTTCTCCATTGAGAAACAAATGTGGCTCGTTTTTCCATGCCTCCCAACGGCGTGTTGGGACAGTTGCAGTTCTGGAGAACTCCGTTCGTGTTTTGTGTGTATAGAATGTGTAGTTCTTGGGATAGTGCAATCCCCAATAAATATAAAAGTATTAGAAACACTTTGAGGAGCTTAATCATCAAATAATTCATCCCCATCCAAACTCAATTCAGATTTGCGCACAATTTGTCCCGATTTATGATCAACTCAAACGATAATCGTGTTTAATCGAGTGAACGATCTCAGTTCTGATGCAGCTAATTCATTTTAATATTTTGACACAATTGCTGTAATACCCTGACTATCAATAGCTTAACTAGGACTTAAAATCCCTCGCCCTAAACAGGCGTGCCGGTTCGATTCCGGCCCCGGGTACACCTCTAACTGATTGAACCATAGTCACTTACAATCACCACTGAAAGTCCTTTCAATACACTTATTGAGTGCGCTATTTGCGCGATGTGCACACCATGTGCTATCATTTACTATCATTATTGCACACATAGTGCACATGTTATTGACCTCTTTTGGCAAGATAAGTGAATCCAAAGATAGTCTCTAAGATGCCACACGCCATTCACCCTCCGGCTCAGGTTCCGAGATCTTAGGAATTGCATTTTCAAGAGCGGCAGTCATATCAGAGTACTCCTTCTGTAATAGATCGGTATAATGACGTTCTGTAACCACGACACTGGAATGTCCCAGGAACCGGCTCACCCTGTAGATGTCTACCCCCTGCTGTATCAACAATGCGCCGGCTGTTTTACGAAGGGTATGCAGATTTGCATTCTTAATTCCTGCCCGTTTGTAGTACTTCTTCACTATTCGGCTATATACATACTCATACTTGAATGGGAATGGAAACTCAAGGTCACGACGTTTATGGAGAATCTTTCGAATCGTATCGTTCAAACCAATCCTTCGAGTCTTCTCCCCTTTGCCATATAACTCTATGTAGTCCTTCTTGACACTTTCCCATGTGAAATTAGGCGGTAGAATCTCATTTGCCCTGGCACCCGTATGCAGGTAGAACTGAATAAGGTCCATAATATCTTCATCCTGTCCCTGGTGAATCTCGAATAGAAGACTATGAATCTCAGCCTCACGAAGGAAGC
>Ga0233437_1006723_pt1 | contig 11570 bp, 12 predicted proteins | sample SI_122_August201_FD_182714 | JGI IMG/M metagenome (GOLD analysis project Ga0233437, IMG submission 182714) | Seawater microbial communities from Saanich Inlet, British Columbia, Canada - SI_122_August2016_200_MG | ecosystem: Environmental > Aquatic > Marine > Inlet | place: Canada: British... | reverse complement strand
AGTTAACGTTAGATACTCAAACCGCTATGATACTGTATTTACTGAAACTACGCCAATTCAAAGACGTATAATGGATGTTTTTGATATTCAGACCTAAACATAGTTACAAATTTTGGGAATTGAGGATAAAACAGTCAGTCAATGTGCTGGATGCTATCAAAGGGGTTTATAATAATAAAGTTTTCTTTATGCAAAATAACAGACACTACAACTAGAGCTGAATAGTAGCAATTAATTATTGATATACTTATAGAAATCAAAGATTATCTTCGATAAACTTCACTGCATTTCTGAAGATTTGGACACCCTGACCCTCTTTTGGAAGCTTGTCTAGTTCTTTCTGTCTAATCCAGTCTGGATGATTATATGGAGATAAAAATGCTTCAGGATGAGGCATTAAACCGAAAATTCTGCCTGTCGTATTACAGATGCCTGCTATATTATTTATAGATCCGTTTGGATTAGCAGGGAATTCTGCGGTAGGAAGAAAGTTTTTATCCGCATAACGCATTGCAACTAAATTATTATCTTCAATAAAATTTATGGTTTCTTCATTTGCAACAAATTTGCCTTCACCATGTCTGATTGGAACTTCTAAAGTTTTAATGTCTTTTGTAAATACACATGGACATTTTTCTTCTATTTTTATATTTACCCAGTCATCTCTAAATACACCGCTGTCATTCCAGTCAAGAGCAATAGATTGTTTTGGAAGTTTAAAACCTTTAAAATCAGGCAGTATTCCAAGTCTGGTTAATGTTTGAAATCCATTACAGATACCGATTATAAGTTTCCCGCTGTTTATAAAATTAATCAATTCTTCGGTCAGGCTGTATTTTATTCGGTTTGCAAAAACAGTTCCTGCACCAATATGGTCGCCAAAAGAAAATCCGCCGATAAAACTGAGAAAATGGTAGCTGTTTATAGATACTTTGTTATTTAAGATATCATTTAAGTGAACTAAACTTACTTCAGCTCCGCAATAATCAAATGCTGCTTTAGTTTCGTTTTCACAATTGAGTCCAAATCCGGTAATTATTAATGCTTTTGCTTTCATAATAAGATCTTATATGATTAAAATAATTAATTTGTTGAGCTTAGTTTAATATATGTTAAAAATAAATTAAGTAAATCAGTATCATTATTTATTTACCTAATCTATACAATAATCCTGAATGCCTTAATTCCGTTTGATAGTTGCTTATAGCTATCTGTAACGCTTTTTTTGAACCGACAATAATTAAAAGCTTTTTAGCTCTCGTTATAGCCGTATATAATAAATTACGTTTAAGCATAATATAATGAGACGTTAAAAATGGAATAATTACTACAGGGAATTCACTTCCCTGTGATTTATGAATTGTAATTGCATAAGCAAGTGTCAGCTGATCCGATTCAATGAAATCATATTCTATTATATTTGATTCGAAATTAACATAAATTTTCTTATCTTCTATATTAATTTCAGAGATAAAACCAATATCACCGTTAAAGATATTTTTGTCGTAATTATTACTTATCTGCATGACTTTATCGCCGGCTTTTAAAAACCTGTTTGAACAGTTTATGCCTTCAACTTTTCTCTGATTTAAGGCTGATTGTAATTTTTCATTAAGAGATGATGTACCGCAAATGCCTTTTATCATCGGAGTCAAAATTTGAATGTCTCTAAATGGATTAAATCTGAAGCGTTTAGGTATTCGTTCAACAATCATTTTTATTATTAATTCAGATACTTTTTCAGGATCATCCTGTTCAATCCAGTAAAAATCCTGGTATTTACCTTTTTTATTATTAACTAAATCTATCATTTGACCTTCATTTACTGAATGTGCAGTGGGTATAATTTTACTGTCTGAATCCTGACGGTAAATATTAGTTAAGTGAGTAACAGGACAAATATTAGATTTTATAATATCACCTAAAACACTGCCTGGACCTACTGATGGAAGCTGATCTACGTCTCCAACTAAAACTACTGTTGTGCCTTCTTTTATTGCTTTAAATAAACTATATGCCAAATTAAGATCAAGCATTGATACTTCATCAACAACAAGAAGATCAATTTCTAATTGCCTTTTATTGTTGTGAACAAATGTTTTATTAACAGGATCCCACTTTAATAAGCGGTGAATTGTTGATGCCGGAGAATTAGTAGATTCATGTATTCGTTTAGCAGCTCTTCCGGTTGGTGCTGCTAAAGCTATTTTTAATTTAAGTGCAATAGATCTGCGAATAATTTCTCCGATTATAGTAGTTTTTCCTACTCCAGGTCCACCTGTAATAACTGATACTGCCTGCTGCGAACAATTATCTATGGCATCTAATTGCTCTTTATTAAATTTAGTTCCGTTTTTAGATTTATATTTTAGCCCTGAAATAAACTGACCTTTATGACTGGATACTGACGATAGATGTTTAATGATTTGAGCTAAAACTACTTCTGATATATATAACTGTCGATCATATATAAATTCACAGTTTTGGTCATTTGAACTGATTTTTTCTATACTTATTAATTCTCTGATTCTGGCTAATTGAATACTTTTTTCGCTGTGTTCCAAATCAATATCTAATAATTCTGAGTTATATGCAATAAAGTCGCTTAGCGGATAGCAAACATGACCTGATTGAGACAGTTGATTTAAGCTATATTTTACACCTGCAATAAGACGTTTATCATCAGTATGTTTTATTCCTAAATTTTCTGCAATCATGTCTGCTTTAGAAAAACCTATACCGCTAATTTTATCTGCAAGTAAATATGGATTATTTTTAACAGTATTCAGAGCATGCTCTCCAAGTACTTTATATATTTTTTTATAATATGTTAAACTTATGCCGAGACTTTGAAAATATATCATTATCTCTCTTTTTTCTGACTGTTCCTTCCATGATTTCCTAATAGACTCTACAGTTTTTTTGCCCAGTCCGGGTATTTGCAATAATCTTGCAGAATAGTTATTTAGTATATTAAGAGTATCTTCGTGAAAATGTGAAACAATTAGTTTAGCCCGCTTAGAACCGATTCCAGGAATTAGACCTGATGCAAGATATTTTTCAATACCTGATGATGTGGCAGGTAAAGAATATTTAAAATTAGTGGTTTTGAATTGACTGCCGTAATCAGGATGTTCTTCCCAACTTCCTTTTGCAGTAATTCCCTGACCCTCAAAAGCTCCGCCCAGCGGACCTGTAAGTGTCAGGGATTTATTATTAACATCTTTTATTTTTATTACAGAGTAAGTTTCATCGTCATTAACATACAGTATTTTGTATATCTCACCCGAAATTTCAACTTGACCTGTATCAGAATTTGATAAATTATCCATAAATCATAAATTATTAATCAATAAAGAATTTAAATATCCAGTCAACTAAAAAATATTTTCCTAGCACCTAGCACCTAGCACCTAGCACCTAGCACCTAGCACCTAGCCACCAAATCAATGATGTGAAAAAACTCTTTCAGGTGCATGAACAATTGCAACGTCGAGTTCATTTGCTCTTTTTATTACATCTGCATCTTTGAGCGATCCTGCAGGTGAAATAATAGCTGTAACTCCGGCTTTGGCTGCAACTTCTACTGCATCAACAAACGGAAAGAAACCGTCACTGGACATGACAGAGTTTTGCATTACCTCTTTACCTTCGTATTTTTGTTCAAATTTCCAAATAGCCTGTTCAACAGCACCGACTCTATCCTGTTCTCCTGTTCCTACAGCAAGAGTTTGGCCGTTCTTCATTATTACAACACCGTTAGAACGTACATTCAGATTGATATACCATGCGGCTAGAAGATCTTTTAATTGTTCTTCAGTTGCTATGATTTCAGATGTCTGTTTTCCTACAGCCCTGTTTTCGGCTGTAGCAGGTGATAAATCTTCTATTCCTTTAATATTTGTTAATAGCGGTTCTGCAATAATCAGTGATCCGTCAGCAAGTACTTTTATTGTCTGATTTTGTTTGCCTGAATCACCGACATATTTTGGAAGGTTGTTTAGATCGCCGCACTGTAGAACTCTTATATGCTTATTCAGTTTAAATTTTTCTGAATTATTAAAGAGTTCTAAAGCTTCATCTGTAATAAAAGGTGCTACAACACATTCAACAAAACTGCCCATTATTTCAGTTGCTGTTTCTGCATCGATTTCAACATTAAATGCAACTGCACTTCCAAATGCCGCACGTGGATCACAGTCTCTTGCTTTGATATATACATCTTTAAGAGAATCACCATTTCCTGCAACTGCTACTCCGCATGGATTTACATGTTTCATTGCTGCACATGCAGGTGTTTTAAAAAACTTTACAATATTTAACGCATATGAAATATCTTCAAGATTTGTTTGTGATAATCCACTTTTACCTGTTTTTAATATTTTCATATCGCCGATAGGTGTATTAGCAGATAGAGGTTTATAATATGCAGCTGGCTGGTGAGGATTTGTTCCATACCTAAGATCTTCTACTTTTTGATAAGTGATACTGTTAATTTCGATAGTATCATCAAATGAACCGACATTTTTGCTCAAATAACTTTTTCTTGATATAGACTTACTTTCAGACATTTTCATATATCTCCAAATTGATTGACAAATCAGTTACTAAGTTATAATTTACGACACAATAAATAAATTTAAATAAGAAGTTTAATTTTTTACTTAAAACCTAAAGCTATCATCATGGCAGATCATCCTACAAAAGAAAAACGAAGCTGGAATATGAGTCAAATCCATTCCAAAAACACTAAACCTGAAATGGTTGTACGCTCATTGCTTCATTCAATAGGATACCGTTTTAGACTTCATGGCAAAGTAAATATTCTCAATTTTTTCAATAAAATAAAAACACTTCTTAATTACGTTGTTTGAGTAATCATTTTTTAAGAAATATTTTATTAAATTAAAAATGCGTAAATTTAGTTAAGTTTGGAGAGATGCTTAGATAAAAATTCTTTATTGGGCATAAACTTATTAGGGAGTTGAATTCTTTTAGATTCAAAAGACTTAAAATATGTTTGAAAGGCATCGTTAGTCATATACTTTTTTAGAGACTGTCCTAAAACCAAACGATAGTTTTTGTCAAAAGAAATTAAATTACGATCAAAAGCAGCATCGTATGTTGCGGATAAACAAAGACCATTTGTTGGATTAAGGCGGTTACTTTTATTTTCTGCCCAAGGAATAATATGGCTAGCACGAAGGACTTCTGGAATGTTCAAGCCATTAATACAGCATTTTGAACCATAATTTTCTAATATCATTTTTCGAAAATAACTTTGATTTACTCTAGTTTTAATTAACTGCAAACGCTCTTTACCCGTGTAGTCAGATATAATATTATTGTTATCTATGTCTAATTGTTCAATATACTCTAATTTCTGCTTTAAAAGTATTTTGCTGATATCTTCAGGTGACTTTTGTGGTTGATTTTGAATTAATTTATTTAATTTTAAGCCGTATTGATAAATAATTAAAAACTGTTTATAGCTATTTACAGCCGCTGAATAAAATCCACCGTTCCAATAACTCTTTTTAAAAGTATCACTAAAAATTCCTTTATTTCCTAATTTTTGTTGGTCTACTATAAATTTATATAATTCAGTAATTGCAGTAACGCTGTTAATTTTATAGATATTGCTATATTTATGATAATATTTGACATCTTTTAAAATTTCATTGAGATATTCCAATGCCTTTATATATGAATTAGCTTTGTTACTTCCAGGTCTATTATTTTCATAAATATATTTAATATATTGTTTTTCCATAATCTCAATTATTTTTATTCTATACATATCTATCTAATTTTATTCAACCTTTATTTATTAGGTATTTAGATTTGTCTAGTCGTATACGTGAAAGCTTTGCAGTTCAGTTTTGAATGTACCAATACTTTTAATCAAAAATCCAATCAAACCGCTCTTCCTTATTTGCTTTACTTAGATAATTACTAGAATAAAAGTAATATTTGCCTCCATTTTTTTCAGTTTTAACAATAACTTTACTTGATCCAGCAAAGTTAATAATGTGGGACTCATAAGAATTTTTTTATTTTTTAATATAGAAACTTCTTATTTATTTTATCTTCATTTACTTAGTTTCGGAATATCCACAGTTATCGCACTGGATTTCGCCTGATGAATTCTTCCATACATAATAAGAATTTCCACATTTAGCACATATATCATCAACTTCGGTTACTAGGTCCGCATAATCTAGATTACAATTAAATAACTTATCATAAACTTCATATTCATACCAATTATTTTTTTGTGCATTTATAAAATTTTCTAATAAAGTTTTTGCTGTAATCTTTAGAGTAGTGTTAGAATTAAAAATTTGAAGATTTACTATTGTATGCCAAATATGATCATCTTCATTAAATGGTAGATTTTGTAAATCTTTTAGCCCAACAATTGATGGAATAAAAAATTCTTCTTCATGTAAAAATGGTGCAATATCATTATATGTTAACTCTCCTTTTATAATTACTGTATTGAATTTTTTATAATTAGATGCATCGCGATACTGATATTCAAATAAAGTATTCATGGATATTTTTCCCTAATAGATGTTTACACATTATTGCTTATAAAATAAAGTAATCGTTATGTCAACAGACTATGAGTAACATGTGTGGTGCTGTCCTGCGATAAAGATTATGTTTGATTGAATATTTTATAGTAGTATTCGAATATATCTTGAGAAGTGGTCGAAAATGATTAAAATATGCTTATATTTATTAGAAGTAGGTGTTAGGTTTTAAGGGTTAAGTTTTAGGATGAAAATCTTACTCTTATGATTTGACCTAGATGATATTCATTGTTCATAAAAATCTAATATTACTAATTGATAAATTGTTATTAAATACTCCGAAACTTAAAACTTAAAACTTAAAACTTAAAACAAAATATGCTAAAAGGAAAATTTATTACTTTTGAAGGACCTGACGGTTCAGGTAAAACAACACAGATAAAAATGCTGCACGATTTATTAGAAAAGAATGGATATCAGTGTGTTTGTACCAGAGAACCTGGCGGAACAAAAGTCGGTGAAAAATTAAGAGATATTTTAAAAGATACATCTTTAAATGGTAAATTATCTGTTCAGACAGAAGCATTGCTGCTGCAAACCGCAAGAGCTCAACATGTCTATGAAATTATTAAACCTGCACTAATGAAAGGTAAATTTGTTTTATGTGACAGGTATTCAGATTCATCTACTGCGTATCAGGGAATTGGAAGGGGGCTTGGTAAAAGCATTATTGAATATTTAAATAATTTTTCAACTTCAGGTCTTATTCCAGATTTAACTTTCCTTCTTGATTTATCTCCTGCTAAAGGATTAAAAAGGGCGGATGATAGAGAGAATGGTGAAGTGAAAGATAGATGGGAAGAACAGCAGATAGGTTTTCATGAGAAAATAAGAAGAGCCTTTTTAACAATGGCGGAAGAAAATAAAAAACGCTATAGGGTTGTATCCGGTTCAGATGAGATAAAAAAAATACATTCAAATATTGTATCAATAATACAGAGTGAATATGGAATCTTTAAATAACAGTTTTTTAGAAAATATATCTGTTTTAGTAAATGCTAAAAAAAGAAATCGACTAGCCCATGCTTATTTAGTCTATAGTGATGATTCTGAAATAAGAAATAAGTTTGCTTCATCTTTGGGTAAAGCAATTTTGTGCAATAATACAACTGACTCTGAACCATATTGTAATGAATGTTCTACCTGTAAAGAAGTTGATAGAAACGTTTATCCTGATATGTACATAATTAGTCCTGTTTCAAAATCAAGGAAGATCGTTATTGGTGATAACGAGGAAGATGCCGATACAATGCGATGGTTTCAGGCAAAGTTTTCTCTGTCTCCGCTAAATGCTAATGGTCGAAAAGTTGGAATCATATATGATGCTGATAGAATGATGGTTCAAGCTCAGAATGCATTCCTAAAGACTTTGGAAGAACCTCCTAAAAACAGCTATTTTATTTTAGTTACTGAAAGTCCTAATATGCTGTTGCCAACTGTTATTTCACGATGTCAAACAATTTCATTGTTATCTAACAGGTGTAGTTATGAATTAGATTTGTGTGATGGACTTTTTGAACTTCTCAGAGAGATTGTTTTATGTGAACAGAAAACAATTTCTAAAGCATATGAATACTCAGAAGCTTTAATAGAATTATTTTCTGATATTCATAAAACTGCAGAATCTCAGATATCTTTAAAATGGGGAGATGAATATATAACACTCGATGATCAGACTCCTCGTTTGAAAAAGATCTTGACGCAAAAATTTGATGCTGAAGTTTCTGCTACCTATATAAAAAGTAAAGAGAAATTTATAAATGGAATATATGTTTGGTTTGCAGAATTATACCAAATGACTTTGGGCGTAAAGCATGATCAGCTTAGCAATTCTGAAATTATTCCTGATGGTATTGCTCAAGAATATGGAATTTCTTCAGAGAGTGCATTGAACTATCTTAATAAGGTAGAAAACTTTGTTCAGATAATGAAATGGAATGTTAGAGAAGAGTTAGCTATATATGATTTAGCAATAAATTTGGTAATGAAATAAAATTATTAAGGACCATATTTTATGATTCAGTTAAATGACTTAGTAAACTATTTAAATAATTTACTTGAAATAGATTTAGTCGCTAAGGATTATTCAAATAATGGACTTCAGATTCAGGGTAGTTCAGATGTAAGGAAGATCATTTTTGGTGTAGATGCGTCAATAGATATGATTAAAGCTGCTGAAAAATCAGGTGCAGATTTTATATTTGTACATCACGGGATAAGCTGGGGATCTAATCTAAAATATATTTCTGGAAATAATTATTCAAGAATTAATCCGTTAATAAAAAATGATATCTCTTTATACGGAGCTCATTTGCCGTTAGATGCTCATCCTGTTATAGGGCATAATGCTTTATTGGCTGATTTGATCGGGTTAAATAATAAGGAGATGTTTTGTCGATATGGAAATACTGAAGTTGGCGTGAAAGGAAATTTGGATAAGCCTATACCTGTTTCAGAATTAAATGAATATGTTAATTCAAAATTAGATTTATTGATCAGCAATAACAGTATTGATATTTGTTCTGATACTATAGATGAACATAATTATATTATGGATAACTCGAATGGATATATTCAAAAAATAGGAGTAATTTCCGGTGGAGCCGGTAGTGATGGAGTTTTGAATGCAATTGAAGCCGACTTAGACTGTTTAATCACAGGTGAATTTGGACATTCATCATATTACACAGCTAAAGAACATGGATTATCTATAATTGCTCCGGGGCATTATAAAACAGAGGTTCCGGGGGTTATTGAAGTAATGAATAAGGTGAAATCAGAATTTGATGTAGAAGTTGAATTTATTAATATACCTACAGGTTTATAGATGGTGTTTGTTTAAAGACACCTGTTTTTTTCAAGCATGGTTATTTGTTAAGTCGTTAATTTGTGTCCAAAATAAATTAACGTAATGCATAAATAGAAGATTCAAACCAAATAAACAACCAACAACTTACGCTCTTTCATAAAAGACATTAGGCAATAAAAAAAGCCATTCAAATTAATGAATGGCTTGAATATATAAAAATTAGTAACGACGTTTTGGAGGAGATTTTTTCAATCTTCTTTTTGTTTCACTAGGTTTTTCATAGCATCTTCTATTACGAATTTCTTTCAGAGTACCTTCTTTATCCAACTTTTTTTTAAGTCTTCTTAAAGCCCTGTCTATAGGCTCTCCTCTTCTTAATTTTATTTCTGACATTTCGTTTTATTTAACTCCAAATGATTATTATAAAAAATTAGTCTTTAGCAAAACCTGACTCATCATGCAATAGACTTTTAAGTCTATGCAGCGCCTGGTTTTGAATTTGTCTTACACGTTCTCTTGTTCTGCCAATTTCCTGACTTACTTCTTCAAGTGTCCTTGGTTTTTCACCATCTAAACCAAAACGCATTTTAAGAATTTTTTTCTCACGTTCGTCTAAACTGAAAATAAGATGTTTCAACCTAGAAACTGATTCCTGATCACCAAGTATCCTTTCAGGTGTCTGTGCTGCATGATCAGGTATAATATCCTGAAATTCACCATCTTCACCCTGCTGTATTGGATCATGTAGAGAAAAAGTTCTAAGATCGGCAAGTCTTAATCCTGATACTGTTCTTTTACTGAATTCTAATTTTTCAGCAATTTCTGCATCTGTCGGTTCACGTCCGAATTCTTCAGTAAGTTTTAATCTCATTGATTTAATCTTATTGATTTTTCCGGCAGATTGAACAGGAATACGGATTGTTCTACTTTGATTGGCTAATGCTCTACGCATTGACTGTTTAATCCACCATGCTGCATAAGAACTAAATTTAGCTCCCTTGGCCGGGTCGAATTTTTCAACAGCTCTCATTAAACCGATATTTCCTTCGGAAATTAAGTCTAGTAAAGGTAGTCCTAAGCCTTTAAAGTCATGGGCTATTTTAACAACCAGTCTTAAGTTTGCTTTAATGAGTATAGTACGAGCTCTTTCTTTTGCGTTTGGATCATCTCCGTGAATATCCGCAGCAAGCTCTATTTCTTCTTCTTTTGTAACGAGTGATATTTTACCTATGTCCTGCATATATACCTTCATGGTATCATTTTTACCCATTAACTGCAGGTCGGGTTTGTCTATAAGTCTTTCTTTTTTTCTTCTGCGTATCTCTTTCTCTTTTGGTAAATCAACCACCTCCTGTTGCGCTAATTTTTTTCTTCCTCTTTTTTTAGGAATAGCATCGTCCGAATTTAGGATGTTGTTATCCAAAACCTTAGGCTTATTTTTGCTGCCCGGTTTTCTCCCTCGCCTAGACTTTTTAGGCTCTTCATTGCTAATTTCGTGTACGGAGTGCTCTTCCATAAATATTCTAATTTCTCCAAATTAATTTCTAATTCTATTTGCTGTATATTTAATAATAATCGTTTCTGCATGCAAAATATAATAGTTCTAAGCATAAGAGCATATTATACTTTAATCATTTGGTTCTAAACATTATATTATAAATAAATATTAATGTCGATATTAAATATACATAAACTGCGAAATATAGATATTTTTAGAGAAAATTCAAGCGATAATGAAAAAACAAAACACAGAATTGTTCTTAAATCGTTACTTTGCTAAGAGTAACACGATAGAAAAAGACATAATAAATGCAGATCTTGATGCACTTGGACCATTATGCTTAAAATCTATAATTAATTCAGAATCAAAGGTTTTGATATTAACTGCATCATTGAATTTTACTGAATCTGTTTATGCTGGTATTAATGAATGGAAAAATATTCTTGATTTAAATATACCTGTTTCTGTATTGCATGAAATAGGAAATAATAAAGAATTTATTCCTGAGAATGAAGCAAAAAGATCAAGGACTTTTTATGAGAGTGCCAAGCGAAGCTGGTACGAATAAGTTGGCTAATCCAACCTAGATAAAGTTTAACCAACAATCTAGAACCGAACCTCACGTGTAGCAAGGTAACAAGTTACATGAAGCTGAGGAAAG
>Ga0233437_1006719_pt1 | contig 11575 bp, 5 predicted proteins | sample SI_122_August201_FD_182714 | JGI IMG/M metagenome (GOLD analysis project Ga0233437, IMG submission 182714) | Seawater microbial communities from Saanich Inlet, British Columbia, Canada - SI_122_August2016_200_MG | ecosystem: Environmental > Aquatic > Marine > Inlet | place: Canada: British... | reverse complement strand
TGTTTAAAACCATGTTCTATTGAGTTTTCGATGAAAGGTTGAGCAAGCATTGGTGGTAGAATTATTGTCTCAATGTCAATATTTTCATCAACCTCAATTGAATAATCAAACTTGCCTTCATACCTCATCTTTTGAAGCTCAAGATAATTTTCGATGGTTGCAATTTCTTCTGCCAAAGGAATAAATTCTTCAACCGAACTATCCAGTATATTCCTTATCAACATTGAAAACCGTGAAAGATATCTGCTTGCAGTTCTGGGATCCTTCTCCGTTATGAATCCCTGAATACAGGTAAGTGAATTGAAAATGAAGTGAGGGTTCATCTGGGATCGGAAAAGCTTTTGCTGTAAACCCATCATCTTTTGTTCTGTCTTTAATTTGTTCTGGCGAAATAAAATGTAAGCAAACATTAATATCAAAATGAGTAAACCGAGGGACGAGAACAAAAAATACCTGTTTTGATCTAAGCGTGATTCTGTCAATTTATTTTCAAGTGATAGTTTATCTATCTCCTGATCTTTTCGTTCGGATTCATACCTGGTTTGTAATTCAATTATTTCACTGTTTCGCTGAAGTTTATTCAGAGTACCTTTGGCTTTAAGGTATGAAATATGATATTTTTGTGCCTCACTCTTCCTTTTCTTTGCTTCATTGATTTGATATAAATGATAATACATTGTTCTAGCAAGTATCCACATCAGTTCATTCCAAACCCTGTGTGGCATTGGAAAATACAATTGCAGACCATAACTGGCGATGTATTTCAGTGAGTCATACCTGTACAATGAGTTCTTTGTCATTATCTCATTAAAGATTCCTTCAGATTGTTGGTAGTAATTTTCGGCAGTATTTAATTCATTATTTTTATAATAGATTGATCCCAAATCGTTGGATACTTTCAAAGACCAGTATAAAAAACCGGTTTTATTGTACCACTCATAAGCTTTCTTTAAATATAATATTGCCGTATCAATTTCCCTAATCCGTGAATAAAGGTTTCCCAGCCATGTGACCGTACGGTATTTTAGAGCTTGGATATCTGGGTTCGCATCAGGATATAATAGGGCTTTTTTAAAATATACTTTAGCACTGTCGGTTTTACCATTTATATAACAATCTGCACCAAGCCTGAAAGTCTGTATCATTAACTCGGTCATTCCAAAAATATTATTCTTAAAAACCTCAAGTTCAATAAGAAAAGAGTCATTTGCTTTTTCATGCATGCCCATATTTCTATATGCCATTCCAAGTCCCCCGTATATCATAATTGTGTCCCATACATTTCCAACCTTAGCTCCTCCTTCTCTGAGTTCCCGAAATTTATCCAATGCCATGTAGCAATATTCAATCATTTTTTCATAATTACTGATGTAAAGATGCGTATTGGCAATATAATAGCATATCCATCCTACTGCGCGTTTTTTATCTAATTTTTCGTAAAGGGATAGTGCCTCAAGATAACCGCTCAATGCCTGGGGATAATTACCCTGGTATATGTATATGTGTCCGTAATTCTGAAATGCGTCAGCCATTCCCTCTTCGTAATTCAGTTCCTTTGAAAGGTCCATGGCTTCATCAGCATATTGCTTGCTTCGTTCATAATCAATAAAAGAGAGGGAAACAGCCAAATTATTTAATGTATTGACTTTCTCTTCAGCTTGTTGGCCTGGTAAAATTAAAAGAAGGCTATCTACATTATAAGTTTCGAGGTTTATGAATTTTTGTGCAAAACATTGGCTAACAAAAATAATAGTAATCAGAAGTATAACGGCTAAATGCTTCATTATGATTGTTTATATGGTATTTCAAAAGCCACCAAAGTTCCCAGTGGTTTTTTCTTTTCACCTGTTAAATCTTCAATATGGATATCTATCTTTTTCTTTAGTTTTTTATTCAACATCTGGATACGCTCATGGGTAATTGCCGTTGCGAGTGATTTATGCTCTTTGTTATGTTTATACAAAATTTCTTTAGCTTTCTCCCGGCCAACACCATCATCTTCAACTTCGAATACGACCATATTATTCTTTAAAGAAAATCTGATATTAATATTTCCTTTTGACTTTTTGTGTTTTATTCCATGTTCTATGGAATTTTCGATAAAGGGTTGTGCAAGCATAGGTGGAATAAGTACACCTTCAGCATCAATTTTTTCATCTACCTGAATTGAATAATCAAACTTGCCTTCATACCTCACCTTTTGAAGCTCAAGATAATTTTCGATGGTTGCAATTTCTTCTGCCAAAGGAATAAATTCTTCTATTGAGCTATCCAGAATATTCCTAATTAATTTCGCAAACTTTGAAAGATATCTGCTTGCAGTCCTGGTATCTTTTTCCGTTATGAATCCCTGAATACAGGTGAGTGAATTGAAAATAAAGTGGGGATTCATCTGTGAACGAAAAAGCTTTTGTTGCAATAGCAGGTTTTTTTGCTGCTCACGAAGTTTGTTCTGGCGAATTAAAACAATGGCTAATATAACAATTAATACTACCAGCCCGCCCAAACCAAATAAAAAAAGTCTCGATTGTTTTAATTTAAACTCCTGAAAGATATTCTCCTGCGAAAGCGATACTATCTGCTCCTCCTTTCTTTCAGTTTCATACCTGGTTTGTATTTCAATTATTTCACGGTTATGCTGAAGTTTATACAGGGTATCTACGGCATTAAAATAAGCAATATAATATTTCAATGCCTCACTCTTCCTTTTCTTTGCTTCACTGATTTGATATAAATTATAATACATTGATTTAGCTTGTGTCCACATCATTTCATACAGTTCCCTGTGTGGAAATGGAAAATACAATTCCAGACCAAAATTGGCCACGTATTTTATAGAATCAAACCTGTACAATGAGTTCCTGGTTATCATCTCATTAAAAATCCTTTCCGACTGACGGAAATAATCTTCTGCAATATCTAATTTGTTAATTTCATAATGGATACTTCCCAGGTCGTTAGATACATACATCGACCAGAATAAAAAACCGGCTTTATTGTACCATTCATAAGCTTTCTTTAAATAAAATATTGCAGTATCGATTTCCCCAATCTGTGTATAAAGCTTTCCCAGCCAAGTAACCGGACGGTATTTTAAAGCTTGTATATCCTGATTTGCATCAGGATATGCCAGCGCTTTTTCAAAATACAATTTAGCGCTGTCTGTTTCACCAATTAAAAAATATTCGGCACCAATCCTGAAAGTTATTATCATCATATCAGACATGCCGAAATTATTTTTCTTTCCAACCTCAAGTATTTTAAGATAAAGCTCAATTGATTTATCTTTCCTACCAAGGTAATCATATGTAATTCCAAGGCCACCGAACATTGTAATTGTATCTCTCACATTTCCAACTGTAGCGCCTCCTTCCGTGCGTTCCCTAAATATATCCAATGCCATGTAGCCATATTCAAGCGTTTTTTCATAATTTCTGGCGAAAAAATGGGTCTTGGCTATATGATAGCATATCCATCCTGCTGCATGTTTTTTATCAAGTTTTTCGTAACGTGACAGTGCCTCAAGGTAATCGCTCAGTGCCTGGGGATAATTACCCTGGTAAACGTATATGTGTCCGTAATTCTGAAATGCGGCTGCCATCCCCTCTTCGTAACTCAGTTCCGTTGAGAGGTTCATGGCTTCATCAGCATATTGCTTGCTTCGTTCAAAATCAATAAATGAGAGGGATACAGCCAATTTATTCAATGAATTGACTCTCTCTTCTGCTTTTTGACCTGGTAAAATTAAAAGAAGGCTATCGACATTGTAGGTTTTGAGGGTTATGAATTTTTGTGCAAAACATTGGCTCATAAACAATACAAACAATAAAATTTTAACTACAAAATGCTTCATTACGTTTGTCTATATGGTATTTCAAAAGCCACCAAAGTTCCCAGTGGTTTTTTCTTTTCAACTGTTAAATCTTCAATATGGAGATCTATCTTTTTCTTGAACTTTTTATTCAGCACCTGAATACGTTCCCGTGTAATTGCCGTTGCAAGTGATTTATGCTCTTTGTTATGTTTATACAAAATTTCTTTAGCTTTCTCCCGGCCAACACCATCATCTTCCACCTCAAGCCGGAGCAGATTATTGTTTAATCCAAACCGGATTTTCATGTTTCCTTTACTTTTTTTGTGTTTAAAACCATGTTCTATTGAGTTTTCGATGAAAGGTTGAGCAAGCATTGGTGGTAGAATTATTGTCTCAATGTCAATATTTTCATCAACCTCAATTGAATAATCAAACTTGCCTTCATACCTCATCTTTTGAAGCTCAAGATAATTTTCGATGGTTGCAATTTCTTCTGCCAAAGGAATAAATTCTTCAACCGAACTATCCAGTATATTCCTTATCAACATTGAAAACCGTGAAAGATATCTGCTTGCAGTTCTGGGATCCTTCTCCGTTATGAATCCCTGAATACAGGTGAGTGAATTGAAAATAAAGTGGGGATTCATCTGAGAGCGGAAAAGTTTCTGTTGCAATAGCAGGTTTTTTTGCTGCTCACGAAGTTTGTTTTGACGTATTAATACAAATGCCAATAAAACCACCAAAATTACCAAACCTCCCAATCCAAACAAGAAAAACCTTGATTGTTTTAATTTAAAATCCTGGAAAACATTCTCCTTTGAAAGGAATTCAATCTGTCCCTCTTTTCTTTCTGTTTCAAATTTGGTTTGTAATTCCATTGTTTCGCGGTTTCGTTGCAGTCTGTTCAATGTATCCGTAGCATTGAAATATGCTATATGATATTTTAATGCTTGTTCCGTTCTTTTTTTTGCTTCATTGAATTGATACAATCTATGATACATCGATTTCCCCTGTATCCAAATCATCTCCATCATTTGACGAGGGGATATAGGGCCATATATATTGGTACCATAAGCGACTACATATTTAAGTGAGTCGTATCTGCACCATGAATTCTTTGTCAGTGCCTCACTAAATAGCATTTCGGATTGCCGGTAATACTTCTCGGCAGAATTCAGTTTGTTTTTTTCATAATGAATTCTTCCCAGGTGGTTGGAAACATATATTGCCCAGTATAGATATCCATTTTTATTATACCATTCAAAAGCTGTCCTTAAATGAAATACTGCAGTATCAAAATCTCCTGCTTCATACTGAAGAAATCCCAACCAGGTTAAAGGACGATATTTTAATGCCTGTACATTTTGATTTATATCAGGATATGCTAATGCTTTCTCTAAATATAATTTTGCACTGTCCGTTTCACCAAGCAAATAAAACTGGGAACCAACAAGAAATGTATATAGCACCATTTCAGTATTTCCGAAATTATTTCTCTTACCAGATTTAAGGAGTTCAAGAAAGACTTTTAGCGATTTATCAAACATTCCCAGTGACCTGTATGTAACTCCAAGAAGCACGCTGGGATATATTGTATCTCTAACACTACCAACAGTAGCACCTCCTTCCAGGCGCTCACGGTATTTATCCAATGTAATATGGCCATATTCAATCGCTTTTTCAAAATTTCCGGCGATATAATGAGCTATTGTAATATCAGCATATAATCTTGCCACAGTGTATTTCTTACCTAATTTTTCATATATACGAAGTGCTTCAAAGCCTATGTTTAGCCCATCCGGGAAATTACCAAGGTACCCGTACATACGCGCAAAATTCCAATATGCGTCGGCAATACCCTCCTGGTAATCAAGCTCCTTAGCCAGGTTCAAAGCTTCTTCAGCATATTGTTCGCCCAGATCAAACTCTTTAAAATAAATGGAAACAGCCAGGTTGTTTAATGTATTGACCCGCTCTTCTCCCCCCTGACCAGGTAAGATTAAAAGAAGACTATCAACATTATAGGTGTCGAAATTCAGGAACTTTTGTGCAAAGCATTCACACATCAAGGATACTAATACAAAACAGATAACGGCTCTGAGCAAGATGTTATTTATATTTTGTTTCATGTTTCATGTTTAATGTTTCATGTTTCATGTTTCAGTAATTCTGTTAAACATTTCCAATAATTGATCCCGTTTGCGGGAAGCTACCGGCACCCTGTCTTTATTTTCCATCACCAGGTAACCTCCGTCTGCTTTTTCGAATTTGGAAATAGTGAAAAGGTTAACTAAAAATGATTTATGCACCCTGAAAAACCCGAACTCTTTAAGCATATCCTCAAATTCCCTAAGGGTTCTTGAAACCAGTATTTTCTGTCCATCGGCAAAGTAAAAACTGGTATAGCTAATATCGGATTCGCAATAGGAAATATCAGAGACTTTTACAAGGTGAACTGTTTCACTTGTCCGCAGGATGATCTTTTTTCCTTTTGAGCCCTGGGTATTTAGGTTTTCATCCAATACTTTGAGCTGGATGGAAAAGTCCTCCTGTACCATCTGTTCAGCCCTGTTCACCGCCCTCACTAAATCTTCCGGATCAACAGGTTTGAGCAGGTAATCGATAGCGCTGAATTTAAAAGCCTGTATGGCATACTGATCAAAAGCGGTAATAAAGATCACTTTAAAATTGATGGGTTCTGCTTTTTTCAAAAGGTCAAAACCAGTTCCGTCATCCATTTGTATGTCCAACAATACCAGGTCAGGATTTTGTTCATCGATGGCTTTCAGTCCGCTTTTAACTCCATCAGCGCTTTTCAGCAATTTTACATTGCTACATTCTTCTTCTACCATTCGTGCAAGCGTTTTTCGCACATGGGGTTCATCGTCGATGATGATGGTGCGGAGCTTTATCATATCCGATTTTTTTTGTAAAGGTAAACATAATTCTTGAAATTTCGGCCTTATTAACTGATAGTCACGGCGTGAATTGCTATTAAAAAGTGAAATATAATTATTGCAATTTATTGTTTATTAAGTTATTCACACCGTGACTTGCGTATTTCAAGGTACTTTAAGTTCTATTCAATAATGATTTTTTGAGTAGAAATTCCTTTCTCTGTTTTAATCTGAATAAAGTAAATTCCTGAATTATAAGATGAAGTATTGATAATAACTTTCATACCGGTAATATTGATATTATCAATAATTTGTCCGATATAATTCAATACTTTCACATTTGAAATCTTATAATTGGAATTGATATTTAAAATACCGGTAACAGGATTTGGATAAACAAATATTGTTTCCTCCATGTTTTCAATTGATCCTTTTGTAATATTTATAATGCTATATTTCCCGTCTTCATCAGGATATACATCCGAAACATAAGAATCAAAAATAGCTTCCATAGTAAAATCGGTAGCAACAATATTATTTTCAGACCAGACTTTAAATGTTATAGGGTTTCCTTCTTCGTAACCTTGTCCGTTAATTAATGTACTAAATACAGCAAGTTCGTTTTCAAAAGTATTTTTTGAATTAATATACATTGCTCCTGTCATTACATTACCATCAAAAGCTGCTACTTCATCACCAATATCCAAACCGGCGATGTAAATTGTATAAATAGGATTGGCTGCATTACCGCCTATAAAAGGAAAATATTCAGGTTTGATATTTTCTATACCTGTGAATTTCTCGCCATCAACAGGATAAATCAGTATATCGGGATTAATCATTTTAACGAGGTAGCCTTCGCCCGGATTCAAATCGCCTATTCCGTTGATCCACATCTGGCCAATTTTACGTAGCATAAATCCAGCAGCATTCCTGACAAAATCAAGGTTATTTAGAACATCGGTAAAAGCATCCAAAGCATTCACCGGATTTTCCGGTAAAAAGCTAATAAATTGATACCCTTCAATTAAAGATATTGGTGTTTGCGGATCAAGTACATCACCGAGAATTGATAATTCATCGGCATTATTCATCTTAAATAAATAACCTTCGGTAGTGATCCAATCACCAATTTCATTAATCCACAATGGACCAATTTTGCGAAGCATTTGCCCTGATGTATTCCTGACAAAGTCAAGATTATCCAGTATATCATTACATATAAACTGCATATCAGGAGTTTCAGGAATGATTCGTGTGGAAACAAATTGATAACCGCTTGAGATATTGATTGTTTGGTTATTAGGGACTGGTTCAATATCAAAAAAGTCAAGGATTCTTTGTAATAAAGTATCTCGTACATTTGGAGGTACTCCATCATCCAAATCAGTGAGTGCATAGGAAAAACAGAAAGAACGCTGATCGAAATCCCCGGTATATTGTACAGCAACTATTCCGTAATTACTTTCAATGAATGCAGCAGTGGCATTTCCAAGGGGAGTAAAAATGTCGATATATTTATTGGTTAGCTGGCTTGAGGATGTAAAAAGTATTTCATGTGTTATTGCGTCGGGTTGTCCTGCCAGGGAATCAATATAATTGGTAGTTCCATCAACAGCAGAAGCAAGCCCAAACAGATTCAAAAAAGTAATATTCCCAACCTGGTCATATCCCAGTGCATCACCACCCTCCATGTACACATATCCACCATTTTCCAGATAGTCGATGATGGTAGCGGCCATTTGATCATTAAGTTCGGTATAATTAATTCCAAAATTTCCGAAAGAGAGAAAAACTGCCCCAAAACCTTCCAGGCTTTCAGGAAAAGTATTTCTGTAAGTAACTGCATAGGAGTTCTCAGTCAGGTAATCCCTGATAAAAGCACCACTGTAGCATGCACCATCCGGCACCCCCTCAAAAACCAGGAAACCATGATTTACGGTTATATAATCTTCTAATACCAGGGTGTCGGTATTCAACCCATTCGAAACAATGAGCATCACATCAAATAAACCTCCATCATTATATGTCCAGGTTGGATTTTGTTCATACGAATCTATAATACCGTCGTTATCAAAATCCCACTGCCATGAATTTACCTGATAGCCGGTATCTGATACTGAAATATCAGAAAACTTAACTTTAAGGGGACTACCGCCGCCATTAATATCAGAGAAAAAATTTGATAATATATAACCCTCAGGTAATTCATATCCAAAAAATTCCATGATTTTCAGAAGAACATTATAACGGGAACTTACTGAACTATGATCATTTAACTCTGCGAGAGAATAGCCAAAATAAAAAGCTTTGTGCCCAAAAGTAGCTGAACCGTCATTCATAATTGAAACATTGCCGTAATCATTTTCATAAAATGGAATTATCGCCCCGGCAGCCGGTTCAAGATCATCAATGTACCAGTTGTACATCTGGTTTGATCCTGCAAATACAATCCCTTCAAAGGGGCTGTTTTCAACACCAATCAGGGTGTCAATTGGATTTTCTGAAAATACGATCGGATGATCATGAACTCCAAACAATTCTTTCATCTCATTATAATTTGGATAGGCAAAATATAGCATACCGGAGAATAATGCGCAAAACTCAATATAAACATTACCACCATCCTCAAGGAACTCCTGGCATACCAGAGAGTGTTCTTCGGTAAACATGTATCCCTGATCAAGATTCTGACCAGCATTCCCATGTGAAAGGAAAACTGTTTCAAATCCCATTAATGAGGCTGGGTAAGTATTTGAATAGGTGTAATAAAATCCCATGTCCTGCAGAAAAGCCCTGTAATAAGCGCCGCTGTAATCCTGTCCGTTTTCTTCTCCCTCAAAAATAAATATCCCGGAAGGGGCTACCAACAGTTCAAAGTTTATATCCTGCCCATAAACCACAGGAGTATTTGTTTCAAAATGAATGGTAAATTCGGCAAAATGAGAATTTGCATCTTCACTCACTTGTATTTGAAACTGGTCTTCAATTGTAAAATACCCATCGGGAGGAATGTTTACGGTAGCGGTTCCGTCTAAAATGATTATTTCAGGATCATCCGTTTCAAGATTAACCGTTACATTTTCTTCACCGAGGTAAGGAATAAAATTCCGGAATTCAAAATTTAGCGTTACTTCTTCACCGGATTCATTAATTTTATTTCCATTTGCATCCTGCGGGTCATTGCCTACCAATGCAAGTTTAAATTCCTGAGGCATGGTGACATTTTCTTCTGTCAACATGCGGAATGTATTTACTCTTCCTGATCCTAACAGATGCTGATAATCAGGATTCAGACTATTGATATCATCGGCTGTCCCAATCATTTGAATGATCAATTGATCATTGGTCCAGTCAGGATGATATGACTTTAACAGTCCAAAACACCCTGCCATCAGAGGACATGCCATAGAAGTACCGGATGCCAGGCCATAATCATCCCCGATCATAGTACTTAGAATTCCTCCCTCCCAGCCTCCACCGGGAGCTGAGATATCGGTAGCAGGACCAAAGGATGAATAACTGGCTTTTGTATCATCAACACTGAGTGATGAAACCGAGACTACACCAGGATAATCAGAAGGATAATGTTCCACAATTCCATACTCATTTCCTGCAGATGCAACGATGATGCTACCTAATTGTTGGGCATAGGATACGACTTCATGGTTGGCCAAAGAATATTCAAGTGCCCCCCAACTATTGGAAATGATATCAGCCCCGTTCTCAGCCCCGTATATAATCCCATCATAACGATAACTAATACCTCCATCAGGATTATAGGTCTGTACCGGCAATATTTTTAGGTTCCAGCTTATGCTGGCAATACCCACTCCATTATTAGTCCTTCCGGCAGCAATACCGGCACAATGGGTTCCATGCCAGTTTCCGGATTCAGCGTTTGGATCATTACCGGATGTATAGAAATTCCAACCGATAAAATCATCAACCATCCCGTTACCATCATCATCAAAATTGTTGATATCGTCAGGATCAAAGACCCACACACCGCCAATATATTCTATGGTATGGCCATCACCATCAATATCTTCACCCATATTTTGCCAGATATTATCCACAAGGTCTTCGTGGTCCCAATCAACCCCTGAATCATTTATAGCAATCACAATTTCTTCAGTACCATTTTCACCTTTATGGATGTTCCATGCCAAATCTGCTTTGATCTGGGGAAGATGCTGGCATTGATCGTATAACTCATCATCCGGAATGTCATCCGGGTAATTCACCGGGATGGGTTCGGCATATTCAATGTTTGGATCTTTGGAAAACTCCCTGGCTACTTTGCTTACAGGATATTTTTCAGGAAATTCAATTCTGTAGATCCTTGAAAGGTCGGGCAGGCCATCTCTCAACTTTTGGGGATTATAGCGAAAGCGTTTTTCCAGCAGATCTATTTCATACTTGTTTACTTTGACATCCAGTGAAGGAATATTAAAACTAACTTCCCCTCTTTGCTTTTCAAATTCACCCACACCTTCTTTCACCTTGATGGTGATCATTCCTTTGTGGAATTTGGGTTGGCTTTTTTCCATTGTTAATGACTTTGTCTGTTGAATGTCATCTTTCTCATCCGGCATCATCGAGGTCATTGATAAGACCAGGAGAGCTGCAAGTAATAAATTAATTTTTTTCATGACTTTGATTTTAGTTAATATTAATTCTTAATTATGAACCAAAGATACGATGCTGAAAAGGCTAAAATGAAACAGATTAATGAGCGCCGGGATTTTTCCAAGGAACGCCAGTGTTTTTCTAAGGAACGCAAGTTGGAATTTGAAAAAGTAAGTTTCTACTTTACACGTTAACTCTTTAAAGGAATGTCAAAAGTCACGTTTGTTCCGGC
>Ga0233437_1006715_pt1 | contig 11583 bp, 10 predicted proteins | sample SI_122_August201_FD_182714 | JGI IMG/M metagenome (GOLD analysis project Ga0233437, IMG submission 182714) | Seawater microbial communities from Saanich Inlet, British Columbia, Canada - SI_122_August2016_200_MG | ecosystem: Environmental > Aquatic > Marine > Inlet | place: Canada: British... | reverse complement strand
TGCACTCATTTTTTTATTTTTGATAGCCTTGATTAAACTTGTTGCTGAGTAACTTCCAAGAGCAGGTATATCACTGGTTTTTGCAAAACTCGTTGCCACCAGGCTACTATTCAGTAAGCCCTCAGCAGAAACCATCACACCTGCCGTCAAAAATTTATTAAACTGTCTTCGTGTCATTGTTTTATCTATCATAATTGAAGTCTCCTCAATGAATGCTAATACTGGTTTCCCGCAGCCACACAGAATTGGAACAGCAAGGTTATAAGTTTTTGAAACATCGGGTAAACCGGATTAAATTTTGAATATCAATGAGGCCTACAAATGTAAAGAATTATCCCGCAGAGATTACATTTTAAGTACTTAACTAAAGTTTAAAATAATTTTATTTTTCTTGCACTTCATACCTTTTTTTTATAATTTTCCACCGAAAAGGATTTAAAAACAATAAAATATAAATTTGCCCTGATAATCAATGGTTATAGGAAAACAAAATGAACTTTCCAATTATAATTTTAGGTTTGATAATAATAGCAATTGGTATGAGGTAGATCCTGGCAATCAAGCACCGGGATAGGTTCCAATGGTCCCCTGTGTAAATAGCAGCATAACGCAATCCCCAGCATTTTAGAATATCCAATCAAAAATTATTTCCCATTGACACTTGCATAATTATCATTCTAAATAAAAATACATTTGGGAAAAAATATTGGCAAGAATTCAAATCAACAAACAAATGGAGGGGATATGGTTGCAAAGGTAAATATTGCGGTATTAGGGATTATTGGAATTGTTTTACTTATAGTGCCAGATGGGTATGCTGATTGGTATATGTTTGGTGGCGAGTGCGATTATGAAGAGGATTATTATTGCAAATGTGTTTTTGATTTAGGTAATAATCAAGAGTCAATGCAACATAATTTGTATACAGCTAGCATAGGCGTTAAAGGCACGTATAGTTGGGGGAAATGCAAACCTACTGCATCATGGCGTTATAGAAAAGGCGCCGTAACAAATTATGGCGGGGGGATAACTAGTAAAGGTACTTTATCTCAATCTGCTCCCAGGTGCTATAATGAATGTTACGCTCATTACGAGCAAAACCGACCAAGACTGAAAGGTCTTAAACGATGGTTGTTGACATTTGGTGAACCGTGGGCGTGCAGAAATAATCAAGGCGATGCGAACGGTTGTAAAGCGGATCCCTATTAGTCATATATTGAATGATAAATTCATCAAAAAAAACGAAAAAAGACCTTCAGGGAAAATCTGAAAGCCTCTTTATCAGGTGTCCTGAATGATACTTGACTTGATAGTGATCCTCCCCCAAAAAACTGGAGACGGAGTTAAACCACATTTTACTGTCTTTTCTAAAAGATGCTCTAAACGCCTAAAACAGTAACTGTTTGATCTAACTCACTGTAATGCCAATATATTTTCATTCAATCTTTTTCCTGCAAGAACTGCATCATTGACATTACCTACACCAGATAACAAAATAAAGGGCTGTCCGAAGCCAAGATCGGGGAAAAAAATTGTTAAGTTATGAATAGCATAATATTTAACAAATTAAGAAAATTGTCAAAAATTTCAAATAGCGCTCTACACGTAGACAGCTACAGATAGATAAAATTCAATTATATAATCGATAGAGTATTAAATTTTAAATTATTTGCAACGGATTATTTTGAACTCATTTCCGACATGATGACCTGTTCAAGGGCTCTCCTGGATTTGAAAGTCTTAGCTCCTGATTTTTCTTTTTTGATATTTCTCACCAACTGCCTCAGCCTCTGGCGCTCAAGCCCGGGAAATTCACACAACAAGGTTTCCATCTCAGCCAAATCACCGGTCAACAACCTGTCTATCCACATCCGGGTCTGTTTCGCAGCTTCTAATTCAACTGGAATATCATCTTTTGCTTGTAGTAACGCCAGACGAATGGGTTCAGGCTTCACATCCCTCATCAAGGCACCAATGAACTGCCGGTGCCGTCGGCCTGCAATGTTGGATGTAATTGTTTTGCCCTCTATAAGGGCAGTCCTCAGATTTTCCGGAATTTCAATGCGCTCCAATTGTGAGACAGACAATTTAATGAGTTCTAATCCAAGCCTTTGAAGGTCTTCAGCCTCTTTTTTATACTTTGTCCTGCTCTTATATTGAATCTCGTCTTCCATTAAATTTCCTAAATAAAGATAAAGGGATTTCAAAATAGTATTACTAAGCAGAGGAGGACTTGTCAATATTGCGATAAAATAGAAACCCTTGTTGCTTAGAAATCCTACAGACACAACTGATATGGCGCTTATGCAACAAGCATATGATTTATGGTATACCGAAAATTAAGATTACGATGGTTTAGGAATTAATATTGAATTTTTGCTATATCCGACTATTTGGTATAAATGCCAGGATTGGCATTTATACCAAATAGAATATTTATCGAAAGATTTTGCAATTCCAAAAATTGTGCAAACGCGGCAATAATGTACAACTGGTATTTTGTTGTCTCCAACACATAGAAAAAACAAAAGCCCGGATATTTGTCACCAATTTTTTTGCAGGGAATAATCCCGACCCTGTTGGCAAAATCAAAAAAGAAAATATTTAAACTGGTTAATCTTCGGGAACAGGTGTGTCCTCATTTTCTTCGACAGATTTTTTTTGTTTGTCCAGTTTACGTTGCTTCTTTTCTTCTTTTTTCTTTTTCTTTGCCAATTCTTTCTGGCGCTTTTCAAACGAATAATTTGGTTTATACAAGGCTAAATCCTCATTAATGATGGATCCCTTAGGGGAACCAAGTTTGTTATATAGCCGAAGCATCATTTGATCCGGCGACTTAAAGTCTGGGTATCCAGACAAAATCCTTATGGACGAGCTGTCCTGCTTCTTTTAGAAGTCGAGGCAAAAAAACCGCTGTACTGGTTTCTACCCCGCCCGGCTGCAGCCGGTTTCTTTCTTCCAGGCATCTGCCGAGGAAAATATTTTTTCTTTTCTTCAACCACAATCGCTTTTGGTTCATAGGCAAAACCAGGAGTTGCCTGACGGCGCATCTTTTTGCCCAGGTTCCGCTCAATAAGAGATATTATCTTGTTGTCTTCCCGGCCTGCAAAAATGAATGCCTGACCCGTTTGTTCTGCCCGGCCAGTACGCCCGGTGCGGTGGGTATATGTTTCAGCCGTATCCGGCACATCATAGTTGATGACATGGGAAATCCCCTTTACATCAATCCCCCGGGCTGCAATATCTGTTGCCACCAGAATTTTGAAGGTGCCATCCTTAAAGCCGTTCAGAGCCTGCTGCCGTTTTTGTTGGGAGAGATTGCCCTGAATTGAAGCTGCGCTGAAGCCTGCCTTTTGCAGCACCAGGGCCAGGCTTTTCGCCTTGTGTTTGGTACGAGTAAAAACCAGGGTACTTTTCATTTCCTCTTCCTGGATGATAGTCTTGAGTAAAGAAGTCTTCCGCTCTTTTGCAACCTGAAACAGAACATGGGAAATTGCAAGGATAGGCTGGGTATGGTTGATCTGCACAGTTGCCGGGTTTTTTAATATGTTTTCCGCTAGGTGACGGATTTCCCTGGGCATGGTGGCGGAAAAAACCATGGTTTGACGTTTTATGGGCAACTGCTTTATGATCCTGCGGATATCCGGGAGAAATCCCTTGTCAAACATGTGATCTGCCTCATCAAGAACAAGCGCCTCAACAGCGCTAAGGGAAAAGGCCCTGTCATTAAGAATGTCCAGCAGACGGCCGGGGCAGGCAACAATAATTTCCACACCATTGCGGATCGCTTTGACCTGGGGATACTTACCTACTCCGCCATAAATGGAAAGACTGCGCAGACCGGTTCCTTTTGCCATTTTGCTTATATCGGCATGGATCTGTTCGGCCAACTCCCTGGTGGGAGCTACGATCAAGGCCCGCACTTTTTTACGGGGACCATCCAGCAGCCGCTGGAGAAGTGGCAGGACAAAAGCTGCAGTCTTACCCGTCCCGGTCTGGGCCAGACCAAGGATATCCCGGCCTTCAAGTATCCGTGGAATAGCTTCTTTCTGGATCGGGGTGGGGCTTGTATAGCCGCAGGCAACAATGCCTGCATTCACTTTCGGGTCAAACTTAAAATTTTTAAAACTCATTAATACTCCTATATATTACGTAATGATCTACCAGGACGTTTTCCTGGTTTATAGATCTGCGGATTCATTCAGATCCGCTCTTATTCTTTTATTTGGTTTTATGGTAAGGGGCTTGGGCTGGTTATATTAAGGGCGTTATGGGAAATCGCCAGAACATGGTCCGGGCTAATCTCTGTCGAGACATAATTTGGGTTTGTGTTATAGGGTATCATTATTGTTTCTCCTGTTTATTGAATCAGCAGAAACTTCGATGGTAACGAACACTGTTTGGGAAAACAACCTTGAAGGAAAATTTGATTCTACTTAATGTATTAAATTGCATCATACACTATTGTGCCAAGATTGCAATGAAATAAAAAAAGGAGGCCTAACATTGACCTTTCCCTTTGTTTTTTTTCTTTAACCTTTTTCTTTTTTCCTATGCAAGCGTAACACTGTTATTTCGCTTTGCGTATTGAATCTAACTGGAATTCCCACAACACCTACTCCCTGACCCGTGTAGCCTGTCATTTTTGCATACTGCCATACTCCCCTATAATATTTTCTTCCATGGCGAAGATGCAGGACCACTGGGATTCCACCTGGTAGACAGATCTGCCCACCGTGGGTATGACCGGTGAGATAAAGACTATAACCATTATTCGAAGCTAAATCAAACATGGATGGGGCATGAACCAGAACAATTTTAAATCCTTCAGGAGATTCTTTTAAGGCACGTAAAGATTGATCAGTATAATAATAATAGGGATCATCCAGCCCTGTTACCGAGATCCGGCTTTCACCACGATAAATATCAATCGTTTCATTAACCAGCATTGTAATCCCTGCCTTTTCAAAGGGTTCAACCATATCGCAGGTATCGTGATTACCAAGAACAGCCATTATACCATCCTGTGGTTGAATGCTTGCAACTATTTTATGTAAAGGCTCAAGTATGTTTTTAAAACTACCTTTTGTACCTTCCCTGTAGTCTCCTGTTAAAACGCATAAATCCACTTTAAGACCGTTAATTTTTTCACAAATTTTTTTATCCATTTTTGGAAGGGAATCAAGATGAAGATCTGTCATATGTAAAATTTTGTATCCTTCAAACTCCTCGGGGAGATCGTCGTAAAATAGATCAACTTTGTTTAACACTATGTTTTGAGCATTTTCAAAACCTTTCTTAAAAAAAGGGGTCAGTTTTAAAAAGCTTCCAAAAATCCGGATAAGAAATCCGAACAGAGACCACTTGATCAAGGCCTTTTCGCCATATTTACGATATTTATAATTGTTCGTTTCCATAAACAACCGGGCTTTTGCCCAGTTCTGACGGTCTTGTTTTTTTATTTCAGCCTGAATTTTGTCCACCTAATATCCTTTTGTTAAAGCCATCATTTTCAATAGTGTTGCGAAAAACTATTTATTTTACTGTCTTTTGCAGAGGTTTGGCAAGAAATCATATTTGACTGATTTCGGATGGAATGCTATGTAAAAAAAAAGTGGTCAAAATTGAAATCCATCTTTTACTTTGTATTTGCAAAAAAAATGCGTCGAATCTTAATCAAAATATGTCTGACTTTGATGGTTGTTCTTTTGGCTTTTGGCATTACTTTGGCCATAGAATTTTATTTAACAGCACATATTGATAAGCTTCTTAAAACTCATGCAGCCAAGGCTTCTCCTGAGGTTGATATCTATTGGAAAGATATTCAAATCAGACTTTTTAGCCTGGATGTCGTTTTACACCATGCCGAAGTCAAAGCTTCCAATGGACATCAGTTTGGGATTGAAAAGATCATTTTATCGAACACTCTCAGATTACTTTTAAAGCTCGATAATGCTAAAATTCGCATGGAAGGTATTCATTTCCTAGGAATTCCTGATCATATAATAAATATAACCAATAAAATTTCTTGTTTCGATCGTTACAAAATGAAAGCCTTTATGAATATAGAAGCCTTTTACGATTCTTCTCTGCACAATCTTAACATTAAGAAACTCAAATTAATCGATAAAAATTGGGGACATTTGCAACTCAAACTGGTTTTGAATAATTTCTATCCCTGGCAAATAAGAAATTTTCAATTTGAACCTCTTTTAATCCAAACTATTGATATAAAATATCAGGATTATGCTATACTAAAACAATTCATGGATTGTAATTCGGAAAAAAATCATGAATTTAGAAATTTTATGGTTGAGGCAATTAAACAGATTATTGAAACGACAAAAAAACAAAAAAATCAGGATAAGGAAAAATCACTGGCCGTCTTACAAAACTTTTTTAATAATCCGGGTCAACTCATTTTTAAAATGCAACTGCGCCAACCAGTGAGTATTTCCCAAATCATTAATGCGCGCCGTGTATCTGAACTTCTGGAAATGATACATTATAGCTTTACAAATGCATAAACGAGCTTTCATCATTTGTATTTGTGTCTGTAGCCTATTTATAATACCACACGTGTTACTACATGCAGGTGAGCAGCATAGGCCAAACTCTCCTTACTCGCATTTTTTTTTAAAGAAACTTGCTGATTATCGGCCACCTCTGACAACAACCATCTATGCAAAAGACGGTAGTGTATTGGCTTATTTTTATCGCCAAAATCGTTTATTAGTAACCCTTGAAACACTGCCAAATTATTTAAAACAGGCATTTATCGCTGCTGAAGATAGTGGTTTTTATACGCACGACGGTGTAGATCCCCATTCCGTTTTCAGAGCGTTTTTAAACAACGTTAAAACCGGTACATGGAGCCAGGGTGGTTCCACCATCACACAACAGGTGATAAGAGGGCTGTTGCTCACAAATAATAAAAATTATAAGCGAAAATTTAAAGAGGCGGTTTTGGCTTATCATCTGGAAAAATACCTTACCAAAGAACAGATTTTAACCATCTATCTCAATGAAATTTATTTTGGTGCCGGAGCTTATGGTGTAGAAGTAGCGGCCCGAACATATTTTAATAAGCATGCCCATTTTCTTTCATTAGCAGAAGCAGCATTATTAGCCGGGCTGCCTAAGGCACCCTCCCAATTAAATCCCTACCTTGCACCAAATAAAGCTAAAATACGGCAACACTACGTACTGGATCGTATGTTGGCTGAAAATTTTATCACTGTGGCCCAATACCAAAAGGCGTTGGTCGCTCCTTTGAATTATCAACGCATGCAAGACCCTTCCTGGAAATTGGGACCGTATTATCTGGCCGAAGTTCGACGCTGGTTATTGAATAATTTGAGCCGCGAAAAAATGAATGATAGAGGTATTTTTTTACCGTATTATGGTTTGGAAGCGCTTTATGAAGGCGGCCTCCATATCTATACAACTTTTGATAACGACTACCAAAAGGCAGCTCAAAAAGCGCTTTCCGGAGGATTGGAACAATTAACTCTGGACGGGGAGAACACCCTCCCGTTGAGCCGGGTAAACCCTGTAGGAATTGACCAGTTTATTGCAACCCAGGCTAAAAAAAAATCATCAATTAAACATTTTCAAAATCATGAATGGGTAAAGGCTTTGGTCGTTGAATGCGATAAACTAGAAGCCAAGGTAAAGGTAGGTAAATATAATGGTACCATTAACCAGATTACCGGCATATGGCGCCGCAACCCCGCATATCCCCTTCCCTCCAACGATAAAGCTGAAACAAAGCCAGGTTTTATGGGTTTGCTGATGCCCGGAGATGTTGTTTATACAAAGATCCTGGAAGTATCTCCGTCAGGACTCATGCTTCAATTGGCTCCCCGGCCCAAGATACAGGGGGCTCTTCTTTCCATTGATCCTCAAACTGGGGAGGTAAAAGCCTTGGTTGGGGGCTACGATTATGAATACAGTCAATTTAATCGCGCCACTCAGGCCAGGCGCCAATCAGGATCACTCTTTAAGCCTGTAGTTTTTGCAACGGCTTTGACGCAAGGTTACACTGCTGCTTCCATGGTCATGGATGAACCTTTTTCCATACCTCTTCCAGCATCTGAAAAATTATGGCAGCCTAAAAATTTCTCTGGGAAATACCATGGTCTTACTCTATTACGAACTGCCATGACCCAATCCATAAATGTGGTGACTGCCCGAGTAGCCCATCAGGTTGGTATTTCAAAAATTATTCAACAGGCACGCCGGATGGGGATAAAATCTGGTCTACCCCATGTCCCATCGGTAAGCTTGGGGGCTGGTGAAACAAGCCTGTTGGAATTAATCCAGGCCTATTCAACTTTTCCCAGGGGCGGTACCCAAATCGAGCCCAGATTGGTTTTGTCAGTTTATGACCGGGATTTTAAATTGATATTCCACAATACTCCCCGGGTTGAACAGGCCATGTCTCCCCAAAACGCTTATATCATAACCCATTTGCTGAAACAAAGTGTTGAAAGCGGAACCGGCTGGCGCGCAAAAGCACTTAACCATCCCGTGGCCGGAAAAACCGGCACCAGTAACAACATGCGAGATGCCTGGTTTATGGGGTTTACTCCTTATCTTTTAACAGGTGTTTTTGTAGGCTTTGATGACGGTAGTTCCATGGGGAGGCAAGGAACCGGTGCCAAGGCAGCCACCCCCATTTGGTTGGACTATCATAAGGCAGTAAAGAATCGCTACGGGATGCAGGAATTTAAAATTCCTACAGATATCAGTTTTGGAAGCGTCACACCTGATGGAAACTATTTGGGGGAAGGGTGGTATGATAAAGGGATTGTTTTGGCATTTAAAAAAGGTACCGAGCCCAAAGGCCTAAAAACAGGAATACAATTATATTCATTTCAAAAAAAGAAGTTACCATTAAAAAATAAACTTCAAAGTTTCGATACACAGGAATCACATTTAAAAATACAAAACAAAGCAACAGTTAAAATAATAGAGTAGCCTATCGACGTAATTTTCAGGGTGTAAATAAAATAATCCTTTCAGCCTTCAGGTCTGTTTTTTATAGATCCCAAGAATTAAGTTTGCTACATGATCGACAATCTTTTCAACCCCAATTTTTACCGCTCCAAATGCCTACTTGCAATTTACATATTATTTTTAGGTGAACTAACAAATTGTATTTCTTAAAACCCTTGTTGCGGTTAAACGTTTTTCTATGGCTGGTTTTCAATCTTAACAGGATAAGAGATCGGCAGCTTAATTACACTAAACCGATACACAAAAACAATAGTTGCAATAAGCCCTATAGTAATAACCCATTCGATAAAAGATGGGCTGTAGGATGCTCCGGGACGGTATTGGGCAAGAAAAAGAATATTGAGCCGGTTCATGATCACACCCAGGAGGACTAAACTCTGAGGAAAGAGCAGGCTGCGAATATGAATTGCAGAATCGGCATTTTTGAATAGCAGAATCATTGGCAAAAAAGTTAAGGCAACCATCTCAATCATAAAAAGTATATTAGCAGGACCGGTAGCAAACATAAGACCAAGGTTATCTTTGACAATCAAGTCTCCAATGCGCAAAATAAAATAAGCAAGCAGGACGATAGCAGTCCCCTTGCCAAGACCACGAAGGATACCCATATCACATGGATGATGGAAAACCGCTGATGAAACCGCATATTCAAAACTCACCATTGCAAGACCTGCTGCAACGGCAGAGATAAAAAAATTATAGGGTAACATGGTGGTCCACCACAGATGGTTCAGTTTGGATGACATAAAAAGAAACAATGCGCCCATGGATGACTGATGCAGAAAAGACAGTATTACGGCTGCAATTGCCAGAGGAATCAATACCTTTTTGCTTGTCATAATTTGGCCCAGTCCTCTGGCACCCACTTTTTCAAGAAAGGGGCCTGCAAATTCCAGGGCAAGCACAGCCGTGTAGATGACGACACACCACACAACCTCGAACATAATAGACTGGTTATTCCATAGAACCAGAGGGTGCCATATGGTTTGCGGTTTACCAATATCAAAAAAAATGCTGACAGAGACCATTATATAACCAATAAATGCGGTGAGTACTGCTGCCCTGGTAATGGGTTTGTATTTTTTTAAGTTAAAAATATAAACCGCACCTGCAATGGTAAAACCACCGGATGCCAGGGCAACTCCAGCCAGGACATCAACGCCGATCCACAAACCCCATGGGATATCATCATTTAAGTTGCTTACACCCCCTAAACCTTTTGTAAAACGATAAAAACCGGCAATAACCAGAGCGAGCATGAACAAAAAGGCCAACAATCCGCCCCCTGGCATCATTGATATGCGTTTCCTTTGTTTACTCATTGGCTGTCCTCCTCCCGAATTCCACGGGTTCTGAAATAAGCTATGGCAGAAAGCAATACTGCTATACCGGTTATTTTACCGGGGATAGCGGAAAGGAATGGCCAGGTCACATCAGGCAAGGGAATAGTTGGAATATTCTCCTTAAATCCAAGTTGTTTAAAAGAAACATCTGACAGATATATCCAGTTTGTGCCGCCTGCTTCGGTCAGACCATAGATATGATTCACATATTTTTGGGGATTGTCCTTGATTCTTTTTTTTGCCTTGGCAACAATCTTGTCATAATCATCAAAGTAAAGGGTTCCTGTCGGACAGGTTTTAATGCAGACAGGCAGCATATCTTCTTTAATCAACTCGGAACAAAAACTGCATTTTTGCATCCATGGCTGAGTGGACTCCCATTCATATTTGGGTATGTCAAAGGGGCATGCAAGCATGCAGTATCGACATCCGATACACTTATCAAAACTATACAGTACAGGACCCAGGTCCGACTTGGTCAAAGCCCCTACGGGGCAGGCTGATACGCATGCCGGGATTTTGCAGTGCAGGCACTGATTTTTAACAAAGCTCCAGACCGGCCGGGTCTGTTTTATTGTTTCTACAAAACGGATATTAGTATAACATTCAGAACTTAATTTTACGGGATTGGTGAAATCACCTTTAAAGGATGTTATTGAAGCCTTTCTTTCATTCCATTCCTTACAGGCGACCTGGCAGCCACGGCAGCCAATGCAAAGGGTCAAATCTACCAACACACTTTTTTCCATGTCACCCTCCTAAGTCTTTTCAACATTAACCATGAACGCCTTGGTTTCAGGTATCATGGTATTTGCATCGCCAATGGACGGGGTAAGGATATTGGCGCTGTCCCCGCCGCTCCCGTCTTCGGGGTATTGCCAGCCAAAGCACCAGGGCAGGCCGACCTGGTGAACCACATTTCCCATAATCGTAAACGGCTGAAAACGAATGGTAACAACTGCAATGGCCCAGATACCGCCCCGGGCTGATGAGACCCGTACGACATCTGCATTGTTGATACCTTTTTGGGCGGCCATTTCCTTACTCATTTCAACAAAGATCTGGGGCATCATCTCCTGAAGCCACGGGGTGTGTCGAGTCATGACACCTGTCTGCCAGTGTTCAGCAACACGATAGGTGGTTGCCACAAAAGGGTAGCGCGGATCACAGGAGGCAAATTTATCATCTGTTGATTCCGGATCCTCATGGAACATCTTCA
>Ga0233437_1006714_pt1 | contig 11583 bp, 10 predicted proteins | sample SI_122_August201_FD_182714 | JGI IMG/M metagenome (GOLD analysis project Ga0233437, IMG submission 182714) | Seawater microbial communities from Saanich Inlet, British Columbia, Canada - SI_122_August2016_200_MG | ecosystem: Environmental > Aquatic > Marine > Inlet | place: Canada: British... | reverse complement strand
ATGCGTTGTATAACCTGGATTCGGACAAATTGACAAACAAGATTAAGATTAAGGATTAAAATTTTGGAATCATAGACAATTTCCGGTTTGAAAAACTGCGAACTGGAAACCGGCAGTTGTAAACCGTTACCTTATTTGGGATGGTAAATCGCAATGGAAGACCCGACATGCATGGATAAACAGCAAGGTGCCAGATTTTTCCTCATATTCCTATCCTGTTCCCTGCTGTTGATCCTGAAGCTCTTCTGGACCTTTTTGTCGGCCATCATTCTGGCCATGCTGATTGTCAGCGTTTTTTATCCCATATATGGGAAAGTTAGAACTCTTTTCCGAAATCGGGAAATACTGGCTTCTCTTTGTGTTACCGTTTTCATCATGATTACATTGATCATTCCCATGACTTGGTTCATCGGCACACTTTCCAACGAAGCTTATGAATTTTACAGCAAGAGCAGCGATAAAGTATCCCTGAACAAGATAAAGCAGATCGTGGAAGATGACCCTGTCTGGGCTGAGCGCTTTAAAAAAATCAATAACATCACAGGGTATGAAATTACACCGGATACCATAGAGGATATGGCGGCTTCCATCGGGAAAAATGTCGGTTTATTCCTGTACGATCAGGTCAGGTCCATCGCCTCGAATCTACTCAATTTCCTGATTCAGTTTTTCCTGATGGGACTCACCATGTACTATCTCTTCAAGGACGGCGCCAGATTGAAGCAGTATTTTTTCGAACTGCTCCCCGTGCCGGAGGATCACCTGGAAAAGCTAACCCACAAATTTCATGAAATGGGTCGGGCCATTGTGGTGGGAAACGGTCTTTCCGGAATTGTTCAGGGAATCTTAGGGGGGCTCGGGTTTTACTTCTTCGGACTGGATTCACCTTTCCTCTGGGGAACCGTCATGTGCTTCATGGCGTTTCTCCCCATTATCGGGGCTTCCGCCGTGTTTATTCCCACCACCATTATCCTTTTTTTGAATGGGAGCAGTGGACTCGCGCTGGGATATCTGATTTACAACCTTTCCTACAGCTCCGTCATAGAGTACCTGGTTAAACCCCGGCTCATCGGACAGGGGATGCAGATGAATTCACTCCTCGTATTCATCGGCATTATCGGCGGTCTTAAAGTTTTCGGAATCCTGGGAATTGTCTACGGACCCCTGATTATCACGGTGTTCCTGACCCTGGCGGAGATTTACAGGCTTGAATATCGCAACAAAGCCGTATAGGCTTAGGTTGAACATCAATTTACACCGGAAAGGAGACGGAACAATGAGCGATAGAGGCGTCGGCACGACCATTACACAGCATCTTTTGAGCCAGCAACGGAAAAACCCTGAAGCCACGGGTTCCTTTACAACCCTTCTAAACGAACTGATCGTTGCGGCAAAGGTTATTTCGAGAGAAGTGAACAAAGCGGGACTTGCGGATATTCTGGGCGCCACCGGAAAAATCAACGTGCAGAATGAACAGGTGCAGAAGCTGGATATCTTTTCGAATCAGGTGGTCATCGAACGGATGCAGCACATCGGGCAGCTCTGCTGTATGGGTTCGGAAGAGAATGCGGATCTCATCGACATCCCCTCCCAATATCCCAAAGGGAACTACATTATTCTGTTTGACCCCCTTGACGGGTCCAGCAATATCGATGTGAATGTGAGTATCGGAACCATCTTCGGCGTTTACAAAAAGAAGAGCGATGAAACGGACATCGACTGCCTTTTAAATGATGTGCTGCAGCCGGGGCTCGAACAGGTGGCAGCCGGTTATTTCATATACGGCTCCAGCACCATGATGGTGTACACCACAGGGCAAGGAACGGGGGTACACGGCTTTACGCTATATCCCAGCGTTGGAGAGTTTCTCCTCTCCCATGAGAATATTCAAATCCCACAGAAATCCAAGACCTACAGTGTCAATGAAGGGAATTACGCCCATTGGGATGAGAACACCAAGGCGCTCATTGATTATTTCAAATCCATCGACAGAGAAACAAATCGCCCCTACTCCGCCCGGTATGTGGGAAGCCTGGTGGCGGATTTTCATCGAAATCTGTTAAAAGGTGGCGTCTTCATGTATCCCGCCGACCGGAAAGACCCCAAGAAACCAACGGGGAAACTGCGTCTGATGGTGGAGGCCAATCCCCTTGCCCTGGTAGCCAAAGAAGCCGGTGGATACGCCAGCGACGGTCATGGGCCGATCCTTGAAATTGATCCGAAAGAGCTTCACCAACGGGTACCGCTTTATATCGGAAACAAAGAAGATGTAGAGCTGGCTGAGAAGTTTATCGGCGGGGATATTTCCTGATTGCGGATTGGGACCGCGTTTCCATGAGACGGTGGATCATTGTTACCCGGTTGCGAAATAGAACTTCTCGGCCGGCAATTCCACACAGGTCAGCCGCCTGCCGTACGCAGCACCGGTGTCGATACCGATTTTGTTTTTCATCACAAGCGGTTCCAGAAATGGCGTATGCCCGAAAACGATCTTTTTTCCGAAATCAGCAGTTGAAGAAATAAAAGGCTCCCGGATCCACATCATGTCCACTTCCAATTGGTGCGCCACTGGGGTGCCCGGCCTGAACCCCGCGTGCACCAGATAATAGTCCTCAAACTCAAAATAAGGTTTAAGAGATTCATAAAAAGACTTGTGTTCACACGGGATTTCAATCTCTCCAAATGCAGCGCCTGAATATTTATCGCGTTCGTACGCCTCCAGAGTGGTACGCCCGCCGTTGGCTAAATACAGGTCACGGTGAACGCCTCTGAGGTAATCCATCAGCATCCCCTCGTGATTTCCCAAAACACAGCCGACCCGAGAAGAATTGCGGCTAAGAGACTGGACATAGTCCACAACACCCCTGGAATCCGGCCCCCGGTCCACATAATCCCCCAGAAAAACCAGCGCATCCCTGTCCGGCCGCCATGGAATTTTTCCCAGCAAGCTTTCCAGCATCCCCAGCTGACCATGGATGTCCCCGATCACAAATGTCTTATGCCCATTCATTATTTCCCAATAACCACGCAGAATCCATTGCTAGAAAAGAAAATCCCCCTGTCGAAGAATTTTTTTCGATCAGGGGGACTCTTTTGGCTTAAAAACGCGGATATGACAAAACGCCGCTAATCCCGGCCCTGACCGAAAATTCGAAGCAGCATCAGGAACAGGTTGATGAAATCCAGATAGAGCGACAACGCCCCCAGGATGGCCCCTTTCCTGACCACCGAACCGTCCGCGTCCACGGGTTGTGTCAACGCCATGTTTTTGAGTTTTTGTGTGTCATAGGCGGTGAGCCCCACGAAAACAATCACCCCGATATAACTGATGACCATGCTCATGCCGGGGCTTCTGAAAAACATGTTGACCAGGGACGCTATGATGATGCCGATCAGGCCCATCATCAGGAATCCGCCCATGGACGTCAGATCCCTCTTGGTAATCCAGCCATAAATACTGCACGCCACAAAGGTTCCCGCACAGACAAAAAAGGTGCTGACAATAGAGGTCTGGGTATAGGCCAGAAAAATGAAGGACAGGGTGACGCCATTCAGCGCCGAATAAAGAACAAACAGGAATGTGGCCGTCCCGGCGCTCATTTTCTGAACCATGCCGGAAATAGCAAAGACAAGGCCCAACTCCGCCACAATCAACAGGATAAAGATTATTGAATTCCCGAAGATAAGCCGGGTGAGCGCCTCGTTGCCCGAAACATACAGCGCCACCACTGCTGTCAAGCAGAGCCCGATGGCCATCCAGTTGTACACACTCCTGACAAAATCATTTACCTGGGTTTGGACCCCGGGCCTCGAAACAGATGTTTGCGCCATTCTTTTACCTCCTCGGATGAACCGCTATAAACACGAATTTAAAGTTGATTACATAATCTGGTTTTATTATAGATGTTCTTTTTGAAAGATCAAGAGCAAATGCCTTATCAGCCCGGGAGTTCATAAACCATGCATAACAGCAAACTCTACATCGTCATGGTGGGTCTTCCCGCCAGGGGAAAATCGACCATCGCCAACAAGTTGAAAGAAAACTTGACCAAATACGGCGTCAAAACCGGCATTTTCAACAATGGCGACCTCAGGCGGAGACTCACCGGAACGGAGAGTTCAAGACCCGAGTTTTACGACCCTGAAAACCGGCAAGGGGCTGAACTGCGGGAAAGAATCGCCATAACCAACATGGGACGTGCTGCGGATTATCTGGGAAGAACGGGATATGTGGCCATCCTGGACGCCACCAATGTAAGCCTGAAGCGTCGGGAAAAAATCGCCGGATGCATCACAGACCACCCGATTCTTTTTATTGAGTGCATCAACGGAGATGAAAAAATCCTCAGGGCCGGAATTCAGAGAAAAGTGGCTATGCCGGAATTCAGCCATCTGGCAAAAGACGAAGCCTTTGACAGCTTTCGTAAAAGAATAGCCTATTACCAGGCCCTGTACGCACCCCTGGGATCTGAACGTAATTATGTCAAACTGGACTCCCTGAACAACAAAATCCTGGCGGAAGAGATTACCGATAAGATTCCTTACTGGGACCGCATCCGGGATTTCCTGGTGACGGATACGGTCAAGAACCTCTTCCTCCTCCGCCACGGGGAGACCGCCTTCAACCTGGAAAACCGCATCGGCGGCGATTCGCCTCTTACGGAAAACGGTGTGGCCCAGGCCCGGGGTCTCGCATCTTATTTCCAAAGAAAAAAAATACCGGTTATTTTCACCAGTGAAAAAAAGAGGACCATACAAACCGCCGTCCCCATCAAAGCGTTGCAGAAGAGGTGCGCCATCATTCCACTGAAAGACTTTGATGAAATTGACAGCGGCGTCTGTGAGTGCATGACCTATGAAGAGATCCGGAGCCGGATGCCCCATGTTTCACTGGCGAGGAAAAAAGACAAATACAATTATATTTACCCCGATGGTGAGGGATACACATCCATGAAATACCGCGTGGACATGGGAATTAAGAAAGCCCTCTATCTGAGCCGGGATTCACAGAGCATTATTATCGTGGGCCACCGGGCCGTAAACCGCATGATTCTTTCCCATTTTCTTTATCGAAGGGAAGAGGACGTCCCCTACATTTACGTACCCCAGGACCGATTCTACCATATTGTGGCAACCCAGGACAAAAAGCTCCTTCAACTGAAACCCTACACCCTATGAACCGCCCTTTTGAACCAGCACTTTCGGGGTCTTGGTACGCTTGTCGTAAAAAAGAAATGCGGTCACATGCATCCGTTCAACGGACGCCACAATCCCCACATCCCTGGCGTAAAACGTATACCCGCCATCCACCACATGGGCCGGCCCCACCTTTCCCTCATAGTATGACCGGATCAGAACCGTTTCGAACTTTCCCGCCGGGACCGTTATTTCATAGGCACCCAAATAGGTGTGGGTCACTTTTAGCCGGCCTTTGTACTTCAAATGGGTGGGATCATGGAGCTCGTAGATCTTTATCTCTGTTTCCGCCTCAGAGGTATCACCCGGCTTCATTCCATCGAGCATGACCGGAAGCATGGGGGTATAACGGGAGTTGACATTGTGCTTCAGGTCTATTTCGGAGATGAGGCCGATGGCGCCCTTTCCGTGGACCGAATAAAATTCGGTACAATCTCCCACGATGGTCCTGTGCCAGAGATCCTGTGCATGGGTTCCCTTTGTCTTTGAAATGGCGGCATCCTGACGAGTGCCTTCATTGTCTCCTGCGGTAATGCGGTAAGTCCATTTCCCTTCACGAAGCGGCATCAAATTTGCTGTATCACGAAGAGGACAGGCCGGCAAAGCCTTCCCCACAACCCCTTTTCCCAAAAGGGCCAGGACGTCCCGGTCGCTTTGTTTTATTTCCACCACCGGGCCACCGCATGGATCCTTCGAGACCGCTGGAGGTGGCGCCCCCATGAAAATGGCTGTCATCAACAATGTCGGCAAAGCAATTCTATTGCACCATAAAACTTTCATTGTGGTTCCTCCTCGAATTCCGCATCATGATTTCAGAGATCCGATGATATCTTTTACAGAATGGATACCGTGATCCTTCAAGAACTTATGAATGCCTTCCAGTATATCCAGTGACGCCCTGGGGTTCGTAAAATTGGCGGTTCCCACCTGGACCGCCTGAGCGCCCGCCATGAGAAATTCAAGGGCATCGCCCGCCTCCAGAATCCCCCCCATGCCGATGACGGGAATATTGACCGTTTTAACCACCTGGTGCACCATATGAACGGCCACCGGTCGAATGGCAGGACCCGACAGCCCCCCTGACCCGTTGGCCAGTCTGGCGGTGCGTTTTTCAATATCAATGGTCATGCCGGTTAGGGTATTGATCATGGAGAGGGCGTGCGCACCGGCCTGTTCCACGGCCCTGGCGATGGCCCGGATGTCCGTGACGTTGGGTGAGAGTTTCACAATAACGGGTTTGTCCGTCTCTTTCAGGACCCGATCCGTCACCCTTGCAGCCACCACCGGATCCGTACCGAAAGCCATTCCCCCCTTTTCCACATTGGGGCAACTGATGTTGACCTCAAGGGCGTCTATGCCCGAAACCCCCTTGAGGCCCGCCGCCACAGCACCGTACTCATCCAGGGTATGGCCATAGATGTTTACAATGACGCAGGTGTTCAGTTTTTGCAGCCAGGGCATTTTTTCCAATAAGAACTTTTCCAAACCCACATTGGCCAGGCCAATGGCATTGAGCATGCCGCAGGGGGTTTCCACAATTCGGGGCGGTGGGTTTCCCGCCATGGGTTTCAGGGAGATCCCTTTCACCACGATGCCCCCCAGAAGGTTTGGGTCCATGAGGGACGCGAATTCCCGCCCGTAGCCAAAGGTTCCGGATGCGGTCAGAACCGGATTCTTAAAATTGAGCGGGCCCAATTGAACCGAAAGATCAGGTTGAACCGAAAGATCAGGCTTGTTCATGGTCAAATCACCTCCCAGTCCAGGGTTTTGGCATCAAACACCGGCCCGTCCTGACACACATGGGCATAGGGTTTGTTTAAACCAGTGGCGTTTTTTACGGCGCATCCCTGGCAGGCCCCCACACCGCAGGCCATGTTGGATTCCAGAGAAACCTGGCAGGGAATATTTTGGCCCATCGCTATTTGGGCCACGGCTTTCAACATGGGGAGGGGGCCGCAGGTGAAGATAGCGGACGGTTTTTCTTTCACAGAAAGGACCGATTCCAGGAGGTCCGTCACCCGCCCATGATGTCCCTCGGAACCGTCATCGGTGGCAATGGAGGGAGACAGACCCACAATGCCCAATTGATCGAGGGGCACCACTTCGGACGACATGCCGTAACCGGCCAGGAACTGCTGATCTTTCCGGGCCAGGGTCAGGGAGAGGAATATGAGGGGGGCGATGCCCATGCCACCCGCCACCAGTACGGGCTGTACCGCCCCGCCGGGAGACTCAAACCCCTTCCCCAAAGGCCCCAGGACCTGCAGAAGATCTCCCGTTTTCTTCTGGCTCAGGATCGCGGTCCCCCGGCCGACAATCCGATAAAGGATCAGCAGCACGTCCCCGTTAACTCCGCAAATGGAAAAAGGCCGTCTTAACAGGGGGTCTACTCCCGAACGGACCTGCATCATCACAAACTGTCCCGGGTTGGCCATCTCCCCCATGGGGCCTGAACGAAATCCCATGAAAAAGGTCGCACCGGCTACCCGCTTATTGAAAACAATTTCTGCAGATTCTTCAAACATGATTCTATTTTCCTTAAGGCGTCATCTCAATTTAAGAAGGTTTCATCATAACATTTTTTCCCTTTGGTGCCGAGAGCTTTATGTCACTTTTGTTAATAAGATTCGTGAAAGTCAAAGACCTTTTCAAATGGGTTCTACATTCGCAATCCAGAAGCTCCGTTTTTCCTTGACAGCAAACAATTTTTGTCATTTTATCCTTACAAATATGGATATCCCCACCCCCCCTGAATCGAAAAAACCTTCCGGCAGTTTTAAAACAATCCTGCTGGTCGTTGTCATTACCATCATGACGACGGTTGTAACCGTCTTTGTGCTAAATCTGTATCTGTTCCCAACAGCATTCAAACCTGTAGAGCTTAATGCTCAGGAAAAGCAGGTGCTTAAAGCCAAGATCAAACGGCTGGAAAAAAATACCATAGACGATTCAACCAAAGCTCAGCCATCGGCACACAAGCCAAACGAACCGATATTGCGCCGACCGGCCCGGAAAACCACCAAAATAAGAGATCCTGGTGACCCGATTAGCCCCGAACCTTACCGTGAAGATTCGGAAAAGCGACAGATACGATTTACCGAGCGCGAAATCAACGCCCTTTTAGCGCACAACACGGATCTGGCTGACAAACTGGCCATCGATTTATCGGAGGATCTTGCCAGTGCCAAGCTGTTGATCCCACTTGATCCGGACTTTCCCGTGCTAGGCGGAAAAACCCTGCCCGTATCAGCGGGTCTGGAAATTCGCATCAATGAGCGGACACCGGTCATTAAACTCAAAGGCGTCAGCTTTTGGGGAGTCCCCCTGCCAAATGCCTGGCTCGGCGGCATCAAAAATGTCAACATGGTAAATGAACTGGGGGGAGACCAGGGCTTCTGGAATACCTTTGCCGCCGGGGTGAAAACTGTCAAGATTCAGGAAGGCTGCATATTCATTGAGCTGAAGGAATAATTACCGCTCTCGGACTATTGACGAACGGGCATCCTTGACCACTCTTTCGTTAAACTGAGGTTGCGAGAAAACCCGTCAGTGGTTTCACATCAACTCCAGTGATTTGTTCGTTATATCCACTTGAATCCATCAAGACAAGGCTCGTATCCCATATGAGAGATCTAAATTAATGGCAGCATGAAAGTTCGAATAAGTTCTTCTGAAATAACCTAATTATCATCAACGATCAGTATTCTTAGCAGATGGTCTCTGAAGATGCCAAAGGAGACGTCAAGGAGAAGGACGGCCCCTCATGGGCGGCAGGGTACGAAATGGACTTTCTAAAGGAAGCGCCCCTTCTGCTGGTGGTGGTTGTCAATCCATCGCGTGGCGGTTTGGGGGAGTATTTTGGTCAGGAATATGGCGCCATCCAGGCTGCTTCAGCCTGTGTCCAAAATGTACTCCTTGCATAAACAATTTTTCCACCGACCACAGTCATTTCCACAAAATCTTCCCAACCTGTAACTTTCATTCCTTCCACGGATATGGGATACACCAGAAGAAACCAATCGGAAGCAATGGTTCTAAGATCAATATTAAATAAGACAAAATCTGCGTTTTTGCCAACTTCAATGGACCCGATTTGTTTTTCCAGCCGCAGCGCATTTGCTGAATCGATTGTGTAATGGCGAAGTGCATTTTCGATCAATATTTTTTCATTTGGCCCCCAGTCGGATTCAAACTTATAGTTGAGCCGGTGAGTCGCCAGAAACAGGCCGTAGATCGGATTGAGCAAGCCTGCGGCCCAGTCACTGCCAAATGACAGATTGATTTGATGGCTCTCAAGTGATCTCCAGGGTTCAAACCTTTGCATTCGATCAAATCCAAGGCGTTTTTCGCCATTGGTGTTGCCGAAAAAATGATTCGGCTGCATGGCAGCGTAGATCCCGAGGCGAGCCATTCTCGGTTGGTCCTGTGTGGGTTCGGGGAGGTCGCAGTGCTCAAGACGGTGGCGGGCGTCTCGGTATCCGTTCACTGTAATTGCGTTTTCATAAGCGTTAATAACGCGCCGAATGCCACCGTCGCCACTTGCATGGGTGCAGCACTGGATACCCATACCATCAATAATTTCTGTAACCTTATTGAAGTCCTCCTGCGTCCAGGTTGCTTCACCGTAATTCTCGGACTGGTCAGCATAGGGTTCCAAAAGAAGACAGGTGTGGCTGTCGAATACGCCTTCAATATAGAGTTTGACCGAATCACCCAGCACCAGATGATCGTCGGATTCAGCGCCATAAAGGGCCTTCCAATACGCGAGATCTGATTTCAGGTCCTCTTCATCTTCAAGTGAATGGCTTCCCACATAATATGAACCGCGTGCCCTCACGTTATCCAGCCCACCCTGACCCCGGAACTCCAGAAGCAATGGGATGAACGATTTGTAGATCTGAACATCGTTGTAACCGGTCACGCCATAGGATAAACCGGATTTGAGGATTTTTGCGATTTCGTTAAACATCTTCTGTTTAATATTTAAACCGAGTTCCTCTATTGTATAGAAGTCCAAGGGGTTGAACGCGTGAAAATGCATCAGAACCCCCGTATATTCTCCTTCGGAGTCGATTGCAGGAGCAAGGTGTCTGAATGCAGTGGCATTGCGCTGTTCAAGCTGCTCAATGGCCATGCTGTTCAGCCAGCCGGAATTGCCACCATAAGACATGAGCAACATTGGACGATCCTTAATAATCGTATCTCCCAGGTCCTTGTCGGGCATTTCACCCGGTATATAGCTGTATTGCCAACCCACACCCATCACGATGGCATGGTCAGGGTTCTTTTCTGCATATTTCAAAACAAAGTGTTTAATGTCATCAACGCTGGTCGCTTTGTAGAGGTCTTTGGTCATCAAGGCCTGAAGGGCTCCGATCCAGAGTACATGACAGTGGTTGTCGATAAAGCCGGGGGTGAGCATATTTCCGTCGGCATCGATTACTTGCGTATTTGAACCGATGTGGGCCAGCACACCGGTATCATCGCCCACATAGGTTATCTTTCCCCCGCTCACCGCAACAGCCTCTGCCCAGGGATTTGAGGCATCAGATGTGAAAACATTGGCGTTCATTATGACCAGATCAGAACCGGATGAACCACCGTCACTGCTGCATCCCAATAAAAACAGACCCGCTGCGATTAGTATTATCGTCAGGATGAAATGCCTTTTTCTCATCTTGGAATTGAGATTTTCACATATGGCGCTTAACGGTTTCTTATTTTCCATAGGCCTCTCTCAACTCTCGCTTGAGGATCTTACCGGCTACGTTTCGGGGAAAAACCTCCATGATGATCACGTCGCTGATACGCTGGAATTTGGCATCCACACGGCTGTTGCTCCACCCAATGAGATCCTCAATATCGACACCTTCCCCCTCCCCCAGGACCACGGCTGCCACCGGTGTTTCCCCCCACCTCTCACTGGGAACACCGAAAACGGCGACTTCACTGATTGATGGGTGTTGGATAATGATCTCTTCAATATCTTTAGGATAGACATTCACTCCGCCGGTGATGATCATATCCTTGAAACGGTCCACAAGAAACAGGAACCCGTCCTCATCAACGTAACCGGCATCTCCCGAGTGCAACCAACCATCAACAATGGCCTCCCGGGTCAGGTCAGGACGTTTGTAATAGCCGGGCATCAGAGTGGGTCCTCTGCCGCAGATCTCGCCAATTTCGTCAGGAGCGCACGCTTCCCCTTCCTCGTTCAGGATACGCATCTCATAAAATGATGGGGGGACCCCCACTGATCCCACCTTACGGACCGCGTCATACTTGTCAAGTACGGTAAAAAAGCCCTCGGTCAAACCGTAAAGCTCGTAAAAACGACCTGGCAGAAGCGCGTTTATGCGGTGCTTATATTCAAGGTGAAGGGGCGCG
>Ga0233437_1006713_pt1 | contig 11585 bp, 8 predicted proteins | sample SI_122_August201_FD_182714 | JGI IMG/M metagenome (GOLD analysis project Ga0233437, IMG submission 182714) | Seawater microbial communities from Saanich Inlet, British Columbia, Canada - SI_122_August2016_200_MG | ecosystem: Environmental > Aquatic > Marine > Inlet | place: Canada: British... | reverse complement strand
CAAAACAGTAACAGTCATCCGATTTTCAGTGAGTGTGCCTGTTTTATCGGAACAGATTGTGGTCACTGAACCCAAAGTCTCTACGGCGGGCAATTTGCGGATTAAGGCTTTTCGTTTGAGCATCCGCTGCGCGCCCAGGGCTAGGGAGATAGTGACAACGGCTGGCAAGCCTTCGGGCACGGCTGCAACCGCCATCGCTATCGCGGTCATGAACATCTTCATTAGGTCTTCCCCTCGTAACATGCCTAATCCAAATACTGTGCCTACAATAATCACCGCAACCCACGCCAGCGATTTTCCCAGTTGAGCCATACGCTTTTGAAGCGGTGTTTGTTCGTTGACGACAGTTTGAAGCAAATTGGCGATATGACCAAGTTCGGTATCCATGCCCGTGTGAACAACCACTGCTGTGCCGCGACCATAGGTGACGGCGGTGCCCATAAAGAGCATATTGATGCGGTCTCCCAGAACCAGATTCTCGTCTTCCAGATTTGCCACTTGTTTTTCAATCGGAACCGATTCCCCCGTCAATGATGCTTCTTGCACGCGTAAATTGATCGATTCCAACACGCGGGCATCCGCAGGAATCGCATCTCCAACTTCCAGAATAATCACATCTCCCGGCACCAGTTCTCGTGCTGGCAGTTGGACGACGTGACCATCTCTGCGGACTTTGACTACAGGCGCAGCCATTTTCTTGAGCGCAGCCATCGCCTTTTCTGCACGGTATTCCTGAACAAAACCCAAGGCGGCATTGAGAACTACAATGACAACGATGGCAACTGCGTCTTTCCAATCGCTCACAATCACCGAAATAATGGCAGCAACGATCAAAACAACGACCATTGCTTCCCGAAATTGGTCGAATAAGATATGCCAAGGGTTTCTCAGGCCATGCTCAACAAGTTCATTCGTTCCAAATTTGGAACGTCGATCTAGAACTTCAGCTTCAGATAATCCAGAATTCGGCGTGATCTGGAGCGTGTCACAGACTTCTTCAACGCTTTGTGTGTGCCAATGTGTTTTTGAATTCATAATTTCCTTGATTTAAATTTGTGTTATACAGCTCGTTTGCAAGCATGATTGACTTGCAAAGTAATTTATTTTGAAAGTAAAGCAAAAGCCTGCAAGACCAAAGCCAATCTGTCCTGGCGCGATAACCAGCCATTGCGGGCAATTCGCAGCGTGCTAGTAGCCTGATAAAACCTGGCTCGATATAAAAGACTTTCTCTTTCCCAATGGGAATGTAGCTCGTTGCAGTAGGATGTCGCCAAATAGTTGGCAAAAATGTTCCCCTCTGCAAAATCACCGCCATGCTGATTGACACCATGCGTTACTTCTGCCATCAAACGGCCCAAATCTGCTGCCGCATCTGTTTTTTCACTGCGCTCCCAATCAATAGCCACCACACCACCTTCGGGGGGGAAAATAAAATTAGAGCTAGTGGCATCTCCGTGAATTTGAGTTGCTTGGTAATCCCACATTAGGGGGTCTGTAGTCCATTTTTCAATGAGATTTCCTATGCCATTTTGAACATTGGGATAATTTTTCAGCACCCCATATTTAGCCAGATTATCGACTAGCTTATATGCGTAATCTGCTGCCTGCCCGAAATCGGACGTGGATTTAGGCTTACTACTGCTTTCATGCAGATTTGCTAAAAAAACAGCGGCGGCTTCGAGGACACGACGCAATTCTCCCGGTTGACTGCGTCGAATGGCGATTTTGTCTTCCAGAGTAAGACCCTCTACAAATTCTAAGAATAACGCGCCATCCCATAAACCTAATGGCTGAACAGATCGATTTTCCCGATCAGAACCCAAGCGTTTCCAGGCTTGTTGGGTTAGGCGATACTCGCGTTCTGCATGATGGATGGCATCTTTTCCTGTTTTGAGAGCATGGAATTTAGTTACAACCTTCCAGCTTGTTGCTCTTTCACGGTATACATACGCGGAGCGGGAAAGTCGGGCTACCTGCCAATTATCGGGAGCAACTTCCTCGTCCAGGAAAGAAGCGGTTATGTGATCCGTTATTGGGTCGGATGTAGGCAAGGGGAACCAGTCGCGTGCCTGATTATCTTTAGGGATTATGGGAGGGGCTAGTAGAATCGTTGGAGAATCCATCAAAAGAGTATTCACTTGATTTCTCTAGAAATCTTTTCAGGAGAGTAGGATTGCCGTAACTTGACAGGATCGGCTCGTTTTTTTGCACTTATACGCAAATTAATCATTTCGACAAAGATAGAAAACCCCATCGCGAAATAGATATATCCTTTAGAGATCGGCTGGTGTAATCCTTCCATAACCAAAGCCATACCGATTAGGAGGAGAAAGCTGAGAGCCAGAATTTTTATTGTTGGTCGGCGGTTGACGAAATTGCTGATTGCCTCTGCTGAGACAAGCATAATAATTATAGCAATGACGACAGCAGCAATCATCACGCCAATCTCATCTACCATCCCCACTGCGGTGATGACAGAGTCAAGTGAAAACACAATATCCAGCAAAAGAATTTGGACAATAACACTAGCAAAAGATGGTGAAATTCGCTTGTTGGCGTGACCCTCCTCCCCCTCTAGCTTATCGTGAATCTCTCGCGTGCTCTTTGCCAGCAAGAATAAACCGCCCCCAATCAGAATAAGATCACGACCAGATACGCCTCTCCCAAAGACGGTGAAGAGGTGTGCGGTTAGCCCGATAATCCAAGCTAAAGAAAGAAGTAGAATGATGCGTGTGACCAAAGCAAGCGAGAGACCGACTTGTCTCGCTCTTGCTTGCTGATCTTTTGGCAGTTTTTCTGCCAAAATGCTGATAAAAACCACATTATCAATCCCCAAGACAATTTCAAGAACCGTCAGCGTAACCAGCCCGATCCAGATTTCAGGATTTGTTAGCCATTCCATTTATCTATTCTCCTTTTCACGAACCATATAAAGCAAATTATCTTCCACCTTATATAATAGGGGTGCCACCTGAATATTGGGATAGCACAAACGTAAACGCTTAGCTTCGCTTAAAACAAAGTCAATCTCATTTTCAATTTCAAATATGGGGGCAAATTGCATGAAATGTTCTTCTGCCCTATCTTTTTCCCATCCAGTTTTTTCCACAAGACCGCTTATAAATTTTTCTTTCTTCGCAGCCAAACCAACCATGCCGCAATTATTATGCCCTATGAGCGCGATTGAACTCACTCCACCAACCGCGATAGCATAAGAAACCTTAAATTCACTATGTCTCAGATTACCTCCACCCGAACGAATGATATAAGCAAAACTGTCGGGTATTCGCAATCGTTTGCGGTTATCCATGCACATGCCAATCAATAGACGCGCTTGTGAGTAATCGTCAAGAGGACGATTGAGATTATGGTATTCAAACAAAAGCCCAATCGGAGTGTCTTGGTATTCTGAGGCAATACCATCTAATGTAGATACGGAAATAAGTCGGTTCATAGGTCAAGGGAAAAGCGGGTAAAAAATCGGCAAAAAAATCATGGTAACGATGAAAAGAAAAACCGTCAGCAATGCGCCCACACGAGCATAATCGAAGAATTTATAGCCACCAGGACCGAAAACCAAAACATTAGCTTTATGACCAACTGGGGTCAGGAAACTGGTTGCAGCACCAATCACGACAGCCAAAGTAAATGTCAGATGATTGGCGCCCAAACTCATTGCTGTATCAAGTGCAATTGGAACTACCAACACCATCGCCGCAGCATTAGACATGGGCTGAGTAATCAATGCAGCTAAGAAATAGATACCAGCCAATGCAGCCATCGGACCCATACCACCAATAGTGTTCAGCATTAAGTCAGCGATATATTTGGCTGTTCCTGTCGCTTCCATAGCAGCCCCCAAGGGCAACATGCCAGCTACCAAAAAAACGGTGCGCCAGTCTATACTGGCATAAGCTTCATCCATACTCAAGCAACGGGAAATAACCATACCTACCGCTCCCATCACCATTGCCAAAGAAATATCTATACCTGCAAATAAGACCAATCCTATTACGAGCAGCATCAACGCAACCGCGATGGGCATCTTGCGGCGACGGTCTTCAGGAATTTTGAGCGGCTCTAAAACCAAAAAGTCATTCTTCTCTTCTAAAGCAGATGCGCGGCGACGCGGACCCTGAAGAATTAGGTCATCTCCAAATTTCAAGTCTAAATCGCTCAAACCTTCAGTGATAATTTCTCCCTGCCGTCGAATTGCCAGTGCCGTAAAGCCATAATGCTCGCGGAAATTTAACGAACGCAGACTACGGTTTTCCACAGATGAGCGCGGTGCCAAGGTGGCTTCCACAATACGCATCTCTTTTTCGCTAAGTTTATCTAATTCAGCGTGTTCTTTATTTTCGTTAGCAATTTCCAGCCCTAACTCTTCTCTTGCGCGCAACAGGTTTTCGGTGGAGCCTTCAATCAATAAAATATCATCTGGTAGAAAACGTGTGTCACGCGTCAAATTTATAATAGTTTTATTTCCCCGCGCCACAGCTATAACGGTTAAGTTATAGGTTGCCCCCAGTTCAGAGTCTAATAAAGTACAGCCTATCAACTTTCCATTCGGCAAAACGCGCATTTCGCTGATAAAGTTGCGTAAGACCTCTTTTGCTTGTGCATCTCCCGGCGTTTGCCGCACGGGAAGCAAATGCCGCCCAATGAAGACCATATACAAAACACCTGTAGCTAAAACGACCAACCCGATTGGCGCAAAATCAAAGAAGCTAAAAGTGGGCAGCCCTTTTTCGCTGAGAATGCTGGTTGCCAAAATGTTTGCAGGTGTCCCGATCAGCGTTATTTTGCCGCCTAATAGAGAAGAAAATGAGAGCGGGATTAGAAGTTTCGAGACGGGGATTTTGGTCTGTTTTGCTACGCTGATAACGGCGGGTAACAACATCGCGGTTGCTCCAACATTATTCATAAAAGCAGACATCAAGCCGCACGTCAACATAATAACGACAATCAGGCGTACTTCACTATTTCCTGATAATCGTAAAATAAACTTTCCCAAAATATCAGCAACACCGGTCTTGAATAATCCTCCTGAGACGATATAAACCGCCCATACGGTAATGACCGCGGAATTAGAAAACCCTGCAAAAACTTCCTTCGGCCCGACTAAACCTGTCAGTCCAACGGTTATCAGCACCAGAAGAGCGACAACATCCACGCGCAATTTTTCAGTACCAAATACAACCAAAGCACCAACGATAATGGCTAAAGTGAGGGCAATTTCATAAGTCATGAATTTTGTCCTTTATGCGCTTTTACTAGAATGCCTCGAACAAACAGGGCGAGTGGGTTTTCTTGTGTCAAAATCTAAACCTTTGATTTTTTTTCTGCGGATACCGTTTAAGGCAGCTGCGAGACTCTTTACTCTCTCACTTAGGTTATCCCAGCCAAAATATAAATAAGCCGCTAAAAAGCCCAGCAAGTAAAATCACTACAAAAGAACGAATAACGGTTCGACGCAATTCGCTTGAGCCTGTGAAGAAAACGATAGTGACTTTAGAGATTGTGTTCATCAGTGCTGCAATTACTATAGCAATACCAGCCACCTGGATATCCAATTGTGCTTGGCTAGATATTTGAGCTACACTGAGCGCAACGGCATTCATATTCACCAGCCCTGCTGTTGCACTGGCAAAATAGACCCCAACAGAACCAAAAGCTTCTTGTGCAAATTCAAGAACGATCAAAACTACCGCAAAAATCAAGCCAAATTTGATCGCTGTTGAGAGTTTAAGCGGATGGGTTAACTTGACCGGGTACTCAAGATCGCTCGTACTGGGTGTGTTTTTTCGCTGAAGAAAGAAGGTGATGCCTAGCCCTGAAATCAACATTGCCGCGAGGGGGATGCTGACCACGCGTAGCAGAGGCGGGTGGATTACGAGCACCAACAACAGCACTCGCGGGATCATCATACTAGATGCCAGAATAACAGCTCGCGCATAATAAGCAGACATTGCTGGATGCTCACGGCTGGCAGAAGAAAAGCTGATCGTTGTAGCGGTACTACTCGCCAAACCGCCTAAAATGCCAGTCAAATTGATTCCCCGAGAAGGTCCCAGTACTTTCATCAGTACATACCCGCTAAATCCAATTCCGGAAACCAATACAACCATTAGCCAAACTTTAAATGGATTGAGCAGCCCTAAGGGATCAATGGCTCTATCGGGCAGCAAAGGCAAAATGACAGCTGCTACCAGAGCGAATTGTAGAGTCACGCGCAAGTCCTCCCCACTCATCCGCCGGATGACGCCATGTAATCTGCCTTTCAATGCAAGCAAAAGAGAGGTGAGTACTGCCAAAGCAATGGCAATTTTTCCCTGGTCACCCATCACCAGCACCCCAAAGAGAAAGGTTAGCATGACTGCCACCTCGGTAGTGATGCCTGCTTTTTCTTCACGACGCATGAGCGTTCCCCAATAGCTTACTGTGGTCAACAGGATTAGTCCGCTGAACGATAAGGCTATTGGCAGCACCCCAAAGTCAGCTCCCAGAAAGGCTGCTACCGACCCCAATAATGCAATTAGCGAAAAAGTGCGTATCCCGGCAAAATCTTGAGAACCTTCTTTCTGCTGAATGAACTCACGTTCCATGCCGAGCATTGCGCCAAGAAGCAACGAGACTCCAAAACGCCACCAGGGTTCAAAATCCAATAAATTAATCATCGGTAGTCTCTTCCAATTTCTTTGGAAGCCAAGATGGTGATCCTGTCAACTGGTGATAGATATAGCGTCCTAAAACCCCAGCAGAAGCCAAAACTGGCACAATGACCAATGCGCCCAAAATACCCTGCAAAACGACCGCCGCCATAATGACGATAAAAACGACCCCATCATGCATGTGTACGCTGCGAGCAAAAATACGCGGTCGTATCCAGATGCCTTTGATATTGATTAAAAGCATGTAAATGCCAACGACCAAGAGCGCAAACCAAAAATTGGAAATATCCAAATAGATAGAACCTTCAAATAAAGCGACCACAGTTGCCAAAACTGCCGCAATGGCTGGTCCTAAATCTGGAATAATCGTCAGAACACCAGTAATAATCCCTAAAATGAATGCACCAGGTAGACCAATTGCTAACCAAGCGAGTGTAAATAATGTGCCAGTAATCAGCATCAACGCCAGATTTCCTCGTAGATACCCTTGCCATATTTGCTTTATTTCTTCATATATCAGGCGAAAATCTGGCTGATATGTTGTGGGTATAAAATCAAATAGCCAATCGCGTAGCCGTCCCCAATCTCGAAGCAGATAATAAATGGTTGCAAGGATAACGAGCCCCCAAATCAGATTTTTGCTGGTGGATTCCAAAAGATGAAAGGCATTTTCAGGGATCGCGGTGATACTTTCTGAGAATAATCTGGTGATATCTGGCATCAGGTACTCAAAATTGAATTCCCATTCCAGAATAGTTATCGGCTGAGAAAGCGTTTCTTGCGTTTGAGAAAAAATCGCTTGAAGATCAACAAATAAAACTTGGATTTCGCGAATAAGTCTGGGCATCATCAGGGCTGAAAAAGCAATAAGCCCTCCTAATCCGGTGAAGAGGACAATAGTCGCGGCCCAAGAACGCGACAGTTTTGTGTGTCGCGTCAAAAAGCCAATGGCAGGATTTAGCACGAAGGCAATTAATGCGCCAATGATCAGCGGGCTAATTAACTCTCGCCCAAACCAAAGCAAGCCTGCAAAGAAAATTATCAGGACAGAGAGAACCCAATAGCGAAAAGAAATACTCCATTCTTTTGTCATATCACCTCATCAAAAAACATTTCATCAGAAAGAAGAATATCTGATATGTGTTCAAGCGTCCTTATGGCAAACTAAAAACAACCTTAAGTTCACCTTAAGGTTGTTTTTTTCTATTTTGGATAGTGCTTAAGTTCCCATATTTGCCATGCTTCTGCGAGCGTCTCTTTGCGAAGCAGTCTACCTTGATGGGGAGATCGCCGCACTATCCATTAATCATCACTTGCACAGCGGAAGCCGATTTCTGGAGCATAGTGCTGTGGGCCCGCGCTGTTGAATTTCCAAACGCGCAGATCAACTTCGTAGGTGTAGAAGCTGCCACCGCGCATGTGGCGATAGTGTTGATCGGGGTGATCATCACCCATCCACTGCCAGACGTTGCCGCCCATATCATAAAGACCGTAGGGGCTGACGCTGTTATGGGTTTCATAACCATCGTAAGTCTGACCGTTGTAGAAGCCGACAGGAGTGGTATTACCCAGTTTTCCATACATCTTCTCAAAAAGATCGGCTGAAGAATAGTAATTGGCGTAATTGCCATGAATTTCTGTGCCCCAGGCAAAAGGGCGACCATGATCATTTTCTGTGATTTCAGTGCCGCGAGCAGCCTTTTCCCACTCTACTTCGAGGGGCAGGCGGGTGTCGTAGTATTCACAATAGGCGTTTGCCCCCCACCAAGAGACCATTGTCATTGGGTGATTGCGGTAGGCATCCATGGCGGTAAACGCAGCCCCATCATAGGTCATGCGCAAGCCCTCTTCAAGTGAAATATAGAGCTTATCACCGGCTTTGATCTCTTCTTCGTGTTTATAGCCGTCAAAGGGATCGCCTTCGTAGAATCCGCCCGCGCCTTCTCGATGCCAGATAACCTCGCCTGCTTCGAGTTCAAATTCGCCAACGCTTACATCACCAGAAGCAACCGCATTGTTGAGGAAGTTTGCATACTGTTCGACGGTAACATCCGTGACCATGATCTGGAATTCGTCCACATAAGTCACGTGGTCATGTTGACCGAAAAGGAAATCGCCCGCGGGGACAGTTGCCCACGCGTCCGAATCAACGCCTGTGTTGATGTAGGGAGGCTCAATCGCGCCAACGTTAGGAGCTGGCGCACATGCTGTTGCCAGTAAACCAATCATGAGTAGGCTGAAGATAATCTTTTTCATTTGGACACCTCCTTGAGGGTTGCCTCAAGTTCGGCAAGTTTTCGTTTCTGATCTTCAATATCGGCTTGAGCGTTGGACTTCTTTTCTGCTTCGAACTCATTGCTCCAGACGCCGTCTTTTACAAAGAGGTCAATCAAGCGCCAGCCCATAAAGACCGCCAGTAAAACCAGTACTGCGCCCAAACCAAACTCAATGAAGAGCATTGTGCTATTGACCAAGGGCTGTTGTTCGATATCGGAGACAAAGAGACGTTTCATTGAGAAGATAGTCGCTGCACCAAAGGCAAAATTGGATCCAATGATGATGATCCAGCCAGCCCATTTACGTAGCTTCCCTTTGACCCCTGAAAGATCCATGAAATAGAAGAGAATAATCGTTGCGATCAAACTAGCGAGAATATGCCAGTGCCCGGTTAAGGTAATGCGCTCTTCACGGTGAGGCCAAACGCGGAAAATCTCAGTTAGTTTGATTGCCATAAAGATGCCCACGCCGCTGACGGTGAAATTCATGAAAACCATCTGCCAGCCGGGACCAAACTTGAGCGGGTCGTCAAGTAAGGCTTTCATTTTTTGAGAGAAATTGGGCTTTTCAATATCAGCAGTGCCTTCCTTGATTAATTTATCCCATGAATAGATCACATAGAGCAAGGCGGAGAACATCACAAAGACGGAGCCGACATAGATTGTGTTATGTGCCCAGGGCATCCAGACAACGGAGAGCGCGCCGAAGGTGATTGTGATGGTGCCTATGACCATAATCGGCATCGCCCATTGATGCAGTTTTCCTTTGAAGTCCATCCACTTGCCAACAATCAAGGTAATCCCAATAGCAACCAGTGTGAGCATAATGTGCAAGTGACCAATAATCGCTTTTTGCAGTGCAGTTTTATGCGGGATGCGGATGAGATCTTCGGCAAGGAAGGTTTCGTGTCCGTTCGCCCAGAAAGAGCCAGCTACTGCGCCCCAAGTTGCAGAGATCAAGGTTGCAAGAGCCATGACAAAGAAAGCAGCACGTTCAATATCCACGCCCTTTTTAGTGCGTGCGTAGGGGGTATCTTCTGGCAAAAGATATTCCTTCTTCCAGGGCCAAAGCGCGATGACCAGCAAGATTCCAGAGAAGAAGACCAGCGACTGCCCGACCAAGAAAAGCCCGTGAAAGGCAAAGTTATGCCCAAAATAAGCGAAGCCCATACCGAAGATCATCGCGAGCAAATAGCCGACGGTTATCGTGCCATTGATCATCACTTGCTCATGGCGTTTCATGGGCAAAATTTCGGTCATGAAATAGACTTCGATGGCAATAATAGTCATCGCGATGGTGTGATAGAGCATAATGATGCGACCTTCACGCTCGGCTTGTATCAAATCCATGCCGAGCATTTTGACGGTAATATCCCGTACGCCCCACTCGACCATAGGACCAGAAAGCGTGCCCCAAATTCCTGTCACGATAGAGACGGCGGCGATAGCTACCAAAGTTAGCCCTCTGGTAGAGCGGAAAAGGTAATCGAAACGCTTTGATAAAAATTGCATAAGACATTACTCCTAATGTGGCTCGACAGATTGGTTGAAAAGCTTAGGAAACAGAATACCTTAGCTTTTCTCAAGCGTCCTTATGGCAAACTAAAAACAACCTTAAGTTCACCTTAAGGTTGTTTTTGTAATTGCTCAACCTCCCTTATACACGTCACTGCGAGCTGCTTTTACGAAGCAGTCTCCGTCACGGTCAGGGAGATTGCTTACCCTTCGAGTATGCTACGCGATCGGCGATAATGCTGCCTCGCAAAGACGTGCCCGGGTAGTTGCCAAAATTATTTCAGTGGGATGAAAAACATCGCCTCGCGCGTGACCTCAACTTGCGTGCCGCCAATCAACATTTTCTCGGCGTACACGTCATCCTGTTCACGCTACGAAGATGCTTGGATGCGGCACCCAAGCCCAAATTAAGAGCGACGCGGCTTCATATCCCCCAGCTATTTTTCTTCAGATGAAGCTGGCAACCAAATTGTGAAGGAACTTCCCTCCCCAGAAACACTTTCAAACTCCAATCGCCCCTGATGGGCTGTGACGAGATCACGGGCGATGCTCAACCCCAACCCCATCCCTTGTGGAAATCGAGTTTCAGTGCGACCACGAAAAAATGGCGTAAACACAAAACCCTGATCTTCAACTGGAATGCCTGGACCAGTATCCTGCACTCGAATCCAGACTTCGTTGGTTTGAATACCAGCTTCTGCAGTAATTGTCCCGCCTTGAAGGGTAAATTTGATGGCATTATTTACGAGATTGCCAATTGCCTGCGCTAGTCGTTCAGGATCTATCTGCATTGTGGGGAGTTGATCTGAAAAATCACTTTGCCAACGTAATCCTTTGGCGCGGGCTACCTCGCGCTGAGTATGAAAAAGATTTGGGAGCCATTTATTTAAGTCTATAGGGCGAGTTTCCAGCACAAATGAGCCGACAGATTGATCGTATAAACCGGTTAAATCATCCAGCAATCGCCGAAGAATACCAAGCTCATCTTCCATCCCCGCCAATAGTTCTTGACGTAAAATCTTATTTTCAACCGCACCCGCTTCTAAGGCTTGGACAGCGGGCAATAACGCGCCCAAAGGGCGTCCAATCTCATGCACGAGATTGGCGAGAAGTTTTCGACGGG
>Ga0233437_1006711_pt1 | contig 11586 bp, 7 predicted proteins | sample SI_122_August201_FD_182714 | JGI IMG/M metagenome (GOLD analysis project Ga0233437, IMG submission 182714) | Seawater microbial communities from Saanich Inlet, British Columbia, Canada - SI_122_August2016_200_MG | ecosystem: Environmental > Aquatic > Marine > Inlet | place: Canada: British... | reverse complement strand
AATACCCTTTTGAAACATTTTGTACCAACCATTCTATTAACTCGGTTTTACCAAATAGATCAATTAATTTTTGAGTGAGATCCGCATCCGAATGCTTATCTCTAATTATAAAATATCGATTTAGAACTTTTTCAAAATCATCTTTCGTCTCACAATACTGTAATAAGTCAGATATCATTAAGGAACTTTTCAAACTATCATCCTGAACCAGTGATAATTTCTCTAAAACAACGTCGAAATTTTTACTCTGATTAATTTTTAGAAAAGAATAAATGGCAGCTTCAAACTCAAGGCTGGTTGACGTTGAATTGTGAATCACCTGGATAAACCATTTTTCAATCAGTGTTTTTGAAAAATCATTTGGAAATTGACTTAATGTTAAGGCCGCAGCAAATTTAAGCCTCCCTTCCTCTTCCCGGAATATTTTGATTAGATTAGGAATATATTTCTCTGAATTTAGTTCTGCTATTTTTGAGATGACAGTTTCCTGAATATCTTCAAAAGGTGAGTCAAGAAAGTAAGGAAAATAATCCTCAATATTGGCAGGGTTATCTTGTATTAACCGGAACGCACCCCACATCGCAATGTTAACATTCCGGGACTGTAAAGCTTTAATAAGGATTTTTTCATCAAACATACTGATTTATAAAAATAATCTGACATAGAATGTTTAATTAATTCTATGAGGTTCTAATCTATCAAAGAAATATTGCAACTTAGTCTGCTTTTTCTTTTGGTTTGTTGCAAGTATTTAGGCGTTTGAAAATAAAATTACTTAAGTAACTATTTTGAAAACTTAGTTCTTTTTTAATATTGTGCCGCAATAAATATTCCTGCATTTTTTCCTGCTGCCCTGTTTTTAAATATAAACCGATTAATCGATAGTGAAATAATTGATTAAATTTATGCTCGAATGACTGGAGAGATACCAGAATTTTAATCGCTGCTTGATACTGTTTTTGGGTTTCCAGCAATAATGATAGCAGTTGTGCAATCTCAACATGTTCCGGCCATATATCAAAACCAGATTTCAGTACTTCCATAGCCTTTTCCAATTGGCCGGTTTGTATCAGTGCATCAGACAATAATATATGAATAGCGCCTTTGGCTTTGGGTGTCATAATATATGGTTTTAAAAAGGCTATTACCTCCTGAATTTTTTGGGTACGAAACAGTAATTTGGCTTTGGTTAAAATCGCATCCAATAAATCCGGTGACTCCTTTAAAACCAAGGATAGTTTTTTTTCTGCAGAATGATAATAACCTTTTTCAATATCCATATCGGCCAATTGCGTTTCCACCTTAAAGGAATACACACTGGTGCTTAATTGCTTTAGTAAAGAGAGTGCGTTAGTATAATCACCTTTTGTTTTATAGATTAAAGCCTGATAAAATTTACTGAAAGAAGAGCTTAAATCTGGATCATAATTTTCTATGACGTTTTCCAGTGCTATCATATCACCCAAATAATAGGTCATTTCCAGATATTTAAGTAACACATCACTATTTTGGGGGCTGATGCTGAAAGCCTTTTCAATATAAAACTTTTCACTGGTAGTATCTTTTTGTAGTTCTGAAATCTTTGATAAATATAAATAAGCTTCGGCAAATTCCGGCTTTAAAGACAAAACTTTTTGAAAACTGGATTCAGCAGGAGCATACTCTTTTTGATTAAAAAACTTTAACCCCTGAATAAAATGTAATTCAGAATTTTCTGGAAATTCTCTTAACAATTGAGATAATTCAGCGTCAAAACCGGGATTTTTTTGTGTGAAATAATCAATACGGATTGCCAGGATATCAATCGTTTTATCACGGCCTTGAAATCGATTAATTAAGTCATCCGCTTGATGGTATAAGCCTGACCTTATATATAAATTGGCTAATTTCACAATCAATTCACGATTGTTTTCCTTTACCTTTAGCAAATTCTCTATTAATTCTTCAGCCTTAAATAAATTACCTGTTTGAAAATATAAATCGGACAATAAAATATTTCCAACAATTGAGTTCGGATTCAGTTTCAGTATTTCACTTACCTCAAGAATTTGAGTCAAGGCTTCTGCATCCGTTTGAATGGTTTTATATTTTAATTCACTTTGAAGTAATAAAGCATCAAAAAACAGCGGTTCTATGCCGATTACAATTCCTAAGTATTCTTGCGCCTCTTCCGTTTTACCAACTTTGTTGTAAGACAAAGCCAGATAATAATAGGCCCGTATAAGATCTGCATCCATTAAAATGGCTGACTTAAACTGATTGATGCTATTAAAATAATCCTTATTATAGTAATAGTTTTTTCCGGCTTCTAATCGATATTCCGGAATTCCTGGTTTCAAAATTAAAGAATGGTTAATTGCCTCAATGGCTTTATTATATTCTTCCAAAGAAAAATAAATCTTACTCTTTTGATAATATAAAGCATGATCATCTTCATTTTCTTTGATTTGCTGGTTGACAAGTTTTAAGGCCTCGGTTTGTTTTCCTTTTAAAATCAAATGATCAATATTGGAATCGATATTAAATGTTACGCAGCCGGCAACCAATAAAAATGCAACTATCAGTACGTATTTATGTAGATAAGCCATGTTCTTTCTCAATTTTCAGTTATCGTTTATTACAGACTCAAGGAGTATATAATAAAGTTTTCTGGGAATAATTGCCAAAACGATCCAGATACTTAGCCCAAACCTGATGGGTAGTGTCCGAAATCAGGTACTGACCTTCATAAAGAGGTGTTGGCGATATCCATTCCTCTTTATTATCAGTGTTAATCATAAATAATATCAGTCCATAATATTGCTTCACAATCTTCAATTTACTGTTGCTCTGAATGACATGAACCTCTTTTTCCAGAACGGGCTTCCAGTTTATTAGCAAATATTTGCTTTCTTTCAGCTCCTGCGGTGTTTCACTTTCTATGGTTGATTTAGGTTGTAAAGCCTTGGATGTCATAACTTTCCATTTGATATCAGGAACAGGAATAAGCACAGGCTTTTTCGGATATAGGTTTCCTGAAGATGGAGACAGAGCACCATTGGTGGTATAGTAATCAATTGAAAAATATAACAAAGAGTATTTATCAAATTTTGACAAATAATTATTTGGCATTAATATCCTAAACCCCCTATTCCCATTTTGGTAAACTTGAATACCCTCCGGATTACTTTGTAAAAAAGGTGGACGATTCAATATCTGCATTTTCTCTATTAATTGATCTTCACAGGCAGGGCATGAACCTGGTGTCATTACTTTCAGACGATATAAATAAATATTTGAAATGTTCTCTTTTCCCGGTTCAGACCCTGATTGATCTTCCTGTTTAGTCATTGGCTCTGAAGAGTCTTCTTCTTCCTTGTCTGATTTTGCCTGATCTTCATGTTCCGCTGTTGACTTCTGTTTCTCTTTGAGGCGTTTTCTCTTAGGAGCCTTCCATTCCAATACTAGCTGATTTCCTTCAAAGTATATTTTTTCCTGTTCTACTTTTGTAAGTCCCTTCGAAATTGATGGATAAGGTTTCGGTGCTGTTTTATAACCACATGAACCCAAAAATAATAATACAAGAATCGGAAAAATTTTCATCATTTACATTAAAAACTAGTATAGAAATTAAAACCCAGTTGGGTTTGTTCCTGAATAAATTGTTCTTCAGAAAATGATTGTTGATATTTAAAATTAATAAACAAGGATGGTGTTAATACCCCAAGGAAATTTAAATATGCCATCCACTGACTATCATATTTCATGTCATTGCTATATTCATCTCCGGTTTCCGAATTAAAATACCCCAGCTGATATTTAGTGTAGGAATAAGATAATCCCGAACTCATATAAAAATGATTAAGCCAGATATGCGCCAAATAACCGATTGATGCAGTATTTTGATAATAGGTGATGCTATTATATTGTTCATTCTGATAGGATATCTCATGTCTCAATTTAGTTGAGACATGATTGATGGCAAAACCAACTTCCAGATATTTAAAATAGCAACCAAAAAGTAAACCGGGAGCAGAATCGTAATCAGCCAAATAATGATAGGACTCAGGTTCAGCTTTTTGATTTGAGATGTTAAAGACATTATTTTGGTGACCTAAACCAAGATAACAGGAACTATCAACGGAAGACTGGATCTCCGCAATCGATTCGCTAATATCAATCGGCCTGGAGTAGTCATCTGACATTTGACCGAGCACATCAAAGGGATTGATAACAATACAAATCAGTAATATAACCCTAAAACGCAAATTATTTAAAATCATGTAATTTTCTAATTTTTATTAATCTATCGATAGCTCATTATCAGCGTATTTTAATCCATAGATATCACTGACATTCCATTCATTAATTGAAAAATTTAACGAAATTCTTTTATCCAGATATTCACGAGTACTACCATCAATTGTCTGGGTGCCAATATCTTCAACATATCCTAATTTCACCCAATAACAGTCATGTTGATATGTCAGCGCTATCACCCCGGAGACTAATTCCCGATCCAATCGTTCTATGTCACTGGAACTATAACGATAAGCCGCATCGTGCCGATATAAATCCCAGTTTCCTGATACATCCAGTTTGATGATGGGAGAAATATTAAATGAACCACTTAAAGTATAAACCTTAGCAATGGGAACGAAGGTTCCGTCTAATTCATAATAGCTTTCGGTATTATCTGTATACTTCAAGGTCACTGAATCACCAAACGCTGAACTACTTTTAATTGAAGCTTGTGTTTTAGTAATTTTGTTCTGGTCATTATCATAGCGGTAAAAAAGGCTGGAAGAAAATAGGTTTGAGGGAAATAGAGAAAATGTTATTTCCAGTGGCAGAATTTCCTCACCGTTTTCAACCTGATAATAATTATGGGCCTGACTGAAGTCCAGTTGAAATATTTTTTTTACATTTTGATCTTGAGTGGTCACATCCTTACTCAAGTAATAAAAACTCAAATCATAAACGAGATTATCCTGAGCTGTTTTTCCGCCAATAATCCTCAGGCGCTCCTGATCTACTTCTTCTACCTTGTATAAAGTCGCCTTAGGTATAATAACTAACTTTCCTGTGTTCACATCATCTAAATTTTGAAAATAACGGAACAATTCAAAATTCATTTCAAGTTTATGTGTATCAATAGACCAACCGTAAGAATCTGGGTTTTGATTCTTTTCCCCAGAATCCGGATCTGGTGTATATTCAACATTAAAGTGGTAAAGTTTTTTGCGATATTCCGGAATCAAGTTTAAAAAATCGATGCTGAAAGGATATTTAGCATTGATTTCAGCTTGATTGATAATCCCGTCCCAACCATATTGAACTTCATAATCCGTCCAGGTGTCAGTGATTCCGATGGATAAGTTTGAACCCAATACCTTTGAAAATGATTGACTCAGAGATATTGAAGGTTGGCTATGAACCTTTGTTTCTTTATTGGTTTCCTTATCAAAAACGGATTCATAAATAAAATCTTCTCCTTGATTATGTGTGGTTGAAATACTTCCTGAATCCCATTGGAAAACAGTATTAAACGACCTGCTGTAATAAGCATCTTTTTCAATCGTAGAATTAAAATACTCTTTATTTATCTCGTTATCGCTATTGCCATTTAGGTGGAAAAAAAATTGTCCATCCCAAAATATGTTTTGTTTATGATCAAAAATATAGCGAAACCGTTCCGGTGATTGATCCACACGTTTAGGATTTGAATTACCCATCGTCTCTTCATCCAAAATCCTGTTTTGGGATTCATTTAAATACCAGGTAACAAACTGTCCCTGCATCCCTTCTGAAAAAGCATATTGGTAATTAAGGTCGACACCAAGCCCGCGATACTGAAGAAAATCTAATTTGATGCTTAAATCGTGATCCTGGTCTAAAGCCAGGAAGTATGGTATTGTGAGTCTATTTCCATAACTTTTTGAAATATTAGAATTATCGACTCTTACATAGGATGGGAAAAGAAATCCGGATCCTCTTTTAGATGTAGTTGGCCATGATAAATATGGTGTATAGAATATTGGTACAGAATATAAATTAATAACAGTATTTATTGAGGAAGCATAATTTTCAAGCTCATAAATCACATAACTGCTGTTAATTTCCCAGGCAGGCGTATTGGGATTACAGGAAGTAAAAGTCCCATTGAAAATGATAAATTCATTTTCGGAAATTCTCTCAGCTTTCTCAGCTTTAATATAACTTTTCCGGTTCTGATCAAAAAATGAAATTTTATATAAAATCAGTTTTCCACTTTCAACTTCGTAGGTCCCGTTTTCAGCTAATATCAAGGTTTTTTGATTATCAATAAAAAGATCACTTTCAAACCGAAACAACTGCTCTGCTTGTTGATAAATTATTTTACTGGAAGATATTTCCATGGAACCCAAAAACAAGCGTCCATTTTCATAGTGAACCTGATTCTGCTTATCATCAATGGTGTATTGTGAACTTTCAATTGTTGCCGTACGAGAAAAACACTCGGCTTGTCCCAATAACAGCATTAAACCAAATAGAATTAACAATCGATTGATTGAAATCTGAAAATTTATCAATTTATTCCAAAAAGTGAGTAGTCAGTTTTGAATCGTGATTTAATTTTACATCAATGTTTAATTCAATTTGCAACTTCTGTCTAGAAGAGCGAGGAGTTTCTGGAAAGGAAGGAGATATTTTGGCAATGCTCACGGTGTTTGATCAAACGCCGTGAGCAGTAAATTTTTATAGTGCTTTTAAGTGGAGTTCAGCAACTTTTTCCATAAACTTTGTGTTACGGGGGACCATCTTAGAAGGGTCTTCCAGAGTTCCCTCCAACAATAAAGCTCCCTCATAAAGCTGCTCAATACAGTCCTTGAGCAGTGTATCTTGAGGTAACTTGCTTTGAATTTCAGACAAATTCCTGATTAATGGACTATTAAGATTAACTTCCATAACTCTTTTACTACCCTGGAAGTTTTTATCCATCATCTTCATCATTCGTTCCATATTAGCATTCATAGCTTCTTTAGGGCTAACCAGAGTACAGGCGCTATCCACTAATCTTTTTGATTCAATAACATCCTCGACTCTATCTCCAAGTATATCTTTGAAATAACCGATGATCTTATCCTTTGATGAATCACTGATACTATCATCTTTTTTTTCTTCTTCAGATTTCAGTTTCAGATCTGCCTTATCAATTCCAACCAGGTTCTTTTCTTTAAACTGACCAATGGAAGGCATAATAAAATCATCAATTTCTTCAAACAGATAAATTACTTCAATATTATTCTTTTGGAAATATTCGAGATTAGGTGAATTCTCAATGGCCGCTTTATTTTTACCATAAACATAATAAATTTCTTCCTGATCCGTTCCCATTCTATCCACATACTCCTGCAGAGATATCAGCTTGTCCGGATTTTCTGAAGAGTAACAGCGATACAGTTCCAGCAGTTTATCACGATTCGTATAGTCAGTATGAATCGCTTCTTTCATAAAATTTCCAAAAAGTTTCCAAAATTTTTCATATCGTTCTGTATCTTTATCAGCCCACTCCTTAAATAACCCCAGTAGCTTACGAACCAGGTATTTATTGATTTTTTCCATAATCGGGCTTTTCTGGGTCGATTCCCGGGATACGTTCAAAGATAAATCTTCAGAATCTACAACACCATGGATAAATCGGAGCCATTTTGGTAACAATTCCTTGCAATCATTTTGAATAAAAACACGTTTGACATATAAATGAAGTGTCGTATCTATATCCTGAGTCATCAGGGTTCTATCCGGCTCTTCTGGCACGAAAAGCACTGACTTGAATTGAACTGGTGCTTCAACACTTAAATGCAACCAATGCTGAGGGTCTGCGGTGGCATTAGATATATATTTATAAAATTCTTTATACTCATCATCGTTTACCTCATCTTTAGATCGTGCCCAAATCGCAGTAGACTTGTTGGTTTTTTCACCATTTAAACTAATGGGGTATGATACAAAATCTGAATATTTTTTAACAATATTTTCTATTCTCCATTTTGTGGCGAATTCTTCAGATTCTTTTTTAAATTGAAAGGTGATTTTGGTTCCTCTTTTTTTCAGATCTATCTCTTCTATTGTAAAAGAACCTGTTCCGGCAGAAACCCATCGATATCCCTGTTCTTCTTGGTGGGATTTTGTTTCAATCGTCACCTCATCAGCAACCATAAATACCGCATAGAACCCAACACCAAATCGGCCGATGAGTTCCATGTCTTTTTGATGATCACCGGTTAATTGTTCCATGAACTTTGAGGTTCCTGAACTAGCAATAGTACCGATATTGGCGATTAACTCATCTTTGGACATTCCTATTCCATTGTCATAAATAGAAAAAGTCTTCTTATCTTCATCAAGTTCAATATCAATTTTTAATTCCCCATCATCGCCCAATACAGAAGCATCTGTGAGTGAAGCAAAATGAATTTTATTTAATGCATCGGAAGCATTTGAAATCAGTTCCCTTAAAAAAATCTCCCGATGACTGTATAAAGAATGGGTAATCAAATGTAAAAGCTGGGACATCTCCGCCTGAAATTCAAATTTCTCCGGTTGCTTCTTTTCTTCTTTTTCGCTCATATTTAATATTTTGGTGAAAAATTATTAATATCTGTTTACTTTAATTCAAAAATTAAATCTAAATAGTGGTGGAAGTAACCATAAAATTTACAAGGAGAGAAAACAATCAGTCAAAGGAAAAATGTTACCTTTGCATATTTTTTACACATTGAACAATTATACTTTCTAGCAAAATTTTGATATCTTTTAAATAGAAATTATTATAGTTGTTTTATTCATTTACAAAGAGAATGATGAATGATTATAGAGGATACATATATTTAGGCATGATTTTTGAGAAAAGGTTGTCTTCTGAAGACTGTTCATGTAGGATTATTCTATCTTAAACTCTTTCATTAACCTGCATTATTATACTTTTTAGGACATATAATGGTCAGTATGCGAATGGGGTTGGAGATGAAGATGAGTCAACAACTCATCATGACTCCCCAACTGCAACAAGCAATCAAATTGTTACAACTCTCAAGGATTGAACTTGAAGAATTGATTGATCAGGCTTTGATTGAAAATCCAACTCTGGAAATTGAAGCAGTTGAAAAAGACGATGAGACGCCGGCGAAAGAAGAAGACGATGCAAAAAACTTAATGGAAGAACAATCTCAGCTTTCATATGATGACGAATGGCAAAATTATATTGAGTCCGGAGCAGGGGTTATCCAGGAAGTCAGAGGTAAAGTTAATGACTCTGATGAATCCGGCAATCCGTTGGAAGCAACCATATCTAAAAGCGCCAGTTTAGCAGATCACTTATTTTGGCAATTGGATATATCTGATTTTTCTGAATTTGAAAAGGAAATCGCTGAATATTTAATCGGGAACATTGATAGTGAAGGTTACTTGTCTATTTCCATTAGAGAACTGCTGGAAACAACACCGGAATTATTGGCAACAGTAAAAGATTACTATATTAAAAACGAAATTTCACACATTCCGGATGAAGCGGATTGCCAACGATTTGATTCAAAGCACCAAAGTGCGGCTAAACAAGATAAAAAAGTAAAGAAATCCAAGAAAAAGACCATACCTTTCGAAGAAGAAGTAACAATTGATTCAGCACCTGAGCCGATTCATATTGAAAATGAGTATTGTGCGCTTATCGAAGCTGTTTTACTTAGAATTCAATTATTTGATCCTCCAGGTGTTGCTACCCGAGATATTAAAGAATGTTTGGAAAATCAAATTATAGCATTGAAGTTAAAGGACTCATTAGCCTATAAAATTATCCAGGAAAATTTAAACTTACTTGAACAAAAAGACTTAAAAAGAATTGCGCGTTTGCAAAAAGCGGATATCCAGGAAGTTGTTAAAGCTTATCAATTTATTACCGAATTAGAACCAAAACCAGGTCGACCATTCGGAAAAGAAGTAACGCAATACGTCATCCCTGATGTTTTTATATTTAAAAGGGGGAGTGAATATATTGTTCATATGAATCAGGATAGTATTCCCAAACTCAGAATCAATCCTTATTATCAGAAATTGGTTACTGATAACAAGGATGAGAAGTCCCAACAAAAACGTTTAAAAAGTGTTGAAGAGAGCGATATGACACACCAATACCTGCAGGAGAAAATCAAGTCAGGTGACTGGTTAATGAAAAGTATTGAGCAACGGCAAAAAACGATCTTTAGGGTTGCGAAAAGTATTTTGAAACATCAATATGAATTTTTTGAAAAGGGAATTGATTATCTTAAACCACTGGTACTTAAAGATGTTGCTGAAGATATAGATGTTCATGAATCAACGGTTAGTCGGATCACAACTAATAAGTACATATATACGCCACAAGGTATTTTTGAATTGAAATACTTTTTTACCAGTGGCATTGACCAGGGTGACGGAGACGTTATTTCTTCAAAGAAAATTAAGGATTATATTAAAAAATTAATAGATACAGAGAATAAAAAGAAACCGTATACCGATCTTCAAATTAAAAATGAATTGCTAACAAACGCTGATATCAAAGTTGCACGTAGAACCGTGGCCAAGTATCGTGAGGCAATGAATATATTGCCATCTAACAAACGTAAAAAACTTTTTTAATCCGACAACCAGTAAATTAACGACTAAATCTGGCTGTTATCAGTAATAAATATTTGATTTGAAACAGTTTTTAATAAATTTTGGAACATTTTTCTTCCCATTGAAATTAATTCCCATTAAGAGTTATTTAAAAGGAAGGTTTTTTCTTTTTCAATTTAATATATTCATTGCAAAATGGAGGTAATTTTATGAGCGAATATTTTGATAAAATCTTAGATTTCGCTAATCAATTGTCTTTGAATATTGTTCACCAGGACGAAGCTGAAGAGCTGATAGTTGTGAATAACGAGCAAAAAGGCATTTTTAGGATGGTCATTGATTGTGAATTTCCGATCCTGATTTTTGAGCAGTTAATTTATGAGATAAAAGTGGACTCCAAAAAGCATTTCATGGAGCTATTAAAAATGAATCGAAATTTAATTCATGGCGCTTTTGTCGTTGATGACAGCGAAAAACAACTTATTTATAGAGATACCCTACAATTAGAAAATTTAGATTTTAATGAATTTGAAGGGACTATAAATGCACTCAGTCTTGGTTTAGCTGAATATTCAAGAAAATTAATGGAATTGAATCAATTATCATAATAGGAGTATATATGGCTGGTTTTTTTCAACGATTATTCAGTCTTGGTGAGTCTGAAGCACATTCTATCATAGATAAACTGGAAGACCCCGTAAAAATGACCGAACAGGGCATCAGGGAATTAAAACAAGAACTGGAAAAAGCACTCAAGAGTTTTGCTGAAGTTAAGGCAATTGCCATCAAAGCGCAACGCGACATGGAAAAATCAAAACTCGAAAGTAATGAGTGGGAAAAAAAAGCAATGGCATTATTGCAACAGGGACAAGCTGGAAAAGTAGATATGAATCAGGCAGAAACCCTGGCCACTGAAGCTTTAAACCGCAAGAACGAGGCATCTAAAAGGCATCTGGAATCTCAATCATCTTA
>Ga0233437_1006699_pt1 | contig 11599 bp, 12 predicted proteins | sample SI_122_August201_FD_182714 | JGI IMG/M metagenome (GOLD analysis project Ga0233437, IMG submission 182714) | Seawater microbial communities from Saanich Inlet, British Columbia, Canada - SI_122_August2016_200_MG | ecosystem: Environmental > Aquatic > Marine > Inlet | place: Canada: British... | reverse complement strand
CGGCGTCCTAATTATTCAATTTAGGAGTCGGATGAATTCTCCCCAAACAACTATTTCTTTTGGACTTTTCTTATTGGATTCAAAATTCTATACTAAGTTAAAATCTATTGGAGATAATTTGCATTACCCAGTATAGAAATGGTATTATGGAATAAATATCAACGGTGTAGAAAGAAATACACTCTTACCGACACCCAGACGAAAAAATTTTATTCCATGCCTGATAACATATTGATATATAAGAATATTAATCCATCTGGTGAGCGATTCCCGCCACCTCCACCATTTTTTATTAATATTATCAATTACTTAGCCAAATCGTTGTTTTAAAGCAATAACTGATAAATTGCTCTAAAAGCAGATGGTGTATAGTTTTTAAAGTATTAACAAATTGTGTACCAGTTAGAATTGTAACACCTTATATAGCAGTAGGTTAAATTTTTAGGGCGCGGGATGATAAAGTTCCTGTTTGCAAAAATATTATTTTCCCTAGAAACCCAGTAGTAACATCGTCGGTCCAGAAAAACGTCACCGCCACCAAATCCATAATATATTGATCATTAAGTTTACAATTTATTACTGATAATTAATTCAATTAAGTTTGGCAAATCGCAACTACGTCCCAGAGTTTTTAACCAAAACTGACTTGATACGTTCCATCGCCCAATCAACTTCTTCTTGGGAAATAACCAGTGGTGGTGCAAATCGAATGACAGTTTCATGTGTTTCCTTTGCCAGGACACCTTCCCTCATCATTGCTTCAGTATATTGACGGGCTTTACCAGCGGCATCAACCAATTCGACTGTAATGAGTAAACCTTTACCCCGGACTTCTTTAACCAGTTCTGAGTTCATTCCTCTCCGTTTTTCTCTTAAATAAGCCCCCATTTCAGCTGATTTTTGTATTAATCCTTCATCAACAATGACATCCAGCGCTGCAGAAGCGATGGCTGATCCCAATGGATTTCCACCAAAGGTGGAACCATGTGTTCCTGTTAAGCGAGAATGGCACCATTTAAAATATTGATAAACTTGCTTATTTAGTCATCGATTAAATAGGTAATGGAATGATGATTAAAGTATCTTAGATTATAGGGTTATCCTATTGAGGCATAGTAGGGACAGATTGTCTAATTCTAAATGAATTCCAAAACCAAAAAGCAATTAAATGAAGGTTCGTGAGTCAATATACAAAGAATATGAGAACTTTCAGCCAAATTCAGATCGGAAATGTGGAAGTACTGCCAGATCACAATGAAAATAATATTTTAACCATGCAGGAAAAGTTTTATATATTTTTATCTATCGTTTTCCTGTATCAATAATCGTTAAAAGGAACTACACTGAACCTAGATACGAAAAAGCAATTGAATGATTTTTTATCTTTTAGGGAAAAGAAAAATGGAACCATTAAACATCTCACTTTCGGACCTCACTTTTGGACAAAAACTCAACTTATTGGAATCTGTTTGGGCTGATTTAAGCAAAGAAGAACAAAAGCTAGATTCTCCTCTTTGGCACAAAGACATTCTCTCTGATCGGGAAGATGCGTTGGCGACGGGTAAAGTTTCAGTTTGTGATTGGGAGGAAGCAAAAGATAGAATAAGAAAAAACGTGAAATGAAAGTCAAAATTCTGGATGTCGCAGAAAAAGACTTGGAAGACGGATTTAAATTCTATGAAAGGCAATCCACCGGACTTGGATCATATTTTTTAGACTCTCTCTATTCTGACATCGATTCTCTAAAATTCTTCGAAGGAATTCATGCGAAAGTTTTCGGGTATTATCGACTTTTGTCAAAAAGATTCCCTTTCGCTGTTTACTATCGGCTTGCTGAAAAAGAAGTATTGGTCATGGCTGTGCTTGATTGTCGAAGAAATCCAAGTTGGATACGAGAAAGACTAATGGATGCTTGAAATAGTAGTCACTTTCCGACATGTCGGAATTTATAGCATCCGTCTATCGGATAGAAAACTATTTTAATTTGACTGCCCTAATACTGCCAACAATTTTACCATTCAGTGCCTATGGAGTACCTTTTGAAAGGCAGATTAACTCCTATTTTAGTTTGAAATAAAAGTAAAAACAATTGAATTAACTGAATAAATAGCACTATAATTGTATTGACATGTCAGCCAACCTGCTGTCTCCAGGAGGCAGAGGCCGGAAATGCTTTTTTTATCCCACGATTTTAAAATACATATTTTCTCACTTCTTTCTCACTTTCTCAAATCAAGTATTTGTAGTTAATTATTTCAGTAGCTTATAAAATGGGCGCAGGTTCGATTCCCGCCACCTCCACCAAAATTATTCAATGATTTCAATAACTTACAAATTTAACATGATCAAAAATGTGGACCACTTGTGGACCATTCTTTAGGCTATTCACCCGTTTGCGACCTGTTTTCCACTTGTGGCCCAGATGTGGCCCGGGCACCTCACAAACCTCTATAAACATTGAACTTGTGTCAGCTCAACTCCCGCCACCTAAAAACATCCTATCATTTCAGTTAGTTATCCTTTTTTCTATTTATCAAAGTGGATCGCCTTTGATTTTACTGGGCACCTTGTCCCTGTCATGCGGCAATGGGACCACCCCAACAATCTGATAATACTTGACAATTAAATCATCAATCCAATTGCGTGTTGGAAGTAGTTTATGCTATTTGTCGGTCTTTTTGAAGCTAATTTTGCAGATCAACGATTCAAACATGACCACAAAAAAAGAAATTATTGCATACGCTGTTTCCATGATTTTGAAAGCTGTCTTATTGGCTGCTGGTTGGGCAAGGAAATCTCGAAAACATGGATTAGAGTCAATCGCTAAAATGTCTATAGCTGAAAAAGACAAGGAAATTATATTCCTCCGTGATTGCATATACCGGTTGGAAACTCGAATCAAGATTTTTCAGAAGCAATACCATTCAACATCTAGAAATTCACGATATTCCCTGAAAGAAAGACTTTTCATACTCTGGCATATGGAATATTTCCAGATCCCTCGGCGTCAAGTAACAAAAACTTTTGGTATCGCGAGATCTACTTTGTATCGTTGGTTGAAGCGTATTGATGATATTCCCAATTTAACTCCACATCACTGGAATAAGACATCAGAATCCTTAGTCGCGCTGGTCTGGCGAATTGCTAATGACAACATTGACTGGGGTAGGGTTCGAATTTCCAATCAGCTGAAACTCCTGAATATATTCTTATCTGCTTCAACCGTCCGTAATATCTTACAACGTCCAAAACCGAGAAGCCCATCAGCTATTACTCATTCCGAAAAACCTGCACCAAAGAATGGAAATGGATGTTGGATCTCAGCTTGGTATCCAAATCATTTATGGAGTGTTGATTTAACAGAAGTATATTACTGGGGCTTGTGGAAGATTTATATCCTTGTCGCTATTGACGCGCTTGAAATGGCGTTTGTAAATTTCGGAAAACCCAAGCATCTCATTTCCGATCAAGGAAGTGTCTTTACGAGCGCGGCTTTTAGAGAATTCCTTGATTCATATAATGTGAAAATTAGATATGGTGCAATCGAAGAACATGGCAGTATCGCTGTAACAGAACGTGTGATTGAAACATTGAAATACGAATGGCTCAAGAAAGTTCCTGTCATTCGAGGATTCCAACATCTTACCCATCTTTGTTCAAGTTTTGCTGAGTGGTATAATAATTGGCGTCCACATGAGTTTCTGGGTAGTTGTACTCCGGCGATGGCTTTCCAAAATAAATCAGTTCCTTTAGTACCGAAAACAGCAAAAGATGTTCCCGTTAATTTGGAAACTAAGAGTTTTAAGGAAACAAAAATTTTTGGTTATCGAATCAAGAAAGCTGCTTGAATCCGACAAAATAAGAGTTGGGAATTAGAACTTTAATAGTATAAGTGCGCCCGAAATCAGGTTTTCTATCCTTAATTTTAGAGAAAAGATCCGCTACCATTCATAATTGATTCCGATTTTCCTTATTGGTCTTCCAATCGTCTTGTTCGTTCTTGATTTCAACTTTTGAAATATCGATTATTCGAGTATTTCAACGGTCCCATTGTCGCTTAACAGGGACAATCTGTACTTTGTGAAGAAGTCCTTAAATGAGTGCTTAGAATGAGAATATAGGCAGAAGTGGTAGTCTGCCATAATTTGGTTGATTTTCTGTTTTTCTTAATTGACCTTCCAACTGTTTCATTCTTTTATGTCTGAAAGTAAAATTGTTGCCGACTAAATTGGTTTTTTAGTTTTAATAGGAACAGGTGGTTCCTTAATCTAGTCGTTAGAATTGGATAACTATTAACTTTAAAAAGGCTCTGTAAGTCAAGAATTGTCATACTGATGGTTCCTCTATTTTGCCAAAACATATCTTATTTCATGTTTCTTCATCATTTTTAGGTGAATAGGATCGATCTCTTTATTGGTAATTATCACATCTGTTTCTTGTAAATTGGCAAGTTGGTGGAGGACGTTTTTCCCAAATTTTGTATCGTCTATAACGAATATTAGTTCTGTAGCCTGTTTTACAATCTCTCTTTCAAAAACTGAACCGATGTAACTATAATTCGTAATCCCTTTTTCATCGGAGATACCCGTGGGGTCAAAAAAGTAAAAACAACGTAAAGCCCTTTGTATTTTAGAGCTGAAGTCGATTTTTTATTGATTTCCCATCCGTTGTCGTCAAGCAGCTTCTCTGTAATAATATTTCAGTACGCCTCCCAGACGTATCCGGCATTTAATCCTACCATCCTTCTTTGTTGGATCATATCCGACTATCGGAAACAGTAAGCGATTATCTTTACCCTGATGATTTCTTTCCTGGTGGTAGTGGATCGTGTATTCCTTCAAAGCCTGTCGTAGACTTTCCTCACTAAAGAATATTAGTCCCGAAATAACTTCAGATTTTACTGATAGGACCCATCGCTCACAGATCGCGTTTAAATTCGGGCTCCGGGGAGGTAACCTCAAAGGTTTCACACCTCCTGATTCAATAATGCTAGCAAAGGATGCACAGAACTTTGAGTCCCGATCATGAATTAAATAGTTACAATTCGATAGAAAACCGTAATCTGCCATCGTCACGTTCCTTGCCATTTGTTTCATCCATTCTTCATTCGGATATGGTGTGATTCCGGCTATGTGAACTTTCCGACTGCTAAGATGAATAAAGAACAGGACATAATACGTAATCAAACCATTAGGAGTAATTACTTCAGTCGTGAAAAAATCACATGCCGCTATAATATGTTGATGTCTTTTAATGAAAGTTGCCCATGTTGTGTCATTGCTTCTTTCAGGTACTGGCAGTATTCCATTTCGTTTCAGAACGTTTCCCACAGTCTGATCACTGACTTTGTGTCCTAAGTTGGATAATGCTCCGACAATACGATCATATCCCCAACCCGGATTCTCTTCAGCAAATTGGATGATTAGTTTTTCGAGTTCATGATTTATTGGAGGTCTGCCCTGGGATTTTCGAAATGAAGAACCATCAAATTTTTTGGCTACCAGTTTCCTAAACCATTTCAGAATCGTCTCTGGTTTAACAATGCATGAGATTTCTTTTAGAGCTTTTAGCCCAATTCATTTCCCAATTTTAGCAAGTTGCATTCGTTCATTATCATTGAGGCGTATTGACTTCTTGAGCTTAGATTTTAGAATCTGATTCTCCGCTGCAAGGTATTCATTTCTGGTCAACAATTCTTCTTCAACATGCCCACTTATCATTGCCAATGCCTCAACTGCTTCCATAATGCTATCTCCAAGATTTTTGTTTTCTTATTTTGTTGAAAATTGAATGATCTTGGAAGATTAGCAGCTTATAATTAATTACTCAATTGGTATAACAGACGGAGATAAAGGCTTTTTTTCGCTTGTAACCATTGCGTATGCGGAAGTAGAACGTTTTTACTTTTTTGACCCCACGAGTTACACACGCCATTTCTTTAACATTGAGCTTCTGATTTCCTCGGTAATGCCCGCAAAAACATAATCGATGTCCCTTTCGATCTGATTTTAAGGAGGGACAACCTACTAACAATTAGCTTTGACATCATTGGTATGACAGTTATATTATTTAAATATGAAATTTAAATTTGATACGAAGAAGAGTAAAAAGCTAAAGCAAGATAAAAGACGTGGTATCGATTTCAAAGAAGTTCAGGAAATTTGGAGTCACTATCATTATGTTGATTATCGCTCGGATGACCCTGAACAATATCGTACGATTGGTTGGGTGAAAGGAATATTGTATTCTGTTATCTATGAAATCAGAGAAGATGATGAAGGAGAATATTATCATCTTGTTACATTATGGAAATCCACTAAGCAAGAAACGGAGTTATATGAAAACTACGTCCAAAAATAAAAAACCTACAGCTGATGAAATTGCCGAAATGGCGATGAGCGGAAAAGACATATCCACATATTTTTCGAACAAGGGACAGATGAAGCCTCCAGTTCAAAGGGTTAATGTAGACTTCACAGTTGACATGCTTCAGGAATTGGATGAATTCGCCAGAGAGTTAAATATTAGTCGCCAAGCAATTATAAAATCCTCCCTTCGGCAAGTGTTGGATCAGCATAATTTGGCAAAGAAGGTTCAAGTAGGGTAAAAAATAGTAAAGCAAAAGGGTAATGTTATACCAACGGGACTAATTTGCATTACCCGCTTTTAATATGATAATATGGAATAAAATCAATGATGTAGAAAGAAATACACTCTTTGTAACATTTATGCGAAAATTTTTATTCCATGAAATATAAAACACTTAAATATCAGTGCGGTAGTCCACTTTGTGTTCGATTCCCGCCACCTCCACCATATATATGCCTATAATAACAAACACATAGACGATATTCTTTTTTCATACAACAACAGATAAACTGCTTTAAAAGCTGGTGGTGTAAAGCTTTATTTGGTATAATAAGCTGTTTCTCAGCGGAGAATATAAAAGTATATATAACGGTATGTTATCCTTTTAAGTTGCGGGGTGGAAAAATTCCAGTTATTTGACCAAATTACTATTTCCCCTAGAAACTTAAGAATTGCGCAGCTTCACAAGGGATTCACATTTGCTTTCTCATTCATAACCCTTCAAGCAACTGATCTATTATAGTATTTTAGTATATTATTGAGCCTGTCCATCCTTATAATTACATCTTTTTATAATTTTAGATAGTTATGACGTATTATCAATAAGCTTGATTCCTCATCTAATCAAACGAGATGCCTAATTATTATTTTTGGACCTTGACAGGTTATTTTTATTGTATATACAATAAAAATATGAAATACGAATGGGATGACGACAAACAACGGATTAATCTGATCAAACACGGTATTGATTTTCAAGTTGCCCTTGAATTCGAGTGGGACACGGCCTTGGAAACAGTCGATGATCGGCGGGATTATGCCGAATCACGTTGGGTCGCCTTAGGTTTGGTAAAGGATCGTCTGTATGTTTTGGTTTATACGATTCGTGTGGAAAATATTCGTGTTATCAGTCTTCGAAAAGCCAATAAACGTGAGGTTCAGTTTTATGAAAACAAAGCCTAAAAATATTACTCAAACAGACTGGGACGAGATGGATTCTCCTCCGCTCTCCGATGATATACTGGTTCGAATGAGGCCTGTGAAAGAGACGCATCCTGAAATTCCTCGACGAGTACGAGGGGTACAGAAAAGACCAACGAAGGTACCGGTTTCTATTCGCCTGAGTTCTGAGGTGGTTGACTATTTTAAAGCTCAGGGGAAAGGATGGCAAACTCGGGTTGATGATATCTTACAAGAATTTGTGAATTCTCATTAATGATCTTGATTCTGTGCGATTTCTTTTCTCACTTCTTTCTCACTTTCTCAAATCAGGTGTTTGCAGTTAATAGTTTCAGTTACTTGAAAAATGGGCGTAGGTTCGATTCCCGCCACCCCACCAAAATTCCAAAACCTACCAAGGGACTCAACGCCAGTATACATGGGCGTTTTCACCTGTTTTGTCAATATAAGAAAATACCGTTTTTGCGTATTTACGTACACTCTCACATACACGTCTGGTCTAAATATTATTTTCTCCCTAACTCCTTGTCTTGAAGCCTTTTCCAGTGAAAATTTGACTACTTTCTCGTCGGTGTTTCATATTTAGAGTTTGAAAACAGTAACAATCATTATAACAATCAATGGATAAAAGGGAATGGAGTCATTGGAAGCATTGGCATTGATCAGCGGTAAGGTGGAAGAGGAAATATTAATTCGTAATGAATAACTGGGCGCTGAAAATGAAATTCTGAAATCAAAATTAAAAGGAAGGATTAATTTTAACGACACTGAAAGAATAAGACTCGCTAAAATTGGCAAACTAATGGGATTAAAAGCTTTAAAAGACGTTACTTGTATAGTGAAACCCGAGACAATATTGGGTTGGCATAGAAAACTCATAGCAAAGAAATTTGATGGATCAGAATTCAGAAAATATCCGGGGAAACCAAAAATAAATCCCGAACTAGAAAATTTAGTAATTCAATTTGCAGAGGAGAATCCAAGTTGGGGCTATGGCAGAATTGTCGGAGCGCTGTCCAATCTCGGTTTTAAGATCTGTAAACAATCAGTAGGTAATTTTTTAAATAGATATGGAGTGCCACCAGCTCCAAATCGTACGCATGATATGACATGGTCTACTTTTATTAAAAATCACCAAGATATCATCGCGGTATGTGATTTCTTTACTACAGAAGTTATTACACCTGCTGGCCTGATTACTTATTACGTTTTGTTTTTCATTCATATAGGATCTCGAAAAGTACACATAGCTGGTTTTATCGAGAGATGAATGAATCTGCAAACAACAAAAACGGGTTTCAAAATGACCGATGAATATCACAATTCAATATAATCATGCAAAGGGATGGTATTTAAAATAGCTCGTATTATCAAGTCACTGGATGGCCCCATTGTCGTATAACAGGGACAGATCAACCTATCATCAGCCAATAATGACTTAATCTAATAGAATAAGCAACTTGGTCGCTAGATCAACCAGCTTTGCACCATTCGCCAATTCGATATTACCTTGTTCCATATCAATCTGCACTTTCGTAATAAAGGCATTGACTTGACTATCAGCAGGTTTGATTTTACCTGACTCTATAAATTTGTTCAGTTTCTTTAAATGGGCCATGTAGGAATTCTTTACCGGTTTGCTTAATCCCATTCCAAGCACTTGTTGAATAATATAATCAACTAATTCTGTTGGGACAGGTGGTTCAACAACGGGTGGCTCCTTAACGACAGGTGGATCCTCAACAACGGGTGGTTCTTCTATTACGGGTGGTTCTTCAACAACAGGTGGCTCCTCAACAACAGGTGGCTCCTCAACAACGGGTGGCTCCTTAACGACAGGTGGCTCCTCAACAACGGGTGGTTCATCAACAACGGGTGGCTCCTTAACGACAGGTGGCTCTTCAACAACGGGTGGCTCTTCAACAACGGGTGGTTCTTCTATTACGGGTGGTTCATCAACAACGGGTGGTTCTTCTATTACGGGTGGTTCCTCAACAACGGGTGGTTCCTCAACAACGGGTGGCTCCTTAACGACAGGTGGTTCTTCTATTACGGGTGGTTCCTCAACAACGGGTGGGTCTTCTATTACGGGTGGCTCCTTAACGACAGGTGGCTCTTCAACAATGGGTGGGTCTTCAACAACAGGTGGCTCCTCAACAACGGGTGGTTCTTCTATTACGGGTGGTTCCTCAACAACGGGTGGCTCCTCAATGACTTCTAGAACTTTAATTAAAATATCAGCTGAATCGCTATAAAGCTTACCGTCGCTTATAAAATAACTAAAACTATCAGGACCGTGATATTCAGCATCAGGAATATAGATTGCAGTGTTTGTATTAATTGTAATCTCAACTGTTCCATTAGTCGAGGCTTCATCAATTTTCCAGGTAAGATCATCATTATCAGGATCTATTCCTGGGAGAGAAATCAATAAGGTAATATTTTCATTTGTTTCGACAGATAAATCTTCAGAAATCGGTGGACGATTATGTGGGGATGACAATTCAAGATTCAAGTTTTGATAAATACCGGCTGTTAATGTTATTAATGCTACTACCTCTTGCTCACCATCATTGGATATTCCATTGATCTGATATCTACCTTCTAATAAAAAAGTCTGCAATTGACCGCTAATTGATCCATTTTCTCCATTACCTGTTAATCCAATAAAAATATCGTTTGCTGAAATAACCACACCACCAACAGGCAGCCCTTCTGATTCAACATTAATTGTTAATTTGGCAATGGGATCTGTAACCGCCAAACTGCGAACTACCATTGTAAAATCACAGGATAAGGTTTGAGGTTCATAGGTTAACAAATTTGTTTGCCCACAATAAGCATAAATTTCATCACTAGCTAATGAAATATCCGCGATTTGCAATGACCATGTGACCTGTCCCGGCAGAAAGTTTGGTATGTTAACCATCCCTTCAAAATTTTCCCCAATAGCAGCAAGTGGTACACTTATCTCAATCGGTTGATTATTACCACCTGCCAATGAGAAAGTTGCCTTTACATTAGCAAGATCTCCTGCTTCATAAATGACATGATCCGGAACAATCAAATGAAAATTTCCTGTATCAGGAGTGGTATCAAAATCGTAAGTGTAAGTGTTTTCAGTGATCAGAGGCACGATATCTAACAATATCGATCCACCATTTTCATCAATGGTAATTGCCGATTGGGAAGTTAATAAGACACTTTTTAACAGAGACCCATCATAAAATCTTAATCCAAAGTTATAGGTCCCCGTAGGCAGATATATAAAGGTTCTGGATAATCCGGTTTTCGGATTAATTGCATATACATGCTCTTCACCACCATCAATACCTTCAACAGAGATTCCAAAGGCTGGATCACTAAAACCTAAAACGACATCATTATCATATAGAAACTGAAACTCGGCTAATTCCTTCAAAATATCAATTTTTTCAATAAAATCCCCAATAACCGGATGGATCAAAAAAGGGATAGCATTTTGCCCATCCAAAATTACCCAGTTATTGGTAATTGCTGCATATTGGTCCTGGCCTGTAGTCATTAAAAAATAGAAATCATATGCCCCATTTTCTAATGGCAGAGAGATTTCAGCCTGGATTTCAATAGCATTTTCGTCAATATAGAGTGCCCAATTATATTGCTCTTCAACTTTAGTCCCTTGATTGATCACTAGTATTGTTCCGGTTAATAACCGAAGACTCTCTAGACTATTCTCGGATTTTAAAGGAAGTGTATTGTTAGCAGAACTTGGGTTTGTTGATGCGTTGTTTTTAGCGTATGAACTAAGAGTTAAATCAAAACTGGCATTCGGTTGGTCATCGGTAGGTGCCGGATTACTTTCTGAACTATCTTCACTCCCACCAGTTGAACCTGAATCACACCCATAAGAAAAAAGCATAAACCCGATTAGTAGAGGAATCAGTAATTTCGCTATGGGCTTTTTGTAAGTATTCGGTGATTCCGTGCCTCTATGAAATTGCAAGCAATGGTTTAAATTTTTTTGACAAAGGGTAGAGCCAGATGTCTTTGATGGGGACGCTTATTTTTC
>Ga0233437_1006693_pt1 | contig 11607 bp, 12 predicted proteins | sample SI_122_August201_FD_182714 | JGI IMG/M metagenome (GOLD analysis project Ga0233437, IMG submission 182714) | Seawater microbial communities from Saanich Inlet, British Columbia, Canada - SI_122_August2016_200_MG | ecosystem: Environmental > Aquatic > Marine > Inlet | place: Canada: British... | reverse complement strand
GGTTCCATTCAAGCCAACCGAGGGTCGTCCAGTCTACTGCCAGGAATGCTTCAAGAAGCACGCACCACCACGCAGGTACTAAGATACCTCAATAAATCGGAAATCTCGTTTACGAGTTTCCAATAAACTTTTTTATCAAATAATTGTGATACCCTTATATGGCACCTCTGGGATTGGTGGGCTGTCACGTCGAACATATTCATGTTTTGAGCAAGCTGACAGGTGCCCGCATGCGTAGTTGAGTGATATGAGCAAAAACGTATGCAGGTACAGAATTTCAACGATTTACCACTTAGCAAGGATGTTCTTAGGGGCATCAGAGCACTTGGCTTCGAGAAACCATCGCCTATTCAGGCGCAATCAATTATGCCATTGCTAGAGGGTAGAGACGTAATCGGTCAAGCCCAGACAGGAACGGGTAAGACAGCGGCTTTCGGCATTCCAATGATCGAAAGCATAGATCTCAGTGAGAATCGAGTTCAGGGACTAGTATTAGCCCCCACTCGTGAGTTAGCGATCCAGATCGCTGATCACTTTATGAAGATCAGCAGATACACAGGCGTCAAAGTTTGCCCCATTTATGGCGGCGAGAAGATTAACAAGCAGATTAGCAAGCTGAAGAGGGGTATCCACATAGTTGTAGGTACACCCGGCAGGACCATCGACCACCTTCAAAGAGGCACTCTTAACCTCAGGGCAGTCAAAATGGTTGTCCTAGACGAGGCTGACAGGATGCTTGACATGGGCTTCGTAAAGGACATCAACAAGATCCTTGACAAGGTGCCAAAAAGCAAGCAGACAAGCCTTTTCTCAGCAACCATGGACCGCAATGTCTGGAAGATATGCAACAAGTACATGAGCAAGCCAGAGAAAATCTTGGTAAGCAAGGACGAGATCACACTTGAGCAGATCGAGCAGAGGTTCGTCAGGGTAGACACATCAAGCCGTTTCCCGATTCTTAAGGAGCTCATTGCAGAGCAGAGAATCCAGAAGGCAATCATATTTACAAAGACCAAGAGGGGCGCTTACAGACTATCCAAGCAGCTAAAAGGCAAGGGCTACAACGCTGGAGCACTCCACGGAGACCTAACCCAGGCACAGAGGGACAGGGTAACCAGAAACTTCAGGAAAGACAAGATAGACTTCCTAGCAGCAACGGATATCGCTGCGAGAGGACTGGACATAGGTGGAATCACCCACATAATCAACTACAATATGCCCATGGAGACCTCCTCATACTTCCACAGGATCGGAAGGACTGCGAGGATGGAGACCGAGGGAGTATCCATTCTCTTTGTTGCACACGGTGAGGAAAAAGCATTTGATGATATCAAGGCCCAGACCAAGATGTCAATCAATGAGTTGACGACAAGCGTCGAGGTGAAGAGAGGTCCAGAGAAAAGGCACAAAGCCATATGCAGGAAATGCAAGACCGAGTTCACACTCCCCTTCAAGCCAAAGGATGAGCGACCAGTCTACTGCCTACCATGCCTGAAGACAAGAAGGCGTGCATCAGGTGGGTCAAATGGACCAGGTGGATACCGTGGACCCCGAAGATCAGGTAGATCCGGTGGATCCCGCGGTTCACGTGGACAGGGCGGACGCCGTAGAAGGAATTAACCCCTCTTTTCATATACAACCTAACCAGTTTTTACTTGGATTAAATTGAGTTCTAACCCAGTTGTATTAATCAAAACCACCATGGGCGATATCAAGGTGGAGATATACGAGGAGAAGACCCCCATTACTAGTGGAAACTTCCTCCGATACGTCGATGATGGGCTATACGATGGCACAACTTTCTTCAGAACTGTGACCATGGACAACCAAGAGACATCACCAGTGAAGATCGAGGTCATCCAGGGCGGACAGGTGCCAAAGGACAAGGAGTATGAGGCAATCAAACTGGAGAGGACAAGCCTCACAGGGCTAAAACATCTGGACGCTGTGATCAGTATGGGCAGGTTCAAGCCCAACTCCGCCAAGAGCAGTTTCTATTTCTGCATCAACGACCAGCCTGAACTGGACTACCAAGGGACAAGGAACCCTGACAGGCAGGGCTTCGCAGCCTTCGGCAAGGTCATTGAGGGCATGGATGTTGTGCGCAAGATCCAGGTTGAGCCTTATGAGGGTCAACGGTTGACCCCGCCAATCGAGATTACCTCGATAAAAAGAATCTAGCTCAGGATCTGGAGGAGGTCCTCACCTATCACGACCTCCCCGTCAAAATCCTTCTTTATCTCATCAATCATGGCATCCAGTAGCTCCTGTGGCTTCTCCCTGATATGGACCAACGCCATCTTGTGTACAAACGCCTTCGCCGCCACCTTACCCGCGTCCCTTGAACTCATCAACACGTACTTGGCGATGATCTCAGTGTCATGGTCAACAATCTCATCCCCGGCATAGTAGCAGCACATGACCAGCGCGTTTGCATCTCCTGCAAAGTTCACTAGTTTCTCTGAGTAAACCGCGTCACCTGTAATCACGACGCTGTCATCACCATCCGTAATCCTGTATGCAAGGCACGGCCAGTCCTCTCTGCTCATCCCCAAACCATGGCCGTGGTCAACGTATTCCGCGGCTACCATCCATTTCTCGCCGAGGTAAACCAGACCAGGCTCAACATCCTGCACCTTGACCATGTCCTTGATGTCCATCAGCTTCTCAACGGTCAACTCCGTCTCGCTAAGCCTGTACCAGATGTCCCTCTCGTAGGCTTTGAAGAGGTTCTCAACCATCCTCTCCGTGCCCTTTGGGCCATACACGTGGATCGTCTTGTTCCTAGCCTTGTTCCACGCCGCGAATAACAGGTCCGCAAGTCCCCCAGTGTGGTCAAAGTGGTGGTGAGTGATGAACACGAAACCGTACTCGGTGATGGGCACACCTGCCTGGACAAGCCTGGTGGCTACGCCTCTTCCGGCGTCAACCACGACGTTATCCGATCCAATTGAGACAAGCGTCGATGGACCCATCCTGTCAGGGTCCGGTCTCGGGCCGCCTGTTCCAAGGAGGACTACCTTCATAGAGAAAAGGACGCGTTATCGGTTTAAAACGATAATTAGTTATTCATCCTGAACCAACACTAATGGCATGGCAGAATATGATATTCTGATTAAGAACGCCATGATCGTTGATGGGACAGGTAAGAAACCATACAAGGGATCAGTGGCGATCAAAGACGACAGGATCGCAGCAGTGGGCGAGGTAGATGGAACCGCAGATAAGACGGTGGACGCCAAGGGCTCCATAGTCTCCCCCGGGTTCATCGATGTCCACAACCACGCAGACCTGAGCATACTGTACTACCCCGAGGCTGAGGGGTTCGTTAAGCAGGGAATCACTACATTCATCGGTGGCCAGTGCGGTGGAAGCACAGGTCCCTACGGAGAGTACGTTTCAGGAGGAATGGTCCTAGTTGACCTGTTCCAGAAACTTAACCCAGCTATGTACTATCCAGGTGGGCACATCAAACGTGACAAGCTGAACGCTCACCACAAGAAAATCTACGGCTGGGAGGTAGACTGGAACACCATGGGAGAGTTCTGCAAGAAGGTGGAAGAGTTCGGGACGAGCCCCAACTATGTACCAATGGTCGGGCATGGAAACGTCAGGGTCATGTCCATGGGCATGGATTATAGGCGAGAGGCAACAACCGAGGAGATTGAGGCGATGAAGCCCCATCTACGTCAGGCAATGGAGGACGGCTGCCGTGGTATGTCCGTTGGCCGGGATTATCCCCCAGGGTTCTGGGCGGTGAAGGATGAACTAATTGAACTCAATAAGATAGTCGCCGAGTACGACGGTGTGTACCAGAGCCACAGCCTGAGGACAGGTCTGAGGCAGTCAAGACGCCCCGGAGAGTTCCCCCCAGCAAAAATCGGTGGTATGCTTGAGGCGATTGACGTTGGAAGGCAGGCAGGCACAGCGGTGCAGATCAGCCACTTAGGTCCTCTTTACGATGTGTACCCCGGTGGAAACAAGCTGATGGCGGAGTCAGCGTCAAAGGCAACTCTTCAGGCAGTTGATGAAGCAATCGCTGAGGGGCTTGACGTCTCATTCGACCTTATCCCCAATACGGGAGGATACGGACTGTTCGCGGTCAACCACTTGATCAGCGTCTTAATGCCATGGCTACGGGTTGCCGGCACAGCCGAGCAGCTGGCAAAGGCACTCCACATGCAGGACTTCCGCGAGGAGATCAAGGCAACAATCTGGTCAGGCAAATGGTACGGATTGAACCCAAACATCAACTCAAGGTGGAGCATGGGCAGGAAGATAGCCGAGTCCAAGGAGGAGTCATACGTTGGCAAGACGGTAAGCGACATAGCCAAGGAGAAGGGAATTGACCCACTTGACGCGTTACTGGATATCATCCAGACGGACCCCTACACGAAGCTGCACGCCATGAACTTTGCCAACCCAAACAAGGCTATGTTCTACAAGCACCCTGCGATGATGGCTGGGACAGACACGCTCGCCATTGACACTGATTGGAAGGTGGAGAGTCCACCATGGTATGGTCCAAGCCAGAACAGCTTCAACGGGTTCGCTGCGTACTTTGAGGACGTTGTACGCGAGGGAAAAGTCCTCACCATTGAGGAAGCAGTCCATCACGTCACTGGGCTACCCGCGAAGAAGTTCAAGATAACCGACAGGGGCGAACTGAAGCCAGGGGCATACGCTGACGTGGTCATAATGGACCTTGACAGGGTCAAAGACATGTCCACCTCACTGAACCCAGCCGTGTACCCTGACGGTATCGACCATGTGTTCATCAACGGCGAGCACGTCGTGGACGGGATGATGCACACGGGCGCAAAACCCGGCAAGGTCCTCTACAGGGAGTAATTTTTTCACTACCCTTATACCGGTTGAGAACCGGTTTTTCTCCATGCCCAGCAAGGTCAAGGAACGCGTTCTAGAAACATACAGACAGACCCACAACTCATACGATGAGGGGGTAAGCGAGAGACTGGGCAGCTCAAGGTGGGGGATAGAGTCCCTGACCAAACTGCTTCTACGCGATATACCGAAACCGGAAGCCCCTGTAACCCTTGACGTTGCATGCGGGACCGGGTTATCCACTTTCGTACTGCATGATTACCTGGGCGGCGAGGTTTACGGGGTTGACCTATCCCCCGAGATGGTGGCGAAGGCTAGAGAGAACGCGGAATCACTTGGACTGAACATAGAGTTCAAGGAGGGGGATGTGGAAGAACTGCCATACCCCGACGACGAGTTCAACACACTCACAAGCAACATGTCCTTCCATTTCTTCCCCGACAAACTCAAGGCATTGAAGGAGATGGGCAGAGTCCTAACCCCCGGTGGCAGGATGGGACACCTCTATGGAGGGGACTCACACCTCAAAGAATTGATAAAAGTCTGCATGGACGTATCCGAGGACAGACCTGAATACAAAAAGTTCAGGGAATCGGTGCAGGACATCGTAGACCTGCATATTGATATCGAGAAGACACAGCAACTATTCTGGGAGGCTGGGCTGAGGAAGCCTCTCGTCTACGGGTACCACAGGGTGATGACAGTCAAACCGGAGGCATTCTGGTCAAACAACCCATACCCCGGTTACTGGAGGTCGGCTGTCCCCGAGGAGCTACGCGGTAAACTGGACGAAGAGGTTATCGGGTTGATGAAGGAACGATCTGGGTCAAGGGGTTTCAAGATAACATGGTACACGATTCAGGCGTATGCCTCAAAACCCGTTAAATAAGCCCATTAAAAATAGAACTTATGCCACTCAGCCAGGATGAGCTTGTTGAGATATACAAGGGTCTCAAGAAGATTCTGAAAAAATATGAGCCGCCTTTCAAACCCAAGCTTGACCTTGACAGTAGGTACGACCTCTGGTCATTCAAAAACGTCGAGATCGATGGGAGAAAGAAGAAAGAGGTGTTCTTCGCAAGCGCCATAATCCAGAGCACATACGTGGGCTTCTACTTTATGCCAATCTACGCGGAAACCAGCCTCAAAGAGGTGTTCAAACCCGAGTTGCTGAAGCTCCTCAAGGGTAAGAGCTGTTTCTATATCAGGGACCTCTCGCCTGAGATAGTCTCACAGATAGAGGAAGCCCTTGCGCTTGGGTTCAACCTATACAAGGAACGGGAATGGGTCTAACTCTTGATCTCGTTGAGGAATAACTCCTCAAGCTCAGTCTCGTATGTTTTCTCCTCATCCGAGGCATTGATGTAGTTCACGCAGTCCCGCAGCTCTTCGATGTTCGACGCCCCTGGAACGGCAACGCATACTCCCGGCTGGGAAAGTGCGTAGTGGAGGCACTTTGCCGAGGTGTTCCCCTCCGGCATCCTGCTTGTCATCTTTACTCCGCCTGTTGCGTACGACGGGATTTTCTCCTTCTTCTTTGCCTTCAAGAGTTTTCCCTTGGCGAAGGGCTTCATAGCGATGATTCCTTTCCCGTTATCGGCGCATAGTTTGAAAGCCTCGTCCCTTCCGGGAAGGCGGTGGTTCGCCATGTTCACTTGGAACATGACGCTGTTAATCTCCGGCATTGGGGCAATCTTGCGTAATAGATTGAGGTCATGGGTGGAGACTCCTATTGATCGTGCTTTTCCCTCCTCAACAAGCTCCTTTGCAAGGTCAAACACCCCTCCCGGCTTGAACACCTTGTGCCAGTCCTTCTCGCTGAGGTAGTGTAGGTTAATGACATCAATGTAATCGGTGCCAAGGTTGCCCAGAACCTCCTCAAAGGTCTCCCTGCATTTTTTCGGTGTCCTGTTCCTAACGTATTTCTCGCCCCTATAACAGGATCCCAGGTGGGCTGCGAGGGTTACCTTGTCCCTGTTCCCCTTGATGCCCTCCCCTATGGCGCTGATTATTTGGGGGTAGCTCCAGATGAGGTCAAAATAGTTGACTCCAAGGGCAACCGCTTCCTGGATCACCTCGACGATTTCCTCCCGCGGCTTATTCTTGAGGTGCTCTATGCCCAGCCCTATGACTCCTACCTCTATTCCCTGTTTCCCCAGTTTACGGAGCTCCATAAACCTGTGTCGTTTGTTCATCTGAAAACTGTTTGGGGTGTTTTGAGAGTGGAGTTCCATTTCAGGGTGAACATGCCAAGTTTTTTTGAGCACCAATATCAGCCCTTAAAAAACACGGTGCCGCGACACAGTGCATGATGGGTAACGGGCATATCTCGGTCCACGACCTGAAGAAAAGAATGGATAACGGGGAGGACTGGCAGGTCTTCGACGTTAGGAGTATCTACGAGTACGCGAACGGGCATATTGACGGCAGCGTCAACCTGACGGTGAACTCCCTGATGTCCCAGATTGACAGGATTCCACGGGACAAGCCAGTGGCGTTAATCTGTGCTTCCGGCGGCAGGTCCAGCATGGGATGCAGGTTATTGATGAGCAGTGGCTTTGACAACGTTTTCAATGTCCGGGGTGGCATGAGCGCGTGGGTGCTGTCCGGCTACCCAACAGCATAACTCAAGTAATTTACTTTATAAAAATGGGTTATTGAGGTATTGTATAGTTTAGCTGCCACCCGACGCCGAACTCATCGATAAATCGCCCAAACATTGCTCCCCAGAACTGGACCTCCAGCTTCATGAGCACCTTGTAGCCCCTTGATTCGACCTTGGACCAGACTTCCTCGATTTGCTCCTTGGACTCCATGTCCAGTAAGACGTCAACGTTTCCACCCGAGTTTGTTTTTCCGTCAGCCATGTATATGCTGGCACCATGTACATTGATTTCACAGTGCATCGTGGAGTTCTCCCAGTCGTGGTCCTCGGGGATGCCCATCTGCATACCGATTTCCTTATCGAACGGTATCCTCTCGACAAGTGTTGCCCCGAATATCTCCTTGTATACCTTAACTGCCTTCAACGAGTTAGGCACAGTCAGATATGGTATAACTTTGACCATAATCCTCAAAATTCCATGGAAATGGGGGAATAAAAAGGGGTTCTGTCGTCACATTTATTCACCGGCAAACGTAGATGTCGGTCATGTCAAAGCCTAACGTGGTTTTAAGAAAAGCGAGGAACGAGGACCGAGATGACGCTATCTGGGTCGAGTCCCTCAGCACACCCAGACTGAGCTACGTCCCCCATGTATGGGACATGTTCCTCAACGATGAAGCAGGAGAATGGACAATGGAGGAGCTGGACGGCAAGATCATGGGCATGGGAAAATACAGCATCCTACCAGACGGCACAGCCTGGCTTGAGACCCTCAGGGTAGTACCCGAGGCACAAGGTCTTGGATTAGGAAAACGCCTCTACGAGCTCTGGGTCAAGCTATCAGAGGAGAAGGGCGTCAAGGCGATGCGCATGTATACCGGAGTCAGTAACGCTGTTAGCTCTGGTCTGGCCGAGAGGTATGGGTTATCAACGGTGGAGACGTTCCACGGCACCAAGATGGGTAAGCCGTCTTTCGATGCAGAGAACACTTTCAAGAACATCACGGATGTCGAGGAGGCAACAAAGTTGCTACTCCCCCTTGGAGAGAAATGGGGCAACTGGATGGTTATGAACCGCACCTACTACCAGTGGAGTACCGATCTGTGCAAGTGGTTGACCGAGAATGGAATGGTGTACAGGGACAACGACGGTAACGTAGTGGTCATGGGTGCACGTTTCATGAGCGATTTCCAGCTACACCTGGGTCTCTTCGATGGGGACTCTAAGACATGTCTGGACTTTGCCAAGGCAACAGCATCCAAGAAGGGCGTAACCCTCCACAGTCTGTTCCCAAGTCACTGCTCTGAGATTGAGTCAATCTTGGTCGAGTACGGGTTCGACAGGGAAGCTGCTCCCTTCATCGTGAAGGAGAGAAAGTACCAGTAACTCCTCAATTACCCATTTTTCGTTCATGAAACTGGGGAAACACCCATTTTCACTCGTTAATTTTATCCCTTCCACGTACACTCTTTTACAGAAACCGAGGGGTAAAGATTGGGAATAGACGAAGATTTTAACGAGTATTATCAGATTCCACCGGATCATCCAAGGTATGATCCAGGGATATTCTACGAGGACCTGCCACGAGACGATAAAACCGCCAACAGGCCAAGGTACAACAACCTAGAGGGCATGGCGCAGAGGATGAAGGCAGGGATACCTGGTTATTCGATTGTGGACTATGCGTTCAAGGACGCGGCAGGAACATTAGAGTATCCGCCAACAGGCCGAAGCGGGATGAACACAGGCTACTATTCATGGACTCCTCTTGGGAGATCAGTTAAGCCACCGGGCGTTCCAGCCTGGGATGCTTCTCCCGAGGAAGCTACCAAGGTAATCACGAAGGCAGGGAAATACTTCGGCGCCCTTGAGGTGGGCGTCTGCATGATGGACAAACGGTTCGTGTACGCCAAGTCCGGAGGCAAGCCTATTGTATTCGAGGAAGTTGACGAGCCCTACGTTACGGACGAGAAGGCTGTCATCCCTGAGAAGTGCAAGTACGTAATCAACATCATCGTCCCAATGGAGTTCACGGAGAACAGCTACGCGCCCACGCCACTAGAAGTCACAAGCAATATGGGGTACTCGCGAATGCATGTCACAGCGGGACATCTGGCAGAAATGATCAGAGGCTTGGGCTATACCGCAATTCCATGCGGTAACGACACCGCGTTCAGCGTCCCCCTCGCAATCAAGGGCGGTTTAGGTCACCTTAGCAGGAACGGAAGGCTCATCCACTGGAAGTGGGGGCAGCTCACAAGAATCTGCAAGATATTCACGGACCTGCCACTGAAGCCAGCCGAGAAGATGGCGCCAAAAGGCATAGTAGAGTTCTGTGAGGTCTGCGAGAAGTGCTCAAAGGAGTGTCCAAGCGGCTCAGTTCCAACTGGTCTGAGAACCAACACGAACCCGGACAGACCAAACTTGAACCCAGGTGCCTTGAAGTGGTACAATAATGAGGCAACGTGCAGTGATTACTGGCACGATGTGGGCACAGGGTGTTCCATATGTCTCAGAACCTGTGACTGGACCAATCCCCAGGGTTGGGAGCACGATATGGTAATTTGGTTCATCAAGAACGTCCCCCAGTTGAACAAGTTCTGGGTCTTTATGGACGACCTGATGGGCAGGGGCAAGATGAGTGACCCCAGCAAGTATTGGGATATACCCATCGAGAAGCATAGGAACTAGGTTCCAACCCCTTTTTTGTATAAACCTTTATCACTCAGTCTTGGAGAGCTTTATCCCTTGGTGAAAGAGATGGCAAGGGATAGTCTTCCACTCCGATAAGGAGAGCAAAAGCACCCAGGTCATTGAAGTCGAAGGACATCTCATCGATTCTAACATCCTATCCAGCATCCTAGACATCATAATGGATCTGCAGGGAGAATTCGAGTTCCTAGAGTTCAATGTAGGGAAAAGCAAGAACGATTACAGCTCCACAAAAATCGAGATAATCGGTAAAACAGAGGAGCATAGAGATAACATTGTCAGGGAGGTGCTGCGCCTCGGCGCTTTGCTTCCCGAGACCCCAGAGGTAGAGTACGAGGCTTCAATCGGCGATATGATGCTGCCGGACACTTTCTACTGCACAACAAACCACGAGACCTCCGTCTACATGGATGGTGAATGGGTTGAGGTGGAGAACCAGATGATGGACAAACATGTCATCGTAGAGCCTGAGAATAAACGGGCTTACTGCAAGCCCATAAGCCATGTCAAGATGGGCGACCTGATAGTTGTCGGTGACAAGGGGATACGGGTCAAGTACCCAGAGCGCCCACGCGAGGGAGTCGGCGTCTTTGAGTTCATGAACAGCGATGTCTCACCCGAGAAACCCGCGACCTCCCTGATCAAGGAGATAGCTCGAAACCTCAAGAGCAGAACAGGAAACGGCGGAAAAATAGTGGTTGTCGTTGGACCCGCTCTTGTCCACACCGGCGCCGCGCCTGCTCTGGCCGAGATGATACGACTTGGCTATGTTGACGCGATACTTTCTGGGAACGCCGTGGCGGTGCATGACATCGAGTACGCGTTGATGGGCACATCGTTGGGTGTAAACCTTGAACGCGTGACCGTCCAGAGCCCAAGAAATCACATCGCAGCCATAAATCAGGTCATGAAAGCTGGGTCAATCAAGAAAATGGTTGAGAAGGGGAGTCTCAAAAGCGGCATAATGTACGAGTTAACCATGAACGACATCCCCTACGTGTTGGCAGGGTCAATACGTGATGATGGACCATTACCCGAGGTGATTAGGTGCACCCATGAGGCGCAGGAAAAGTACCGTGAGGTGGTCAAGGACGCTGATTATTGTATCATGTTGGCGTCCACGTTGCACAGTATTGCGGTGGGCAACATGCTCCCAAGCAGCGTCAAGACAATCTGTGTGGACATCAATCCTGCGGTCGTGACAAAGCTTAGTGACAGGGGCACCAGCCAGGCTGTGGGAATTGTGACTGACGTGGGCACATTCATGCCATTACTGGTTAATGAGTTGAAATCCTAGGGAGTTAAACCCTCTATTTTGTTCTGGTGTTCAGGAACACCGCTGTCCCAATTATTGCGGCTGATGCCAAGTTGATTATGGTTATCCTGTCCCCAAGGATCAGGTATGAGAACAGTATCGCGAAGAGTGGAACCAGCCGCAATAATTG
>Ga0233437_1006689_pt1 | contig 11611 bp, 8 predicted proteins | sample SI_122_August201_FD_182714 | JGI IMG/M metagenome (GOLD analysis project Ga0233437, IMG submission 182714) | Seawater microbial communities from Saanich Inlet, British Columbia, Canada - SI_122_August2016_200_MG | ecosystem: Environmental > Aquatic > Marine > Inlet | place: Canada: British... | reverse complement strand
GGAGGAATCTAACTTGACCATTTTGCGACTAACTGCTATCTCAGGAATTATCATGGAGTGGGAAAGTTCCACTTTCTTCCTCCCACCCGGTTTTCAGTTGCTGGAGTTACCGAACCGATGAATTCTACATATGCGCAAAAAATCTCCCACGAAATGGGTCTTCACGAAAAACAGGTGGCGGCCGCACTGGACCTTTTCTCCCAGGGGGCGACCATCCCCTTTATCGCCAGGTATCGGAAGGAAGCAACCAACTCCCTGGATGAGGTCGCCATTTCCCACATTCGCGATCGGTCCGCTCAGTTGGAAGAGATGGATCGCAGGCGTGAGGCCATCCTCAAATCTCTGCGCGACCAGGAAAATTTGACCGATGAACTGGCAGATAAGATTAACCGGGCGGAAACCCTTGCCGTTCTAGAAGACATCTATCTGCCTTTCAAGCCCAAACGGCGAACCCGGGCAAGCATGGCCAGGGAGAAAGGGCTTGAACCGCTGGCCCGGATCCTGTTCGAGCAGAAGGACCTTGATCTTTCAAATATTACAGCCCCCTTTGTGGATCCCGAAAAAGACGTTCTTACCCATGAAGACGCCCTTTCGGGGGCAAGGGACATCATCGCTGAATGGATTACTGAAAACCCCGAAGCACGGGCGATGATGCGGAAGCTCTTTCTTGAAAAGGGCATTGTTATTTCCAAAGTGGATCCCCAGAAGAAAGATGAAGGCGCAAAATACAAAGACTATTTTGATTGGTCGGAACCCATTAAAAAAGCCCCTTCGCACCGCATACTGGCCATGCGGCGGGGGGAAAATGAAGACATCCTGACCCTCCGCATGGCGCCGGAAGAGAACCAGGCCATGGCCATTCTTGAATCTCTTTTTTTGACGGGTCACTTTTCCACCTCCGAACAGGTACAAATGGCCGTTCACGACAGTTATAAACGACTCCTTAGCCATTCCATGGAAACCGAAGTTCGCATGGACTCAAAAAAAAAGGCGGATGAAGAAGCCATCCAAATATTTGCCGGCAACCTTCGCCAGCTCCTGTTATCACCGCCCCTCGGGCAGAAAAACATACTGGCCATCGACCCCGGATTTCGCACCGGTTGTAAAGTGGTGTGTCTTGATTCCCAGGGAAAACTCCTGCACACCGATACCATCTTTCCCCACACTTCCAGTTCAAAATCCCAGCAGGCCCGGCAAAAAATAGAGGCCCTCTGCGAAAGGTTTTCCGTGGATGCCATCGCCATTGGAAACGGTACCGCCGGAAGGGAAACTGAAGTTTTCATTCAAGGCCTTTCTTTTGGAAGTAAGATTCAGGTCATCATGGTCAATGAAAGCGGGGCATCCATATATTCCGCATCGGATGCAGGCCGTGAAGAGTTCCCCGACCATGACTTGACCGTGAGAGGGTCCGTTTCAATCGGTCGAAGGCTCATGGACCCCCTGGCCGAATTGGTCAAGATTGATCCGAAATCCATAGGGGTCGGGCAATACCAGCACGATGTGGACCAGAAAGCGTTAAGAAAGAGTCTTGACCATGTGGTCGAAAGCTGCGTCAACAGGGTGGGTGTTGAGGTCAACACCGCCAGTCGAGAACTGCTCACATATGTGTCGGGATTGGGGCCCCAACTGGCAAAAAATATTATCCGCCACCGCGAGGAAAATGGACCCTTTGTCTCTCGAAAATCGCTCATGAATGTGCCTCGCCTGGGCGCCAAAGCCTTCGAACAGGCAGCGGGATTTTTGCGCATCAGCGGCGCTGAAAACCCCCTTGATGGTAGCGCCGTTCACCCCGAAAGCTATCCCATCGTGGAACTCATGGCCGGCGATCTTCAGTGCTCCATAAAGAATCTCATGGAAGATGAAGGCATCCGGAAAAGAATTTCCAAGGAAAAATATGTGAGCGAAACCGTGGGGCTGCCTACCCTTAATGATATCCTGAAGGAGTTGGCCAAACCCGGCCGTGACCCAAGAGCGCAATTTGAAAATATCGCTTTTAAGGACGGCATTGAAAAAATTGGGGACCTCGAACCGGGAATGACCCTGCCCGGCGTGATCACCAACATCGTGGCCTTCGGTGCCTTCGTGGATATCGGCGTTCACCAGGATGGCCTTGTTCATGTGAGCCAGATGGCCGATCGGTTTATCAAAGATCCCAATGACGTGGTCAAAGTATATGAGAAGGTCAACGTCCGGGTATTGGATGTGGATCTCAAAAGAAAACGTATTTCCCTTTCATTAAAATCTGAAGACAGTGGTCCCCGTAAGACCATTCAATCAAATACCCCTAAGAAACCCGCATCAAAGAACAAGAATTATTCAAAACATAAGGGGAAAGATCCTTTCAACAACCCCTTTGGCAATGTTTTGAAAGAAATTTCTTGAAAAGAAGAGGAATAATCCATGCCAATTAATACCGATTATCTCGTCATCGGCAGCGGAATTGCCGGCCTGCGATTTGCCCTTGATGCCGCCAAAACAGGGACCGTGGCCATTGTGACCAAAAAGGAAAAGACCGAGGGGTCAACCAATTACGCCCAGGGCGGCATCGCCTCGGTATTGGATCCCGACGATAGTTTTGCGCTCCACATCAAGGATACCCTTACCTCTGGAGACGGCATCTGCCATGAAGATATTGTCAAAATTGTCGTACAGGAAGGGCCCCAACGAATTCATGAACTGATATCTTTTGGTGTACAGTTTTCCCAGCAGGAAGGGGGGAAGAAAATATTCGATCTTGGCCGTGAAGGCGGCCACTCCAAACGGCGCATCGTTCACACCAAGGATCTGACCGGCCGGGAAGTTGAAAAGCGTTTGCTTGCGCGTGCGGAAGAAAATCCCAATATTCAGCTATATGAAAACCACATGGCCATTGACCTCATCAGCAAGTCCACCCTGGTCCGCCGCGGGATCGTTACCAAACAGACGGATCAAAGCTGCTGGGGCGCCTACGTCCTGGAGGCGGAAACGGGCGCCATCCTGACATTCCTTTCCAGAATTACGGTCCTTTGTTCCGGCGGGGCCGGAAAAGTGTATCGCTATACCAGCAACCCCGACATTGCCACCGGGGACGGGGTCGCCATGGGCTTCCGGGCCGGGGTGAAAGTGGCCAACATGGAATTCGTCCAGTTCCACCCCACTTCCCTGTACCACCCGCTGGCCAGAAACTTCCTCATCTCCGAAGCGGTAAGGGGTGAAGGCGGAATCCTTCTGGATAAAAAGGGGAACCGGTTCATGGAATCCTACCACCCCCTGAAAGACCTGGCCTTCCGTGATGTTGTGGCCAGATCCATCGACATGGAACTGAAAAAAAGTGGCGATCAATGCGTCTATCTTGACATCAGCCACAAAGGCAAAGACTTCATCACCCATCGCTTTCCCCACATCCATGAAACCTGCCTCTCATTCCACATCGACATCACCAAAGAACCGATTCCCGTGGTCCCTGCCGCCCACTATATGTGCGGAGGCCTCTTGGCCGATGAACACGGCCGTACCAATCTCAAGAATCTCTTTGCCATCGGCGAAGTGGCCTGCACAGGATTACACGGCGCAAACCGTCTGGCCAGCAATTCACTGTTAGAGGCGCTCGTCTTTGCCAGGCGTGCGGCCCTTAAAGCGGCCCTGGAACTGACCGCCGGGAAACAGGAGGGTTTTCCCCAGGCACCAAAATGGGACCCCGGCAGCGCAACGGACAGCGAAGAATTGGTGGTAGTATCGCATAACTGGGACGAAATACGCAGTTTTATGTGGAATTACGTGGGCATTGTCAGGACCAACAAGCGTCTGGCCCGCGCCAAAAGGCGGGTGGAAATCATTCAGGAGGAGATCAAGGAATACTATTGGGACTTTCTGGTCAGCCAGGACCTGCTTGAGCTCCGAAACCTGGCACTGGTTGCAGAACTCATTATCACCTGCGCTTCCCTCAGAAAAGAGAGCCGCGGCCTTCATTTCAACCTCGATTATCCCTCAAAGGACAATAAATTCTGGCGGCAGGATACGGTTATCTGGAAATAGGCTGGAAAAGATAGTATTGAGCGATGGTATCAGGAAGATTGGAACCCGGGGGGGATGCTTCACAAGGGTTCCGAAATGAACCCTTGCGTCGCAAAGCCTAATCGTGAAAATCTCTCTCACGCATAAATCCGAATACCTGAAGTGCTGTTCTAATGGCCACAAAGGTAATGCCACCGCCGATGATTCCCAACGCGACGTACAGCAACCCAAAAAAAACCGCATACTCAATGTTCCACTGCCATTCAAAAGAAAAGGGTGTCATGGCGATCTCCTCAGTTAACTATTTATTCTGCAGGTAACGGGTTCAGTTCGATCTCTTTCGGGAACATGGGCAAATACCGATAGGCCAATGAAAATACCAGAAATCCATAGCCGATCACCGCCAGACCGATACCCCATTCCTGCCACGTGGGAAGATAACCCCAGAAGCGGTCAAACGGCATCACCGGAACCGCCAGGGTAACAATAATAAAGAGAAACCGGTTCAGCACAATCCCGGTGCAGTTCAACAGGCTTGCAAAAATAAGCCACCCCTGATTTTTTCTACCAGCCGGTGTCAACAGTATTATGGCAGGGAGGAATCCGCAAAATATCATCTCTGCGACAATCAGCCAAACGCCATAGGGGCCTTCGTTGAAAAAATCCATAAAGGTCAGACCGGCCCTGGGAACAATCCCGTATATCCAGCCCAGGTAATCGAAGGTCTTCAAAACCATGTACAGGGCAAGAAGCCAGGCCGACATTTTGGCCAGAAATTGAATGGCATCGTCCGGAACCAGCTTTTTTCGGCCCAGAAACTCCGCCAGCTTGGTACAAAGGATCGTAAAGCAGGGACCACAGGCGATGGCCGAAAGCACAAAGAGGAAAAAGGTCCAGGGCCAGATATAAAAACCTTCCCGGGCCGCAAAGGGCCTTGCGTACATAACGCCGAACATCCCTCCCAGAGACCCCTGGTGGAAGAACGACAGAAACGTACCGGTCGCCGCAAAAACCGCCATGACTTCGTGGAGGTTATGCCCTATAAGCCTCAGCTCCTTGACCTTTTTAATCTGCCTGTTTTCAAGGATAAGGGGAACGAATTCAATGGCCAGAACCATCAAGTAACAGGTAATACAAAAGGACACTTCCACCAGCATGGAGTGGATATTGGCGTGCCAGAAAATAAACCAGCCTCTGATGGGCTGACCGATATCGATTCCCAGCATGGCCATGGCACCGGAATAGCAGATAAATCCGATGATAACGGCCGTACTAATAATGCTTTTCAGTTCCTTGCGACCGACGATATAGGTCAGAAACCCGGTAAAAAATGCACCGGCTCCCAAAGCAATCACCGCCAGATCAAAAACGATCCACAGGGCGAAAGCGAATACGTTGCTCATATTGGTCTGGTTTAGACCCTTCCAGAGGCACAAAACGGCGGAAAGGCCGCCCCATGCCAGCAAGGCCAGCCAAGGCAGGGTCCACAGAAAAAAGACCCCCGGGGAACATCTCTTAACGCCATGCGGTAACAATGGGGAATCCATTACTCATCCTCCTGACATTTGACAGCATGTCAATTTTTTCATCCTTACGCTCCTAAAACTCGTCACGACCCGGCTTGGTGGACCATTCCTCTTCCGCCCAGGTCCTGTTAATGACCGGTTCATACTCGCCGGGCAGAAAATTGTCAGCCAGCCTGCGCACCCAGTCCCTGCTGGAAAGGTAATACACCTTGGGTCCCGTCCCCAGACGCTCAAGAATCCTGAAGGCATAGGGATGTTTGATCAATTTCGATACTTGGTGTCCCGGATTGTTTAAATCCCCAAAGGTGATGGCTTCAGCGGGACAGCCTTCCGTGCAGGCCGTCACGTATTCACCTTCCTTAATCTCCCGGCGGCCTTCAGCGTAGGCCTGGTTCTTAGCCCGCATCAGCCGATGGTGGCAGAAGGTGCACTTTTCAACGACACCCCTCATTCTGGGAGACACCTCGGGTGTCAGATAGCGGTCCATGCCCTTATCCTGGGGGAATGAATCCCACCAGTTAAAATACCGCGCACCGTAGGGACACGCCGCCTGGCAGTACCGACACCCGATACATCGGGTATAGATCTGACTGACGATACCGGTATTGAAATCCAGTTTCGTTGCGGTGGCCACACACACGGAAACGCACGGTGGGTGATGGTCGCAGTGCATGCAGGGACGGGGAAAATAACTCACCTCCGTATGGGGGAATTTTTTTCCATTGGTGATTTTATAGAGGTTCATCCAGGTAATGGTACGCTCTTTATCGGTCTGATCGGCCCTTACGGAAACATTGTTTTCCGCTGCGCAGGCGACCATACACGTTCCACACCCGGTACACTTGTCAAGATCGATGACCATGCCATATTTTTGACCGGGATCCTGCGCGGGTTCATGACCGGCGTCTGGCTTCCCGTGGTCATTTGATTTTTTCATGAGCTACCTCACCTAAACCTTGATTAACTTAACTGGCGTATTCCACCAGAGCGGATATCCGCTGACCGGATCGTTTAAGGCCTTGACGATATTGTTCGGGTTGACGCCCTTATCCTTCTGGTATTCATCATAGGCCGTGTGACCAAAACCAAGCGGCATGTAGACCACCCCCGGCATTGCACCCTCAAACAGGTCTACCCGCACCTGCAGCTGCCCCAAAGGTGACTTGACAAATGCCCGGTCGCCCTGGTGCAGATTGTATTTGGCGGCTGTTTCGGGATTCATGGCAGCGAAGGATTCGTCTTTTAAAAGCTGGCTTGCAAAGATGGTCTTGTAGAGAAAGGGTGGCGTGGGAATCCATCCGCCTGAGAGATTGATCATCTCGTAGGGGGCCATAAAGAGGGGATATTTGGAGCGATCCACCCCCAGCTTCGGCGCCTCGTAATGCCCCATGAGGGATTCCACACCGGTAACGCGAATACCCATTTCATCGAGTGCCGCTTTTTCAGATGTTTTCTTTGCAGTTTCCCCCAGCGCCTGCTGCAGTTTCTGACTGACAAATTCAAATTTTCCGCTGGGTGTCTCAAAAAGACCCTCAAAGGATGTGGGATATTTAGCCGGTCGGAACCACATGCCGCCGGATTTCATCTGTTCCCACATCTCATCAAAAGAGCCATAGGCCGGTTTCTGAGCATTTCCAAAAACCTTAAATTTCCAGGCGGGATTTGAAGGATCATAGCGGACGAACCCCCCGCCCGCATCGAACAGGCCTTTTGCACGAACCTGAAGCGCTTCTTCAAAATTTTCCCAGGGGAACGCACTGCCGGTGGCATCGCCCACGGCCTTGGAGAGAGAAATAACAACATCTCCGACGTTTTGGGTGTCGTTGACGGGTTCGACCACGGGCCTGGACAGTCCATAAAACGGATACTGCAATCCAACAGGCCAGACGGTGTCCTCCATTTTTTCAAGATAGTTATGATCCGGCAAAATCAGATCCGCCATGTTGGCGGTCTCATCGCGGTATGGAGAAAAGCTCACAATGAATGGAATCTTTTCCAGGGCATTTTTAAACCCGCCGCCATCGGGAACGGTAAAAAACGGGTTCGCTGAAAATACGAGAAGTGTATCGATGGGTGATTTGCCGTCCTTGTTAATGGCTTCGGCAAAACGGTTGATCAGGCTTCGGGTGAAAGGAAAAGCCGGCGTATCCGCACCATCCACACGCGGTTTCTCAAGCCCCTTTGCCGCCACTTCATCCGGCTCAAAATCAGGTAGGGGGGCCAGGGGAAGCGGGTCCGGAAGCAGAACACCTCCCGGTCGATTAATCCTTCCCCCAACCGCATTGAGACTCTGAACCGCCATAAATTCATAAAGGCTGCCGTTCAGATTGTTTTTCCCTTTTCCGTAAATGGCAACAGGCGCCTTTGCTTTGATGAAACCATCCGCCAGTTTTCTGATAATGCTTTGCTCAACCCCGGTGATTCTTTCCACCTGGGCGGGAGAATATTTTTTGAGTACGACGGTCTTAAACCCGGGTTGTTTCTTCCCCTCTTTGGAGGTCAGATCATTAAACCCATAGGTGAACCCGTTCACGAACTTCTCATCCAAGAACCCCCTCGTGATGAGAACGTGGACAATTCCCAAAGCCAGGGCACCATCGGTTCCAGGTTTGGGCGCCACCCAGAGATCCGCCTTGGATGCGGTGTTGGAAGCCCGGGATTCAATCTGAACAACCTTTGTTTTACGTTTAGCCGGACTGGCGCTGTGCCACATCCCCCAGGCATTCATGACCCGACCCGGAGCCCCCCAGCCTTCCAGCAGTCCTGCCCCGAAACTCAACACATAATCAGAGTGTTCCAGATCGTAGGCCATGGGGCTTGACTTCCCCAGCATCAGAAGGTTACCCATATCGTAGGTGTCCGTAATGGAAGCCGGTTTTACATAATTGGGACTTCCCACCGCTTGCATGAACCTTTCGATGAGTAGCGACGTGGTCGTCCCCGTGGCATTTCCGTCCACCGCGGCGATCGCTTCAGGCTTTCCGGCCTTTCGCAGCTTTGCGATTCGACCCGCTAAAATATCATAGGCCTCACCCCAGGTGATATTCACAAACTGACCTTCACCTCTGGCACCCACCCGTTTCATGGGACCCGGGAACCGCATGTCATTGTCGTAGAGCAGTTGAAGTCCACCCATGCCAACCGGACAGATACCCCCGGGGTTGATGGGATAATCGGTACGACCTTCGATCTTCACGGCTCTTTCTTCGACCTTCCTGACAAAAATCCCACATCCGCCCGGGCAAAGATTGCAAACGGTGTTTTCTTCTGAAACCGCCCCCGTGGACGGGACAGGCACCCACGGCCAGTTCTGGGTCCATATGGCAACGTCGTCCGTAATCTTCCAGGGTAGCGGCGTGACCTGAATTCCCACGACCCCGCCGACGACAGATGCGATGAAATTTCTTCTGGTTATTTTCATGGTCATCTTCCCCTTATTTGTGACACACGAAACAGGCGTTATTCTGTTCCTGTCCCTTTTCGGTGTGGCATTCGGCACAGTCATCCATTTTCATGCGATCCGCATACGTTTTGTTCCAATGAAATCCGGATATATTCTTTCCCCAGATGTTGATGCTGTAACCTGTTAACCGGTTTTTAACATACAACGGCAGCTTCTCGTTACTGGCAAAATCCCCATGGCAGGTGGCGCATTCCATCTTGCCCATATTTACGTGGGCAATGTGTGAAAAATAAACACAGTCCGGCTGTTTTGAGTAAACCAGCCAGGGAACTTCCTTTTCAGGCTCCACGTATTCCACCATGAACGCTTTTTCTTCCGGCGTTTCCCCCAGGGGAGATTCGGGATCATCGTGGCATTCCGTGCATTTTTCCAGTTTCGGAATGCCCGCAAAGCTACCATCCTCTCGAAAACCGTGACAGCTCTGGCATTTTTCCTGGGGGGTATCCCCCTCGATGCCATCTACTATCTCCGAATCAAGGTGCAATGCGTGATTGAAGTTAATGGGCTGCGGCTGCTTGGAATACAGCAACGCTGGGAAAACGACCCAACCCACAATCAGTGCGCCTATAAGCCCTAAGACAAGGAAACTGATGTCCTGAATGATGAGACTGAGGTTGATCCACTTCGGGACCAGGTCGCCAATGGATGATTGGGTTCCGTTTTCAGCGGAATTCGATTGGTTTTTCATGGGTGTAAGCCTCTTGCATCCGGTTATGGGTTGAATAAATCTAAGGGGCCGACAGCTTCGGGCTGTTTACCTGATCGCCCCTCATTTTGTCAAGTGAAAAACATCACGCACGACACAAAACGAGGGCTTTCCCGCCGCATGCCTTCCCGGTATTCGCATGAACAGGACACTAAAATCTTCTAACTTTTTTTCGTCGTCTTTTTGCCGCTTTGGCCTGTTTCTTTTTTTTCTGAACGCTCGGTTTATCATAAAAACGTCGCTCTTTGATTTCCGAAAAAAACCCTTCTTTGGTCAGTTTCCTTTTTAAATCCTTAATCGCCTTCTCAATCTGATTATCACGAACAATTACTTTCATAGGGATATAACCTCGTCTTGCAAAAAATTGTCTGGTTCAAAAAAAAACACCTCACAACCAACAGAGATGCTTTTCCTCGCCTTCAACAGCGGACGAATTCTAATTTTTCACCATTATATGTGGGTCACTGTCATATCAGTATCAGTATGGGGTCCACCTGTTGTATATGCGATGAAAGTTCAAAAGCTCTCGTATGTTTGGGGGGCATGCAGCATCTGCCAGGACCGTAAGGTCTCGCAACATAAAAAAACACTGATAAACTCACGGCCATTAAAAATCACCCCCTTTACACGAATTACATCTTCCAATTAACTCAGCAGTGCAGTTTATTTTTAAAATTATGCTTTGTCAATCCTTTTCCACCTTTGGCTATTTTTTTCGACGGGTGAGCTTGGCAACAGCCTCTATGTGGAAGGTATGGGGGAACATATCAACCGGCTGAATTTCATTTAGCGCATAGTCCCCCACCATCATTTCCAGATCCCTGGCCAGGGTGGTGGGATTGCACGAAACATAAATGATTCGGCGAGGCGCAAGGGCCAGTGTTTCAGCGAGCACGTCCTTGTGCATTCCCGCACGTGGCGGATCAATGATCATAAGATCCGGTTTAAATCCTGTCGCCCCAAGTTTTTCGCGGATATCCCCGCATACAAACCGACAGTTCTGAACACCGTTATCCAAAGCGTTCCGGTTTGCGTCCGCCGTTGCGCTCTCATTGATCTCTATACCGGTTACGGAGCGGACCCTGTCTGCCAGGAATATGGGGATGGTTCCCGTTCCACTGTACAGGTCAAGCACCATTTCCGTGCCTTTTGGATTTGCATAACGGAGTACCTGGTTATACAATTTCAGAGCGGCAGCGGTATTGGTTTGAAAAAACGAATTTGCCGAAATCCGGAAAGTGAAGGGGCCGATTTTATCGCTGATAAACCCATCTCCCTTCAAGACTTTTTCTCTCTCTCCAACGGCAATGGAAGCCTTCCGCCCGTTGATATTGTTAACAACGGTTTTGATGTCGGGAAACTTCCGGCAAAGGCGGTCCGCCAGGGGCTCAACGGTGGCAGCATCTTCTTCCGAGGTCACCAGGTTGACCATCCACTGGTCAAACGCGGCAGAATGCCGAATGGTCAAATAACGCCAGAAGCCTTTGTGGCTTCTGAGACCATAAACCGGCACATCCGATTCCTTCACGTATTGCCCCACTTCCTTCAGGATATGGTTCCCCGTCTGCCGCTGCAACAAACATGCCTCCATATCAATGACCTTATGATATGTTCCGGGCACGTGGAGCCCCAGTGCAAAATCCTCGCCCTTCTCTCGAAAGGGGAGCTCATGGGGCAGATACCATCGCCTGTCGGAAAAGGAAAACTCCATTTTGTTTCTGTATCCAAAAATGTTTTCCGAAGGGAGCAATGGTTGAACCGACACATCTTTTAACCCTGCGATACGCTCAAGGGGCTCCTTCACGTGTTCCTGCTTAAACACCAACTGCTTCTGGTACGTCACATGCTGCCATTGGCACCCCCCGCAGTAGCCCGCAAAGGGACAGGCCGTTTCAATCCGATCGGGTGACGACGTCAGCAATT
>Ga0233437_1006687_pt1 | contig 11612 bp, 6 predicted proteins | sample SI_122_August201_FD_182714 | JGI IMG/M metagenome (GOLD analysis project Ga0233437, IMG submission 182714) | Seawater microbial communities from Saanich Inlet, British Columbia, Canada - SI_122_August2016_200_MG | ecosystem: Environmental > Aquatic > Marine > Inlet | place: Canada: British... | reverse complement strand
TGATACTACTGCCGTTCTCGATACACCCATACTAGGAGGGCCGCCTACTCCTGACGGATATGTAATGCATAGTGATCTCTATCTCTACGAATGTGATGATTCGAGTTGTACAGCGCCGACGCAATCAAAGGAATATGGTCACATAACAAACGTCGAAAAATGGCCCACAGCTATTGGCGGGCCAGGAGGTAACCCTCCAAGTACTTGGGTATTCCTCACACTTAAGGACAACCAGTCTTCGTATTTTAAGCTTTGGGAGAAATCTGAAGATGTGGTAGAGGGAACTCAATGGCGAAGTTGCGTCATAGAAATTACCGCTGACGGACAGGTTGGAGCCGGGAACACTTGTACAGGCCTAGTTGCAGCTGCATACAACGGGACGCCGCCTGAACCGGATAATTTTGTGCCACACTTCACACTGGGAATGGCCACATTTCCCAAGTCGGGTTATTCAAGCACTGGACCGACTCCTGCCCCAAGTGAAGCGAATGAATTGTCTGCTCGAAGCGTAAAGATCGTTAATAACACTTCAGCTGCGGAAATTTGCCTTGCGACGGACGGAAGTGCAGCCACACATGGCCAATGTGACGGTGCCCAATCTCCAGTCAAGCATTACCCTTATACCAAAGGACCCAACAAAATTTCCCAGGGTTCATCTTATATGCTTGATGCATCTAAGCTGATCGATGGGTATAATTCCGGAACCGGCTTCTTTACGGATTATAAGTATGACAGTAGCTGGCCTTGGGCGCCAACGGGACGGGACAAAACGGGACAAGTCTATGCCAATCCTGTCGAATGGACCATATACCCAGAGCATGCAGTCCACACCCCTGGACCCACAACCGCCGATATATCACTCGTGAATGGCTTTAATATTGGAATCACCCTATCGGTGGAGAACGATACCGTTTGCTCTGTTGCTTACAAGGAGAAGGGAAAGCAGGATTTCCTCTTGTTTAAGGCTGGTACTATATTAGCCGAATTCCCGACCAACAAGAGTGCCAAGCTCTCTGATTTATGTCCAGACGGCAATCGCACCCCCAATGGGATTGGGTGTTACAGCTCGTGTTCAAAGGCAATGGCAGATGGTAGTGACCAAGACACGATCAATAAAATGTGTTGCGCCGGGAATTATGATACAGCCGCTACGTGTACTGCCCCTGTTAATTCGGATTACCATGAAAAGATTATAAAAAATTCAGAAAGAACTTATACTTTTGCCTTTGACGATTGGAGGGGTACTTTCACTTGTCAACATTCAGCCCAACTGGTTTATACCTTAACGAATCCTTTTAATGTTGAATGATCCATTAAACCCCGCAAAGCTATATGAAGGATCAGTAAGATTGCTTCAAGCCCGCAGCCGTCAGAGCGAGTCGATTTCGCTCCGGCGGCCTGTGGGCATGGGGTCACAAAAGGAGGGGGTCGGAGGGGGTCAAATCTACGTTTGACCTTTCTTAATCGATTCTATTACCTCTTTCAACCGCTTTTTAAACCGATTGTCATCCTGCCGTTTCTTTCTAACCCGTTCGACGGCACTACTAACTGAACTATATTGCGCAACATAACGTCCCCATTGCCTCAGGCGTTTTTCTATCTCAGACAGGTACACCGCCATTAACCATTGACGCGCCCGTTGCCCCACTGTGACAAGCGGCCAATTTTCTTGTGACTTTTTAAGCGTAACCGGTGTAATATCAAAGATGGTGCATGGCTTTGAAAGAGTGCTGTTTGTTTTTGGCAAAAACGCTTGAAAAAGAGGGGGGTAAACATGAAAATCTGGATGAAACCGGCATTTTTCTTAATGGCGGGCCTGTGCATATGGATGGGGCTTTCAGGATGCAGCGACAGCGGCAGTGTTGCCGTATCCACCGAAACTCAGACCAAACGCGTGCATCTGATCAATGCCGAGGGCGGTACCATGACCCCGGCCGCCGAAAACGGGACTTTCACCACCACCTCGGAAAACGAAGCGGTTACATTTTCCCTGGAAGGTGTAAACAAAACACTGCTCTGGTATTCAGACAGGCCGGGCAGGGACGCGGGGAAATCCGATGTCAGCCAACTCGTAAGCGCCTGGGATGCCTATTACGGCGAAACCCGACCCAATGCGGTACTGTCGTACCCCGTATCCGGGACCGAGGATGTACAGATCATTTATCTGCTGATGGAGAAGCCGGAATACGACGGGTCCAAAAGCACCATCGGGTTTAGCGGGCGGGTTCTGAATTCCACAAAGCCCGTCTCCTCGGATCATATGACGTTTGAAACGTGTGTGTTGACGGTCCTTAACAATGTGGGTGACGGGGTGGAAGCGTCCACCATCATACAGCACTCACGGGCAGCGGTTATTGACGCAACACCGGGAGGCGACGAATACCGCGTTACATTGGAGGCCATCATTCCCGAAACGGTTTTTGTGGACAACGCCCCCGGTCGAAATTCCTATGGGGAAACAGTCGGTCCTTTCTTTGTGGATCAGTGGGAAAACCGGTTTGCGGACGGCCTTCCCAACGCTTCCCTGTATGGTGTCACTGAAAGCGGGGAGCTGGACATCTTCATCCTGACCCTTGCCAATCCGGTCATTGACCCGGAAAACAATTCCATCCGGTACACCGCGTCCTTATTGGAACGTGAAGGTGAAATTCCCGTTTCCCTGGAGACTTCAATCCTGCTCATCGATTCGTCCGAAGGCGTTGCGGACGTCCCGGACCTCTGTAACTCCACCGGAGGACGGACGTTTCTTGTTTCCAACAACTGTGGCGCCAAGTCTGACACTTGTACGGAAAAGAAAAGCCTGCATGTGAGCAGCGGAACCCTGCAGTTTGCACCTCAGTGTCTTCAGAACATGTGTGCCGGGGATCCGCCCGTCACCGTGAATCTTCCGGAAGGGAGCAACTATGCTTTCTGGGCGGGAGCGTATGGTTCTTCCACCCTGTGTGAAGTGGCCATCGCCAAAAGCGGGGGATGGGATGGGTACAATCTTTCCTTTAACAAGGGGTTTGATATCGGTATGACCCTGGTGGCTCCTGAAGGGATGGTGGTTCCGAAAATCGTTGCCAAAACCCGCAAGGCTTACAGCGCCTATCCGCTGCCGAGTACCCTGCCCGACTGTTGGGCGGCGCCCTGTACTCAACCCAACTATTCCCATCCGCCCATCCCGGGTGGTACATACCACCTGTTTTTATGCAATCAGCCCGATGAAACGGTCAGCACACCAGGTACTTACGGGTGCGCCCTCAATGAATGCCCGCCGGGCGGTGACATGGGCCAATGCACCGACTGGAAGAATCTGCCGTGCCAGGGAACACCGAAGCTCACAGGGGGCGACTGCGCCGAGTCCTGTCCGGGAACGTAGCGACAGCGGGAACAAGAGTGTTTTTTTTGACACGCCGGTTTCGATTCCATATATTGGATTTCAAACAACCGTCGGAAATGGGAGGCATAAAATGCCGGAAATAAACAGGAAAGATCATGTTATCGCCAATGGGATGACACGCCGACACTTCATGGGGACCGTGATGGTGGGATTCGCCGGTACATGCTTGTTCATGTCATGTGACGGATCTAACTCAAGCGACCCTGAACAAATTTACGATTCTACGGGCGTTTATAAGAAACTCTTCAACACCTGTAACGCCCATCATGGGCATCTTGCACCGCCTGATGGAGAAACACCGGACGGTGAAAAGTTCCATACTGTCATGGTGTTTTTCCAGTCGTTTTTCCAGTACCCCACAAACAATGAGTTGCTCGCGCGGGAATTCAATGACTTTTTTCAGAACGATTATAAAAAAATGTACGAGGCCTCACCTGACATTCTGGCGATGATCTTTTCATGTATTGGAGACGAGAACGAAGAGGAAACCGCGCAACAAATAACCCAGGACCTCCACAACACGTACCCCGGCCCAGTTGATTTGCTTGAAACAGCGGATGTAGAGGCATCTCTTACCAAATTTTTTCTTCCATTTGGCCTGGTTGCACAGGATCAAGATACGGAAATGTATTATGCCTACCCGTTTGTTTTCGGGATGGGAGACAGCAATTATGCCATGATCATGGGGTCTTTGTTGGATATGGGGGACGAAGACCAGGAGTGGGGCAAGAGATTCTGGAATATCGTTGGAGATTACCTGTACGACCCCTCTAAGGGAACCAAGGTTCAATATTCCTGGAAGCCTTCCAAATACCGCATTATACCGGCACAAATAAAAACAGGTGAGCCCGGGACGGAACTGTTCGAACAGTTTGTTCAGGAAATCCCGCTTCATCCGTGGGACGTTATGGGGACGTATTTGGACGACAACGGAATAGAATACTGGAGGCCCTATTATTGCGGGTGCATGGACATGCTCATACAGAAGGAACGCGAAAAAGCGGTGTTCGCGAACTGGTTTTCCGATAATCGGACAAACGACAACAAGTTCGATTTATCCCTGAGACGGACGCGCCCTGTAGATCCTGATACGGGCAAACCGGATGATAAATTCAGAGATAGAAGTGACGGTCTTATGGTCAAATTGGCCGATGCCGAAGATAAATACCTTGCACATTTGGGCTACAACTTCAAGAAAGGCGGCGTTGGCGATCACAATTACAGTGAATTCATGTGTAACTGCCACCTGAACTGGTGCATTGAACACGGACCCCGGAACAAATATTGGGGCGAACAGGTCATGGGTGAAGCGACCGGCGTCACATGTCAGCCGATACAGAAAGGCCTTTACAAAGTGAAAGAAATTCCGGGCGCTTGCAATGGGTGTCAGGCCTGCTATAACACGGATCCCTCCCTGAAGGAGGAGGGTGGCGAAATGGTTCAGGTGTTATTGTGTCCTGCCGGAGCCATTTCCCAAGTGGGCGAAGAAGGGATCACGATAGATACGGAACGGTGTCTGGGATGTCTGCTCTGTGTCCGCAACTGCTTCAGGGTAAGGCAATCGCAAAATATAGCCCTTACAGTCGAGGCGATGCCCGAGCCCGAGCCCTCTAATCTTCACGACTCAATTCCCGATACCCACTACGATATGGCTGCGGTGCGTCAAAAGACCGCACTCGATTATGAATGGACGAAGTTCCAGTATGATGTTTGAGGGCCGGTAACACATGGAGCAGATTAAGAAATTTTCGTTTTGACACCTTTTATCACGAGGATGGCAGATGGCCAAAATAAGAAAACCCGTTTTTTCTGCCCTGGTGTTTGCAGTGATTGCGACAATGATAGCCGCATGCAGTGATAACAACAGTGGTTCAAAACCTTTGGAAAAGGAAGAATATTTCATAATCCTTTCAGACAGTGGCTCGTTGATACCGGCCGAGGCGTCACAGACGTCATCCTCCTCATCATCGGAGGTGACAAGTGGTTACACGCTGATTATGGAAAATGTATCGGAATCCGTCACTTGGTTTGCCAATAGGCCGGCCCGCGACATTGGACAGAAAACAACCTCCGAGTTTATCAACAGTGTGTGGCCGGCCCGGTTCAACGTCATCAATCCAAACGCTCTCCTGGATTGCCGGGTAAGCGGGAAAAGTCTTGAAGACGGAATGTATTTAACCCTCGCAAACCCGGTGTACGATCCTGAAAACGACCGGCTTACATTTGCCTCCGTCACCCTTCACAACTGGACCATGGATGAAAAACCGGTAAATCCACTCTCCTTTAACAATGTCAAACTGACCCTTCTACCGAACTGCAATAACCAGGGGGCAACCTGCTGGTCGTGGGCCCAGGTCTCTCCTTCAGTAAGTTTTGTTCCTTCAAACGAGGAAGGCAAATATCTGTTGAAGATGAACCATATCTATCGTGAACTGTATCACCTTCAGCATGCGCCAGGAGATAGCTCCGAAATCATGTCGACCATCTCCATGGAAACCTATTGGGACAAAATTTTTCAGGGCATACCGCCCAATGCCTCCCTGAGCGCTTACACCGGCACGGGCAAACTTAACCTTGTTCTGCTGACCATTGAAAACCCTTCATATGATTCAGAAGACGATACATTCACTTATGAAGCAACGGTGTTGTCCGGTGATGTGGAGAGCCTGGAGATCATGAACACGGCAACGTTGCTGATTGATTCCACCGGCCCTGTCGATTACCGCAAGGCCGCTGAACGGGAATACGAAAAGCTTCTTGATGCGTGGCTTTACCAGGGAGATCAAGAATATAACCATGTTCTCATGTGGTATCAGGGAAACGCACTCGATACATTGATCGATTATGTCTCCATCACCCAGGACACCAAAAAAGGACATGACCTCGGTAAAAATATTATAGATCTTTGGCCTCATAGAGAGGAACAGGGAGCTTGGTGGGATGATTTCGGCTGGTGGGGAATCGCGCTTTTAAACGCCGCCCAGAATCACAGCATACTCGAGCAAAAGGAAGCAACATATATGAATGCTGCGGCTAGCTGTCTGCAGGATCACATGGACCAGGCAACCCAGGTATGGGCCATGGCCAATGAGGGGGATTGTGTCCCCTGCATTCACACCTCTCCTCCAGACTGGTACCGTTTCGAACCGCGCTTCACCGGGGGCGTCTGGAATACCGCCTTTGCAGGCCTGAACACGGGCACAGACATACAGAAGTCCTGCAGGCCGTCCGATCCCGACATACCCATAGGCACACCGGAAGATGACTGCTCCCTGCTCACCCCGCTACAGAATACCGTGACGAACGGACTCTACCTGGTACTCAACACAAGATACTACCAGCAGAATCCGCAGATACGGGAAACGCGCAGGGACCGGACCCTGGCAATTTACGGATGGTTCAAAAACTGGATGGATCTTGAGGACAAAGCGGTATCCCTGTGTTCCGAAAATAAAGTAAAGCCCTCGCTCCTGAATTCGGCAACAGGCCTCGTCAGAGAAAGGGTAGGCACCTATGCCTATACCCAAGACACGAAAGAATCCCCAGCCTGTTTCACCGGTGTAAAATGGTACGAACAGGATCTGTCATGGGCAGGCGACCAGGGGATTGTTTTGGGCGGGTTGGTTGACATCCTTAACAGCAGCTTGACCGAAGACAACAAATGGCTTCTCGAAAAAGCCAAGGGAATCCTTGACGGCGTTAAGGATCATATGACCGAACGCATGAGCGGCAGCAAACATGATAAGCTGGCCCCGGAAGTTCTCCGGCCCTGGACCAAGTTCGACGGCTGGGGTCCCGATGATGGCAAGGATCCCACCTTTGCTTCTCCCGGTTTTGGTTTCGGCGATCCGGATTACCCTCGGCCCGGCGATCCGGAATACGACGAGGTATGCGCATGTGAAATGTTAAAAAAAGAACCCCCATGTCCGTCGGAGCCCCCGAAAGTCGCTGTGGATCCCACCACAAATTACATTGCCGGACCGGGTATCTTCATGCGCTACCTGCTTTATGCCTACAGAAACAACAAGGATTTGAGAGATCATATTCGCAGCAATGAATATCTGGCTTTCCTGAAAGCGAATGCCGATGCAGTTGCATACGGAAAATATTCCTGTTCCTGTAAAGACACCCTAGACTCCCAAAAGTATAATGCGTGCAATATGAGTTGTCAGATCACACGGCTTGCAACTCTGAATGCGGCCATGGTGATATTAACGTCGCGCTGAAACTCTCAACGAATAGCATTTTATCCACGGTTCCGCCGTGTAAAAAGAGGAAAAATTCGGCAACGATTTTGTCCTAAGGGAAATATTTCTTGAGGAGTTCCTTGGGTTTAACCACATTCATCTGCAGCCCCAATTCTTTTTTCTCGAATCCCATAGCTAACCCTAAGAGTTGGGTCAAGTACAAAACAGGAAACCCGGAATTTGTGGCGGATCCGGATAAAATTGTCTTCTGGTTGCTATCGTACATGACCGAACAAAAAGGGCAAACCACGCACAGAGCATCTGCACCGACCTCAAAAACGGCGTCGAGTTTTTCTTTTGCCAGAGACAGTGCGGTCTTTTCGTCGACGGGAAGCAACGGACCACCGCAACAATTTTGTTCGCCGGCATAACTTACCACTCGGGCGCCGGTCATGGAGACCAGTTTTTCAATGGATTTGGGGTAGTCGGCCGGATCAAAATTATCAAAAATCCCTGACGGTTTGAGGTAGTGACACCCGTAATGAAGGGCAATCGTGAGGTCAACCAGATCCCTCTTGAAGTGCTGCTTAATTTTTTTCGGCTCTATCTCTTCAAATAAAACGCGTACAAAATGCCTGACTTTCACACCACCTTTGTATTCCAGTCCCACCCTCGATAATTGCGTGTTAACCGCATCTCGTTTAGGCCCTTCCTCCGCCAGGTGATAGGCTACCTCCGTCAAATACGACGCGCACGAACTGCATAAAGTACATACATCTAAGCCTGCCTTTTGAGCCAGGGCAAGGTTGTAAGCACCCATGAGCTCAGAAGAGACTTGGTCGCTTGCCTTCATAGGATAACCGCAGCAGATAAACTCCTCCATATCCCGGAGTTCGAAATCCAGTTTTTCAGCTACTTTTCTGGCGGACATTTCGTAGCCTCTGGATCGTGCCGGGATGGTGCAGCCCAAAAAAAACGCGTAAGTCATTAACCTGTCCTTAATTGGGAATTCGACTCCCTGTCTTCGTAAAATAGCGTTGATACGGTTTCACACGAAGTGGGGAGTGATGGTAAACCGAGTTTCCCGCGTTTCTTGTTGTCGAATTCGTCAATGGGGTAAATACGACCGTTATCCTTGATAATATTCATCTGTAACCGCACCTCCCGCGGCGCATGCCCGGTTTTGAGCCCCTGGTTTTTTAAGGCGGTCATCAGATCAGAAATCCTGACCCCATGGGGACATTTTTCCTGACAGGCATAACAACTGGAACAGAGCCATATTAAACCGCTTTCAAGAATCTCCTCTATGTATCCCAATAGAGCCAGGCGAACAAACCGGAACGGGTTAAAGCTATTATTGAGTCTGGTAATGGGGCAAACCGCCGTACATGTCCTGCACATTAAACAGGCAGATAACCTTGTATTGCCCAATTGCTCGGCAAACTCGTGATCCGATTGCAGGTCCGCCCGATTATGGGTGATATCTTCTGTCAAAATTGCCTCTTATCCATAGGTTCTATTTTCCTAGCCGGTAATTCTCCGTCATGCGAATGGCAAAGACGCTTTCACTGCGCCGTAAGCAGAGGCAATGGAAACACCTGAGCCGCATTTCATGCGCATCCAATCGTTGTGCGCAAGGATAGATCCGGCAGCGAAAAGTGTACGAAAGAGAGGGTGCCCGGAGCTGTTCAGGGGGCGGAAGAGGGGGTCTATTTTAACGCCCGCCCGGTTAATGGTATGCCCCCCGGGTTCAAGGAGATTATCCGAGTGCCATTTGTCTCTGTTTTCAGGTTGGTGCACGGGAAGATCAAAAATCGTTTCCCGAATGCGGCGTCTGTCTGCATATAGCCCTCTCCCCCAGAACCTGCCACTTGCAAGGATGATGTTTTTTGTTACGAGGGTGTGTTGAGCAGGCTTGTGGCCGATGATGGCCGTAAATTTTTCCGACTTCTCCCGGCGGACCGACACAACCTGGCTTTGTGGGAAATGTTTAACCCCTTTGTCAGAAAGCCCCCGGATGAAAGCGTCATTAAGGCGAAGGCCGGGCACCGAAACAGGGGGGGTGGGTATTTCAAATACCGGAACTCCGATCTGTTCCGCCAGTTCTGCCATAATTTCATCTGTGTGATGCATTCCCAGAACTGCCGGCAGCCCTATGACTTCCGCATCTTCGACATGTTTTTTAAGTGATTCGATAAGTTTCTTCCGATTTTTAGACAACTCTAAAGATTGTGCAAGAATGTCTCCGGTAAAAAGCTCGTTCACATGACTTGTGTTCGGAAAAGGGATTTGAGCTGCGCGAAGCTTCGGCCATTGTTGTTTCAATGTTTCAACGATTTGGCGAGCACTGAAATCACCCAGACCATGAAACCCGGCAATCAGGCAGGGCGGTTTTTTCCGCAGGGCCTCCACTCCGCCCCACATACTCTTGGGCACACAGTATGTTACTTTCGTTTTCCCCAAAGGGTTGATCATCCCGGTGTTATCATTTTCTTCCCTGCAATACGTCAGGCCCTCTTTCTCTAAAAAGGAAAGGACTTCAACAAAAGAGGCGCTTATATCATCTTTAGTCAGATGCGCATATGGGTGATCGGACAGATCCCCCACCACCGAAGCGATGGCCGCCCAGGGATCTTGCCAAACCTTCTTTTCCTTAATGGGATGGACTCCCATCAAGTCAAGCAGGCCGCTGGCAAAAATGATTTCGCTGGTCATGCCCGTTTGTACAACAGAAAGGCCTCTGTTCGCGGCGAAAAGAGCGGCCGACATGCCCGCCATGCCCTTGCCAATAACCAATACATCACATTTTAGGGGATCTGAGTTGGACATTCCGATGACCATTTTCCTTTTTTCAATCCGGACTATAGTTCCAGATCCAGGAGCCCGCAATACACCGCTTCCTTAAAGCCGGTCTGAATGAGCTGTTCGCCCCAGAGAACGGTACGTTCCCCTTTCCAGCGTTCGCCAAGAAACGCCTTGATATTTTCCAGGCCTTGATCCTGGTGGAATATGCCCTGTTCATACAAATGTGCGGAGACCCTTATTCCACAAACCGTCCCCTGGCAGAGACCTTTACCCATTCGGCTTCGCGCTGCAACCGCCTTGAGACTCGGTGTTCCATTTTCGTCTCTGATGGTCTCGACGATATCGTCAATGATATCTTCCGGGATCATTTCGCACTCACAAAGGATCGGCTTTCGCGGAGCACTTTCTTTCAACCATACTCGCGGGCTCAATCCCGGCTCCGTCCATTTGCCTTTTTTGGCGGAAGGAAAAGGCTCAGTCAGCGTCAGGCAAGGGGAGGAAACGCCTAACTTCTTACAGACGAGGTCAGCTGTTTTTTCTGCCATAAGCCGGTAAGTGGTGAGCTTTCCCCCGGTAATGGTAGTGAAATTCTCAAGACCATCATGGGTGTGATCAAGTACGGCATAACCTCTACTCACAGCGCGGTCATCACCGGCTTCTTGCGTCTGAGTGAGCGGTCTCACGCCGGAATATGCACGAACATATCGGGCTTCCTGGAGACTTGGGACCACCTCGGCAAGTTCGTCAACTATCAGGTCCACCTCCGAAACGGTGGGGTGTACATTATCCAACGAATGAACCCGAACGGATGTGGTGCCAAGAATCGACACCGTGCCCCCCGGCACCAGGATGTCGCCGTCTGAAGGGGGACGCAAACGGTTTATCACCCGGTGTGATAACCTATGCGCCGTAACGAGAAGGCTTCCCTTGGAATAAAGCATGTTGTCGATAGGGATGTTTGCGAGGGCGGCAACTTCAGCGGCCCACACCCCTGAAGCATTTACCACCTGGTCGATCTTGATACGTTTCTGTTGGCCTGATTCAGCGTCCAGCACATGAACGGCTCCAATGCAATTTTTCCGCATTTCGAACCCGATGACCTTCGTATGCTGCAAACAGCTACACCCAAGGCTTTGTGCCTGCGCCATATTTTCAAGGGAAAGCTTGAATGGGTCGATTGCGCCATCTTCAGTAAGATAGGCGGCGATCAATTTTTCAGAAATGCACGGTTCTTTCTC
>Ga0233437_1006683_pt1 | contig 11617 bp, 9 predicted proteins | sample SI_122_August201_FD_182714 | JGI IMG/M metagenome (GOLD analysis project Ga0233437, IMG submission 182714) | Seawater microbial communities from Saanich Inlet, British Columbia, Canada - SI_122_August2016_200_MG | ecosystem: Environmental > Aquatic > Marine > Inlet | place: Canada: British... | reverse complement strand
AGATCAAAGACTGGCCTCAAAATATTCCCATGACAGGCCATTCAATGGAATGGTTAAAACACAGAATAAAGCATCAACAGGAGTCTTAAGAGTGATTACGGTAGGTATGTCTTGGGTAAACACCAAGTGTGATGATTTTATTTGTATAAAAATCTAGTTCTTCTAAAGCGCCTTTAACAGCATCTTCTTCCACATGTCCTTCGATATCAATGTAAAACAGAGCTTTGTTAAAATCACCTTTTGTTGTAAAACTTTCTAGTTTTGCCAAATTCACACCATGTGTGGCAAAGCCACCTAAAGCTTTATACAAAGCAGCAGGAACAGATCTGACTTCAAAAATACAACTGGTTAAATAGGCTGTGTTCTCTTGACGTGACTGCTGCGTGTTTTTTGCCATGATGAGAAAACGTGTTGTATTAAAGGGGGCATCTTCAATGTTTTCCTTCACTGTTTTAAGGCCGTAAATATCAGCTGCCAGAGAAGATGCGATGGCGGCATCTTCTCGCGTTCCTTTTTCACTGATGAATTTGGCAGCACCAGCTGTATCAGCCATGACAATGGGTTGCAAAGATAAGCTATGAATGACGTCATGACATTGTCCTATGGCCATGGCGTGACTGCGTACATTTTTAATTATTGATAGATCAGAATCTTGTTTTACGAGGAGTTGATGATGGATTTCTTGAAAGTGTTCTGCGTAAATTTTGAGTTTATGACCACCGAGAAGATAATGAATATCAGCCACGCGACCCGCTACTGAGTTTTCAATTGGTATCATGGCGAACTCAGCCTCATCACTATTGACAGCGGCTAATGTGTCTTCAAATGTGCGACAGGCAAGCGGAATATGTGTAGGATAAGAATGGTTGCAAGCTAAATGCGAGTAAGCACCCAGTTCACCTTGAAAAGATATTTTTTTAGTCATGATGTTGTTTTATAAAAAAATATACTGTCCGACAATGTTTAGTTCAAAAAAGTGTAAAGAGAGTGTTATTGCCTAGTTGACGATATGACTGTGATCAAGATAGAGGCAGAAATCCTAAAAAAAAAGGGATGAACCTTAGAAAAAGAAGTAGAATAACACAGCAAAAACAACAGGTTAAGGGTTTTAGGGTTGTTTTATAATAATGAGCAACTTATGTGTTAAAAGGACGAAGCATTAATAAGGAGTATAAATAGATGACTCAAGAGGATAACATTATCCCTACTGTCGATGAGATTACCGAAAAAGTGGTTAAGGTCTTCACGTATCAGCCAGAAGAAGATACAGAGAAAGTTCCTCATAAGAAAAGACAAAGTAAAATCATCCGCAAATATCGTAATCCCCAATATCAAAACGAAGAGACTAAAGAGCCTTATTATAGAACACAAGATAACAACCATGAACATAATTTGAATGAGGCGAACACCTATGAATCGCTCTTATCCGAAATAAAACCACAAGCTGTGTCCACAGAAGTTGACCGACAAACTCTTGATACAAATGAATATTACTTTCCACGATCAAAAACAGATCTTGATATCTATGATGACGAATTATCCGTTACCATTGATGAAGATATTTCTAAAACAGTTCCAAAGAATGCTTTATTAAAAAAAGTTTATCTGACCTTGGGAATGATAAAATTTCAGCATTCCATTTTTGCACTTCCTTTTGCTTTAACAAGTGTTTTTGTTGCTACAAATGGCAAGCCAGGTTTTTTTAAAGTATTACTTGTTTTGTTTGCCATGATTACAGCACGTAATTCAGCCATGACCTTCAATCGTATTGTTGATCGTCATATTGATAAGAAAAACCCACGCACACGTGATCGTGCTATTCCGAGTGGTGAACTATCGCTTCGCTTTGCTTTTATTTTTGGTCTCATTAATATGGTGTTATTTGTGCTGACCTCAATGATGTTTAATAAGCTGACTTTTATTCTCTCTCCCTTAGCGTTGACTATTATTTTGGGCTATAGTCTCACAAAACGTTTTACCTATTACACACAGTTTTATTTAGGATTAGCTCTAGGCTGTGCGCCGATTGCTGCTTGGATTGCTATGACAGGAGTTATTTCAGGCTTTTCCGTTATTCTGGGTTTAGCTGTTTTTCTTTGGGTAGCGGGTTTTGATATAATCTATTCAACACTCGATTATGATTTTGATCGTCAGCATAAATTAAAAAGTTTGGTTGTTCGTTTTGGCTTACGAAAGGCTCTTTGGCTAGCGGGGTTTATTCATCTTCTTTCTGTTATCTTTTTTCTTTGCGCTGGTTTTGTTCAAGGACTGAATATTTTTTACTATTTGGGTTGTTTACTGACAGCCTTGCTTCTTATTTACGAGCATCGTCTTGTAAAACCCTATGATTTATCACGCGTTAATATGGCCTTTTTTACCTTAAATGGTTATGTGTCATTATTCTTTCTTCTCTTTGTTCTCTTAGATATTTACGTAATAGGGTAATCTAATATTATTTAGTTTTGTCTTTAGGTGGGGTTGTGCCTGCTTTTTTGGTTATTTGTTCCAGGAGTTCAAGGCTGGGCAGATGGTCTTCTTTGAGTTCAAGAGCTTTATTGACATGGTGGAAGGCTTTGTCTTTTTTATCGAGTTTAAAATAGGCTTTAGCGAGAAAGTTGTGTGAGAAAACACTTTGAGGATTAAATTCAACGGCTTTTTGAAAGGCCAAGGCAGCGTTCTCCCATTCTTCTTTATCAAGCAGTGCTTTGCCTAGGTTATGGTGAGCAATGGCTAGACTAGGTTTGATTTTAAGAACATGTCTGTATTTTTCAATGGCATTATCTAGTTGCCCAGAATGATACAAGGCCCTTGCTAAGTTATGGTGGGCTTCAATGTTGTTGAATTTTTTTTGAATTGTGAGGTCATAAAAAACAATAGCCTTATTATATTCTTTAATTGTGAAATAAGTATTTGCTAGATTAAAAGAAATAGAAGCATTGGAAGGTGCGAGAGCACTAGCTTTTAAATAAGTTGCAATAGCACTTTCATGATCTCCCATTTGGGAATAGGCAGCACCTAAATTATAGTAGGTTGTGGCATTGAGCGGGTTAAGAGAGGCTGCTGTGGCATAAATTTTGGTGGCATCTTTGTAATAACCAGATGTGGCCAGCTCATTTCCAAGTAAGAAGTAGGGCTTAAAAGCAGAAAGTGGTGTTCTCGCATTTACTTTAATTTTGGCACATGTGTCTTGCCAAAGGGACATAGGGGTTTCAAATGTGACCGATTGACCGAGCGAGATGATGAAGAGGAAAATAATGTAGCCAACAATGAGTAGCCATTTCAGTTTTGTGCGCATCAAAATAATAGCGATTGTAATAAAAAAGATAAAACCAGAGGCCAGCATGAGGTAGGCGCGCGCCAAAATAAAGGTATAATCTTTTTGTACGAAGAGCAGTTCCGGGATGAGAAAAACAAGTGGTGTGAGTAGAGCAATGCCCAGAAACTTTTTTAAACCTTTCTGAATAAGCAAAATGACTACAAATGGTGGGAGGAACATGAGGGCTGTGAACATGAACCATTCAGGCCATGTCCAGAAAGTCATTGGCAGACCAATTGGTGTGATGATGGCGAGCAAACTTAAATCAGGTATGAGTATGATATAAAGGTAGCGAAAGAGCATGGCCCCTTGATTAAAAAGGCTCATGAAAAAAGGAACGCTTGTCAGTGATATTTTAACATTAGTTGGATCAATAGCGGCTTGTGTGGCTGTTAGGAATACATTTTTTGAGACTAATTCTAATTGGGCAATGAGATAGGCTTGGCCTTGGTGAAAGGCATTATAGATGATAGGCAGATACAAAAGCATTTGAACTAAAAGAAGTATGAGTGTTTTTTTGTTCATTGGCCCTAGGGTGAAATTGAGAAAGAAAATGATAATGGGAATGACTAAAGCGCGTGGTTCTGCTTGCACAGCAAGAAAATAACAGAGGGCAGAGATAATGAGCCAACTGGGCCTTTCTGATTTCATGAGCTGGATAAAAGATAAAATGGTGAGGATCGAGAAAAATGTTGCTAACAAATAGGATCGATAAATAAGAGGTAATGTCGTGTAGAGACCAATGGGGTGCAGGGCAAAAAATGCTGCCCCAAAAAAAGTTAACCAATAAATTTCGTTTTCATTGTAGGAAGACTCAAAAAGACACGCCCTTTTTATGACCGCTCTGATGAGGAATAAAAGAAAGATGGCGTTGAGCAAGTGAAGCAAGATATTAACTATGCGAAAAGCTGTGATGTTGTTTCCAAAAAAATGGTATGTAGCGTAATGACTGAAATCAACAGTGCTGTTTGCTTCCAAAAACCTGTATTGAAATGTTGTCCATGTAAAACCTTCACCAAAAGCAGCCAAGGTTGAATTATTCATTATATTGTCTGAAAGAGCATCTACAGGATAGTGGATTGTATGTGCATAGAGAGCCATAACAAGAATGCAAAGGCTAATAACATGCACAATTGTAATGGTTTTTTCTTCTGAGGGAGCTATAGTTGTTGTTTGATCACTCATACTTCTAGAGCCTCATATTAGCATATAATACCTTAAAATTCTTGTGAAATTATTAATTCCTTGCCCCTAGGCGTATTTCCTAATATTTCGTGCCGCATGTCAAAACAAATTAGTGATAAAATAATAAATTTTAAAGAGGAAGCCCTCGCCAATATTAGTAAAGCTTCAGATATGAATGAATTAAATGCTCTGAGGGTGAACTTATTGGGAAAAAAGGGTGGATTAACCGAAATTCTAAAATCTTTAGGGACATTATCTCCTGACGAGCGAAAAGAGATTGGTCAAAAAGCAAATGGCGTAAAACAAGTGATCACGCAAGCTCTTGAGAAGCAATTGCTTAGTTTGAAGCAAAAAGAGATTTTAAAAAAAATTGAGTCTGAAACACTTGATGTGACTTTGGAAGGGTTTCAAACACCATATGGTAGCCATCATCCCGTTATGCAGGTGTATGAACAAACCAGACAGATTTTTAGAAATCTGGGTTTTGATATTTCTGAGGGGCCAGAAATTGAATCAGATTATTATAACTTTGAGGCTTTGAATATGCCACCAAATCATCCGGCACGTGATATGCAGGATACATTTTATCTTCCTGATGGGAGAGTGCTGCGAACGCATACATCACCTGTACAGATACGCGTTATGGAAGAGCAAAAGCCGCCTATAGCCATGATTGCTCCTGGTGTTGTTTATCGACGTGATTCTGATCAAACACATACCCCCATGTTTCATCAGGTTGAGGGGTTGTTGGTGGATACAGATGTCACTTTTGGTCACCTAAAAGCGATTATCCAAGAATATTTAGAAAAAATCTTTGATCGCAAGCTTAAATTTCGTTTTAGACCCAGTTTTTTTCCTTTTACAGAACCTTCAGCTGAAGTCGACATGACGTGTGTTATTTGTGATGGAAAAGGATGTCGCGTGTGTAAGGAGACAGGTTGGTTGGAAATTATGGGTTGTGGTATGGTTGATCCAGCTGTTTTCAAATGTGTCAATATCGATTCGCAAAAATATGCAGGCTATGCTTTTGGCGGTGGACTGGATCGTATTGCTATGTTGAAATATGGCATCAATGACCTGCGATTGTTATTTGAAAATGATATTCGGTTTTTAAGACAATTTTAATTTGCGTCACTCGTTCCTCGTGACGCGTCTCTAGTCTCTTGTCTCTAGTCGCTAGTAAGATTATTAACACCAGCGACCAGCGACCAGCGACTAGCGACCGTTTATGTGAGGCGGGCGACTTTAAGATTCATGAAAATAAGTTACAAATGGCTCTGTGAGCTCATGCCCGGACTTGAAAAATTTAACCCAGAAGATTTAGCCGATCAACTTACCATGGCTGGCTTAGAGGTTGAAGCAAGCGAAAGCTTTGCCGCTCGTTTGAAAGGGGTTATTGTTGGGCATGTTGATACGTTGGAAAAACATCCTCAAGCGGACAAACTCAGTGTTTGCCAAGTGACCATTGGTGCTAAAAGCGTTCAAGTTGTTTGTGGTGCCGCCAATGTTGCTTCTGGAAAAAAATATCCCTTTGTCGGTGTTGGCGCTGTTTTATCAAATGGCATGGAAATCAAACCGGTCAAACTCAGAGGGGTTGAGTCTTTTGGTATGCTCTGTTCTGAAAAAGAGTTGGGTCTATCCGATGCTTCAGAAGGTATCATGGAATTAGACACAGAAGCTCCTGCTGGCAGTACTCTTGTTGAGGCCTTAACGTTAGATGATACCATTTTAGAAGTTAATATAACGCCTAACCGCGGAGATGCTCTTAGTCACTGGGGTGTAGCAAAAGATATAGCGGCGTTAACAGGTTTGAAAGTTGATTTTGATTGTGTGATTCCTAAAGATATTTCTTTGAATCTGGAGAACAAAGAGGCTTTATCAGCAACCATTAATCTAACACATAGTGATCACAAGGCATGTGGCCGTTTTACAGCTAGTGAAATAAAAAATGTTACCATTGCACCAAGCCCCACATGGTTAAAAACACGTTTAGAATCACTTGATATTCGTTCGATTAATAATGTTGTTGATGCCACAAACTATGTTTTATTGCTTACAGGACATCCTGTTCATGCGTATGATGCCGCTAATATTGCTGGTGGAGAGATTAAGATTTATAGTCTAGAGAACAAAACAAAATATAAGACACTTGATGGTGTTGAACGGTCGTTGTGTGCCAATGATTTGATTATTGGAGATGCTGATGGGCTTGTTGGCTTAGCTGGCATAATGGGCGGAGAGAATTCTGAAATCAAGAATGAAACGAAAGATCTTATCTTAGAAGTGGCTTTCTTTGATCCTGATACCATTCGAGGAACGTCTAGACGTCTAGAACTGCAAACAGAAAGTTCCTATCGTTTTGCCCGTTTTGTAAATCCTGAAACAGTTCTCAGGGCCCATGAAATACTGAGAGATCTCATTCTGATTTTAGCAGGTGGTCAGGCGAGCAATGTTGTTGATTCTTATCCGCAGCCTTTTAAGAGAATTTCTATTGAGCTACCACATCAAGAAATCAAACGTATATTAGGCATTGTTGTTCCTCGGGAAGAAATTATACGTATTTTAACGGGTTTAGATTGTACGGTTTCTGAAGATGAAAAGGGTTATGTTATTGAACCGCCTATTGCGCGTTCTGATCTCACCAGATCAATAGATCTGATAGAAGAGATTGCTCGGGTTTATGGTCTCGACAAAATACCTGCCCAAATGCCACGTATTAAAACGCACTTTCCTCAAGAAAGTCAGGCATCACGTTCGCAGTATGCTGTTAAAGATTATATGGTGCATCGCGGATTTCATGAAACACTTCACTATAGTTTTTTTGAACCAACATTTTTAAATAAAATTCTAAAAGAAGAAAACCCTCAAGATTGGATAACCCTACAAAATGCCTTATCTGAAGATCTTGCTGTGATGCGACCTTCTTTATTGCCTCACTTAATTAAAGCCTATCAAAAGAATCACTTGCTGTCACAAAAGGGGCTAAGATTCTTTGAATTGAGAAATGTCTATCATTATGAAGAGAAAAAACAGATTAAGGAAACCCTAACTCTTTCTTTCTTATATGCTGGTAATCCCTTTGGACGTAACCGATTTGAGTTAGGGCGGGATGCCGATTTCTTTGATGGCCGTGGTATCCTCGAAGGGTTGTTCCAAAAGGCTGGAATATGTTGTGATATCAAGAAACACAAAGAATGGCCGTATCATCCTGGACAATGCATAGCCTTTAGCCATAATGATACGTCTTTAGCTTTTGTTGGCGCGCTCCATCCACAACTTCTCAGTGAGCTCAAAATTAGGGAACAGGTTTATTTTGGAGAGTTAAATTATGATCTTTATTCTGCCTTGTCTCAATCTGATCCTGTACGCTACCAACCCATTAGTGTCTTACCTTCGGTTTATCGCGATTTATCGCTCGTTGTATCCAAAGACCTGAGTTATGAGTCAATTTTAGATGTTATTGAGGAAGAAAAACCAGATAACTTAACAGCCTATAATTTGTTTGCCTTGTATACAGGCGAAAATCTGGGTGATGATAAGAAATCATTAACATTTTCAATGATATACGAGCCAAAAGAGAAGAGTTTGACCGATGAAGAGGTCAACGCTGTGCATTTTGCCTTGGTAGAAAAATTGCAAAAGAGGCTGGGTGTCAGTTTGCGCTAAAGCCTTTTTACTTGCCCGTTCCTCTCAAATAAGTTACAAATATAAAACAACAGTTTGAATATAGCTATTTTATATAAAAGTTAAAGTAAAATATTTAATAATAATGTGAGCATTTTCATGATGCATTCTGATTTGAGTGTGCCATAAGATGTTGCAAGGAGGACTCATGACTGAAGAAGTATTAATGGGATCTGCAGGCAGTGGAATCGAAGTAACGGGTGGAAAAACCTTAACAAAAGCTGAACTTATTGAATCAATTTATGAAAAAGTAGGCTTTTCTAAAAAGGAAGCCTCTGATATTGTTGAACTTGTTTTTGAAACACTCAAAACAACATTGGAAAGAGGAGAAAAGGTTAAAATTAGTGGTTTTGGTAATTTTGTTGTTCGTGAAAAACGTCCACGTATCGGTCGAAATCCTCAAACTGGTGAAGAAATTGAAATTTCAGCAAGACGTGTTTTAACGTTCAAGCCTTCTCAAGTCTTAAAATCAGCCTTGAATAAGGGTGAATAGTTTTAATTAGGTTCGAAGGGTCGATGGATCGAAGGGTCGTGGGATGAAATAACATTCCGTCGAACCATCGACCCTTCGAACCATCGACCCTTCGAACCCTCAGATATGCACGAATTTAACATTCCTGATAAGCTTTACTTTCGCATCGGTGAAGTTGCTAAACTCATAGGCGTAGAACCTTATGTCCTGCGTTATTGGGAAACAGAGTTTCCAGAAATAGTGCCCACAAAATCCCGTTCAAAACAGCGACTTTATAAACGACAAGATGTGCAACTGATTTGTGAAATACGTGATCTTCTTTATAATCACAATTATACAATCAAAGGGGCCAAGAAACAGATTAAAGACATGCGCATTGGTCGCGTTTCTACCGCTGATACGCCCGTGAAGGAAGAAGTTCATCAACAGCTTAGATTGGAAGATATCAGCAATAACGGTAAAACGTCCTTAAACACTTCTGTAATAAAAGACATCATTCAAGAGATGTCAGAGTATTTAAAATCATAAATTTTATGTGAGATATTATTATGGATTCAAACGTCAATCAACACATGAGCCATACAGGTGCAAACGCTTATTCAGAGTGTATTTTCCATGAACTTTTTGATCATGTAAATTCATGTGTCGCGATTTATGAAGCTGTTAACAATGGAGAGAATTTCAAATTTGTAAACTTTAATAAGGCTGCTGAACGAGCTGAACAAGTAAGTAAAGAAGCTGTTGTGGGGAAAAATGTTACAGACGTTTTTCCAGCAATTAAGGAATTTGGTTTATTTTCTATTTTACAAAGAGTGTGGCAAACTGGGAAGCCAGAAATATATCCGGTTACTCAGTATCATGATGAGCGCATTTCAGGTTGGCGTACCAATTATATCTTTAAGCTTCCTCATGGGGAAATTGTTGCTGTTTATGAAGATTTGACGGCAGAAAAAAAACAATCTGAAAAGTTGGAAAAGGCACGTGAGGATTTACAAGCTAGAAATAAAGAACTTGAGGAATCTGACAAAGTTAAATCACAATTTGTTGCTAATGTATCTCATGAGTTTAAAACACCACTAGCGATCATAAAAAATAATCTTGATATTGTTTTAGACGGTCTTGTTGGAGATTTGGCTGAAAAGCAAAAAGTATTTTTAGAGCGTTCAAGAACAGCTATAGATCGATTGGTAAGGCTCACAACTGATATTTTAGATATTTCTCGTATTGAAGCAGGCAAAATGGACTTGAGGAGACAGAAGATTCACGTCCTACCTCTTATTGATGAAGTTCTTTCTGAGTTTGAATATGGTTTTACTGAAAAAAATATTGAACTTAAAAAAGATAAAATGATTGATGTCGGTGTTATTTGGGGTGATCGTGATCGCTTACATCAGGTGTTTTATAATCTTGTGAGCAATGCCCTTAAATACACTCCAAACAATGGTTGGGTAGAGGTGGAGTGCGCTAATCATATGAATCACGTCTGTATTAGTATTGCTGATAGTGGTCCTGGTATTGCCACAGAAAATATAGACAAAGTATTCAATAAATTTGAGCGTGTCATTGTAGATAAAAAAGATGGCACAGGTTTAGGGCTTCCCATTGCCATGGACCTTGTACAGCTTCATCAAGGCAATATTGAGCTGGACAGTGATGTGGGTGAGGGGTCACGATTTATTGTTTCACTTCCTAGAGATCTCAGGGACCGTGAAGATGATACCTAAGTTATTCTTGGATGGACCCTAATATGTTGATTCTATTCTAGTGAATTAAAAAAGACAGATAGTTTTTCTTTTATTGTATCCCAATCATCTGATCTGAGTATTTCATTGCGAAAGGAGCTGCCACCACGCATGCCTTTTGTATAGGAACAAATGAATTTGCGCATTATTCTCAACCCACGACTATCACCAAAAAAATCACGAGCATACTGATAGTGCTCCATGAGCATGTTAAGCATATCGTGATGGTTAAGAATTGTGTCTGTGTTATTAATAAAATCTTGAAAAATCCATGGTTTGTGAAAAGCAGCTCTACCCGTCATGACAGCATCACAGCCTGTTTCTGCCATCATTCTATGGGCGTCAGATGCTGTTTTGACATCACCATTGCCAATAACGGGAATAGAAACACTTTCTTTTATTTCTTTTATTAAGCCCCAGTTTGCGTGACCTTTGTAGCCTTGAGCGCGTGTGCGGGCATGGATCGTGATAGCATCTATTCCTTCGTTCTGGGCGAGCTTAGCGACTTCTGGTGCCTTTATGTTCTCACTATCCCAGCCTGCTCGTATTTTTATGGTAAAAGGAATTGTTAGTGATTGTCGCATGGCTTTGAGGATGCCCGTTAATTTACTGATGTCATTCAATAGAGCCGAACCGCCACCATCATTTACAATTTTACGCGCGGGACATCCCAAATTCAAATCGATGAGATCACAACCTGTTTGTTCAATAATTTTAGCAGCTTCTGATAGTACTTTTTCATCATTACCAAAAACTTGCATGGCAATGGGTCTTTCTGACTCCTGAAAAGTGAGCATGCCAAGGCTTTTTTTATCTTTCATGATGAGGGCCTTGGCAGAAACCATTTGATTAAAAACAAGACCAGCCTGATACTTTTTGCAAATAAGCCGAAAGGGCAGGTTAGTAATCCCGCACATAGGTGCAAGGATGAGTTTGTGGGGGATGTGGAGGTTGTTGATACTGAAGCCTTCCATGGACTATGCCTTTACACGAAAGGACTGTAAATAATCAAATGTTCTTGGGTTCTCGGGGTCGCAGGGTCGTAGGGTCGCAGGATCTGGGGATCTGAGGTTCTGGGGTTCCAGAGTTCCGGAGTTCCAGAGTTCCAAGGTGCCAGAGTTCCAGAGTTCCAAGGTGCCAGAGTTCCAGAGTAGTTTCATTTTTTGTTCTTTGGTACTCTGGCACCTTGGTACTCTGGCACTTCGGTTCTTATAAATG
>Ga0233437_1006679_pt1 | contig 11620 bp, 9 predicted proteins | sample SI_122_August201_FD_182714 | JGI IMG/M metagenome (GOLD analysis project Ga0233437, IMG submission 182714) | Seawater microbial communities from Saanich Inlet, British Columbia, Canada - SI_122_August2016_200_MG | ecosystem: Environmental > Aquatic > Marine > Inlet | place: Canada: British... | reverse complement strand
CACAGCCAGTTATCTGATGGTGAAGTGCTTAATGCCTTCCAAATCCAGAGAGCCTATCTTGGATATAAGCATCAGTTTAGCCGAACTATATCAGGCAAATTGTACCTGGATGTTGCTGATCCGGGAGTTGGTAAATTACAGATGACCGGATATTTAAAGAATGCATATCTCCAGTATAAAGGAGATCGGTTGACCGCAAAGTTTGGATTAATCGGACTTCATCAGTTCAGACTTCAGGAAGACTTATGGGGTGGTCGTTACCTGTTTAAGTCCTTCCAGGATCAGTATAAATTCGGGCCTAGTGCTGACTTAGGGGCACATATAAGCTACAAATTATCATCCATGATGAGTGCTGATATTACTGTAGCAAATGGGGAAGGCTATAAATCTATTCAGCAGGACAGTCTTTTGAAATACAGTGCAGGTTTTACTGTTCGACCTTATGAAGGCGTCGACTTGCGGGTTTATTATGATTATATGGGTATTGATCAGGCTCAGCAATCCCTCTCTTTGTATGCCGGATACACCTTAGGCAGAGTAAAAATTGGAGCAGAATACAATAAGCAGTTCAATCACAAAATGAATGGCGACGAGCATTTATACGGATTATCTTTTTATAGCTCCTATACAATGGAAAAGACAAGGATTTTCTGTCGATTTGATCAATTGTCGTCAGTTGAGATTATTGCTGGTGATGATCCCTGGAATTTGGGCAAAGATGGCCGTGCAATTCTGGCCGGTATAGAGTATTCTCCGGTCAAAGGAATTTTAGTGACGCCAAACTATCAGGCTTGGATTCCTGCGGATGGTAGCTCAGTGGTACATATCGCTTATTTGAGTTGTCAAATTAAGTTTTAAATATAAAACGGATGAAAAAATTAATTGGATTATTAGTTGCATTGGTGCTATTAGCATCATGTAACAATGCAAATTCTGATAAGAAATCAGAAGGAAACGAATCAAAAGCGGCAAGTATTACTGCTGCGGGTGCAACTTTTCCGCTACCATTTTACAATCTTTCTTTTAAGAATTACACTAAAGGAACAGGTATTCTCCTGACTTATGGTGGAATTGGTTCGGGTGGTGGAATTAGAAGTTTAAAAGATAAGGTGGTAGACTTTGGTGCTACCGATGCCTTTCTAAATGCAGAAAAAGAAGCAGATATGCCGGCTGAAATAGTGCACATCCCCACTTGTATTGGGGCGGTAGTAATTGCCTTTAACCTTCCTGGGCTTGAAGATCTGAAATTGTCGAATCAAAACCTTGAGGATATTTTCATGGGATTAATCACCAATTGGGATGACTCAAGACTTCAGACTTCCAATCCGGGAGTATCCCTGCCGGATATTGAATTAACTGTTGTTCATCGATCAGATGGAAGTGGTACCACTTATATTTTCAGTGATTTTATGAGTAAAATAAGTACCATTTGGGAAGCAGAAGTGGGCAGGGGCAAATCTCTTAAGTGGCCGGTTGGATTGGGTGCAAAAGGAAATCCCGGTGTTGCCGGTACTATCCAGCAGACAAAGGGGTCAGTGGGTTACATCGGATCTGAATTTGCTTTCGCACAAAAGATCAGCTTTGCACAGGTAGAGAACAGTGCAGGAGAATTTATCCTTCCCAGTCTCGAATCAATCAGCGCCGCAGCGAAAGGAGATATTCCGGAAGACACTAAAGTTATGCTAACTAATTCATCTGACCCTGAGGCTTATCCTATAAGTGGATTTACCTGGTTGATTCTTTACAAAGAACAAAGCTACGATGGTCGATCAAAAGTTCAGGCTGAAGAAACAGTTAAGTTCTTGAATTGGATCATTGACAGGGATGCACAGGCTTTGGCCCAGCAAGTCAATTATGCTCCCTTGCCAGATAAAGTTGTGGAGAATGCCCGACAGATTCTTGGGGAGATTGTGTTTAAGGGAGAGAAACTGCTGTTACAGTAACACATTCAGGTCTTTGGATTCCAATGTTTAAGAGTGAAAAAATAACTAAAATCACACTTTACGCAAGTTCAGCTCTTATTGTGCTTGTGAGTGCCGGGATTGTTCTGTCTTTAATGAACGGATCGATACCGGCATTTAAGGAATTTGGCTTGAAATTCATTATATCTAATGACTGGAATCCTACTGAAGGGAAAGAAAATTATGGTGCCCTTCCTTTCATAGCGGGTACTGTAATTACCTCTTTTATTGCCATCATCATTTGCTTACCACTGGCCTTTTCGACTTCACTGTTTATTGGAGAATATTATCGTGGAACCCGGTTGGCATGAATAGTTGGAACAATGGTGGATATGCTTGCCGGAATACCCTCTATTGTTTATGGATTATGGGGGTTTTACGTGTTGAGGCCACTAATTGTTGACCTGGGACTGAGTGCTCAGGGTTATGGCATTTTTACTGCCGGAATTATTTTGGCAATAATGATTATCCCATATGCTACTTCTATAAGTACTGAGATAATAATGATGGTATCAAACGAGCTGAAAGAGGGAGCCTATTCTCTGGGTGCAACCCGAAAAGATGTAATTTTTAGTGTAATTATCCCCAATGCAAGATCCGGTATTTTCACCAGTTATATATTGGCATTTGGACGTGCTTTGGGAGAAACTATGGCTGTTACGATGTTAATCGGAAACACTAATTTAATTCCCAGGGGATTTTTTGATACAGGTAATACAATGGCCAGTGTGATAGCTAATCAATTTGGTGAGGCTGACGGACTTAAGCTTAGTGCATTAATTACAATTGGTTTGCTGCTTTTTGTAATTACAGGTATAATTAATGGAATTGGCAAACTAATCATTAAGAGAATGTAATGGATGATATGCCTGCATATAGCCTGAGAACAAGGATAGCTGAAGGGAGAGATCACAGGGTGGTAAAAGACAAGCTTTTATCAATTTTAGTAATTGTATTTTCAGCTATCACCATCTTCCCCATTGTTCTGATTATTGGTAAGCTTATCTCAAAGGGTTACAAGCAAATCAATCTTGATTTTTTCATTAAAAAGGCACCTGACACCTACGAAGCCATGACGGCATTAAATGCAGGTGAAATTATTCCCGGAGGAATTCTTAATGGAATAACAGGCACTTTGCTTATGGTGCTGATGGCCGCTCTGATTGCAATACCCCTGGGCCTGCTGATTGGAATATTTCTATATGAACATGGCAGTAAAAAGTATGCTGGTTTGATCAGGGATATAAGTGATATTCTGCAAGGTGTTCCATCCATTGTTCTTGGCCTCATAGCCTATTTCTGGGTAGTAAAAAACATTACTCATGGTTTTTCAGCTTTGGCGGGGAGCACGGCTTTAGCGATTATGATGTTGCCATTAATTATCAGGTCAACTGAAGAAACGCTGAAGATGATTCCGGATTCAATAAAAGAGGCTGGTTTTGCTCTTGGTGTACCATATCATAAAATCATTTTAAGAGTTTTAATCCCTACCGGATTCAGTGGTTTGTTAGCTGGAATTTTACTGGCTATTTCGCGCATCATTGGTGAAACAGCACCATTAATGTTAACTGCACTAGGCAGTATGGAAGTCAATTTCAATATTCAGAAACCAACAAGTGCTGTTCCATTATTGATCTGGGAATTTTATAATGACCCAAACATGGTTGATCTGATTTGGTCATCCTCTCTTTTCCTGATGGCTTTGGTTTTGATTCTCAATATAGTTACAAAATCGATCAGGAGTAAAAAGTAAACAATGAGTGAAATAATTAAACATATTGAGGATCCGGTTTTAGATATTCAAAAACTATCAATTGCATATAATAAGGATAAATATGCGGTGACCGATGTAAATGCAGGAATCAAAAGAAAGCGTGTTACTGCAATTATGGGGCCATCAGGTTGCGGGAAAAGCACTCTCCTGAGAGCGATTAACAGGATGCATGATTTGTATAGTAATATTGTGATTGATGGTAAGGTTTTTCTTAATGGTGAGGATACTTCTGAGCTCTCGGCAATTCATCTGAGAAGAAAGATTGGTATGGTATTTCAGCGGCCCAATCCTTTTCCAACAATGAGTATTTATGATAATGTTCTGGCTGGATATAAGCTCAATGGAATACGTCTGAAGAAAACTCAAAGGGATGAAATTGTGGAAGAAACATTGCAAGATGTAACCTTATGGGATGAGGTAAAAGATTCATTGTTGAAAAAGGGAACTTTCCTATCCGGAGGACAACAACAACGATTATGTATAGCTCGTGCTCTCGCATTTAAGCCGGATGTTCTTTTACTTGATGAACCAACATCTGCACTTGATCCTGTTGCCACCAAAAAGGTGGAGGAATTACTAATCAAATTGAAAAAAAATTACACCATTCTACTGGTAACTCATAACATGTCACAGGCAGCACGTATTTCTGACTTTTCAATGTTTATGTATATGGGTGAATTGGTTGAATACGGAAAAACAAAGGATATGTTTATCAATCCTTTAGACAAGAGAACCGAGGAATATCTAACCGGAAAATTCAGTTAATTAAAATCTTTTGACATGACATCAAATAAAGATAAATCCCTTAAAGAAATTTTCCAGTTGTTTGAAGCAACTTCAAATTTGGTTCTTTCGCAGCTTGATATATTGATAAAAGCAATAAAAGAGGACAACAGATCAGGCATAAGTGAAGCTCAGCTCGAAATATTAAATACAAGAGAAAACGAGATTGATGGGAATGAGATAAAGTTTGATTCTTTGATTATTCAAACTATTGTGCTGTACAAACCGGTAGCCTCTGATCTCAGGCAATTATTTGCTATTTACAGAATGATTAACAATCTGGAACGCATTGGTGATTTGTCGCTTAAAATTGCTGATATTCTTCTGGAGATTCAGGATTCAGAGTTTTTCCAAATAATCTCACCTCTATTTCGAAAAATGCTTAAGCAAGCTTGTAATATGGTGCAAGATGCCTTATTATCATTCATTAACAGAGATGTGGAATTAGCATTTTCTACCATCCGGGAGGATAAAGAAATCGAATTATTAAATAAGAAATTTCTCAGGCATTCTATTAAAAAAGCTGAGGGGCTTATTGAGGCCAATGAGTTTATTCTGTTGGCTGAAATGAGATCCATACTTTCTTCTTTTGAGCGTATTGGTGACCATGCCACAAATATTGCCGAAGCATCTGTTTATGCCCTGTCAGGGTCGAATATTAAGCACCAGGAGATTTCCAGGTCAAAAAAAATGGCTATTTTGAAGAGAAAATCAGGCAAATGAACACAATGAGTAATACATATAAGGTATTGATTGTTGACGATGAGGAGGATTTGTGTGAAATTCTCCAGTTTAATCTTCAGGGGGAGGGAATTGATACTGAGCTGGCCTATTCGGCAGAATCTGCACTACAAAAGGATTTGGCGGCATTCGACCTTCTATTATTAGATGTAATGATGGAAAGAATGTCGGGTTTTAAACTGGCAGATATTATCCGGAAAGAGATGGGATTGGATATTCCTATTATATTCATTACGGCGAAAAATACGGAGAATGATTTACTCACAGGATTTAATCTTGGCGCTGATGATTTCATAACAAAACCTTTCTCCATAAAAGAGGTAATTGCCAGAGTCAAAGCTGTATTGAGCAGGATTCCTCATCAGGGATCAGCCAGCTCAAAATCTATCCGGCTTGAGGGTTTGGAGTTGAATTTTGAAAGGAGAGTTTTAATTCTTGGGCAAGATGAAGTTGATCTTACAAAGAAGGAATTTGAAATTCTGTCTCTGTTATTAGAAAAGCCGGGACGCATTTTTTCACGAGAAGAAATATTGTTAAGGGCCTGGGATGATGATACAATTGTCACCGATCGAACTATTGACGTTCATATAACCAGGTTGAGGAAAAAGATTGAGAAATCCGGATTCCGGATTAAAAATAAACCAGGATATGGTTACACCTTTCTCGATAAGAATCAATAATTGGAGACACTGATGACTAAACAAATGAATTTCCGGACAAAGTTAACCGCATATCTTTCTGTAATTTTTGTCGTGTTTACTGTTTTAATATTGTTTTTTCAGTTCCAGCGGGAAAAAGAATTCAAAAGACGTCAACTGGAAAGTACTCTGAATAATATTACAGAATTAACCCATAATTACATTACTGGCAAATCACGTACAAATGGTTCAGATTTCCATATCATAGATTCAATTTATTCCATTATTCCCACACCTCATATCCGCATTACTGTAATTAATCCAAGAGGTGAAGTGTTATACGACAGCGAGGTAGATGATTACCAAACGATGGAGAATCATCTCCACAGGCCGGAGGTACAATCCTCAGTCGCCTCTGAATTTGGAGCTAATATTCGTAAATCGGCAACAACGGGAAATAGTTATTACTACTATTCAAAATTTTATTCTGATTACTTCATTCGTACCGCTGCGCTGTACAATGTTGATGTTAAAGAATTTCTTCAGGCTGAAAAGCTATTTATCATTTATATAGTACTGCTATTCATTATTATATGGGTGATTCTTGTTTTCATCACCAAACAATTTGGAGACACCATTATTAAATTGAAGGATTTTACGGTTAAATTAAGTCTGGCCGATGGAATGTCTGATTCCCCAAAATTTCAGAATGATGAGTTAGGAGCCATTAGCCAACAGATTGTTTCGGCTTATGGTGAATTGTTTAAGGCAAGAGATCAGGTTATTGTTGAGAAAAATAAATTGATCAGTCATTTAAATGCTCTTAACGAGGGGATCGCTTTTTTCACATCTGGTAAGGAAAAGATCTTAACCAATAATCGATTTATACAATATTTAAATCTTATTTCGGATCAGACAAGTATTTCAGCAGACAAGATATTTGATGTGCCGATACTTAAACCAATTCTGAATTTCATAAACAGCCAGCTTGAAAAACCAGGGAGTCCTGATCAAAGCTCATTGCCTCAGATTGACACAAATCACTTTATTAATGACAAATATTTCAACATCCGGTGTATTTTCTTTCAGGACAATAGTTTTGAGATTCTGATTAAGGATACGACAAAACTTGCCAAGCGTCGTCTCCTTAAACAGCAGATCACCTCCAATATTTCACATGAATTAAAAACACCTGTAGCTTCCGTTTTGGGCTATCTTGAAACGCTTCAACACCATGATGTTGAGCCAGAACAGCAGAAACATTTTATTAAAAAGGCTCTGGCCCAGGCAAAAAGATTATCTGAGTTGATAGAGGATATATCGACGTTAAACAAAATTGAAGAAACAAAGGGACATTTTATTTTCGAATCTGTCAACCTTACTGACATTGTTAAAGATGTTTACGATGGGATGAAGATGAAGTTAGATGAAAACGCTGTAGAAGTTTTCTTAGAATTGAAAGACGCTGTTTTTCTGAATGGAAATAAGTCTCTCCTTTCCTCTGTTTTTTATAATCTTTTTGATAATGTTATAAAATATGGAGGCAATAACATCCGGATAAAAGTGTCAAATTATTTAGAGGATGAAGATTATTATTATTTCAGTTTTTCAAATACGGGTAATGAGATTGAGGAGAAACATCTCTCCCGAATTTTCGAGCGCTTTTATCGAGTGGATCGTGGCCGGTCGAGGAAAACTGGAGGAACAGGTTTAGGTCTGGCCATTGTCAAGAATGTTATCCAGTTTCACCACGGAGAAATCTCAGTAAGAGGAATGAAGGAAGGTGGAGTTGAGTTTTTGTTCACCCTGGCAAAAGGCCGGGAAACGTGACGCCGGAAAGCGTGACGCCTGAAAACGTGACGCCCTCCGTGACACCGAAAACGTGACGCCCGTTCGTGACGCCCTCCGTGACGCGGATGGTTGGGCCGGAGCTGTGCGGGGGAGGGTTGGTCGTTGCCTCTGGTGGCTGTACAAGGCGATCCCTGGGGTTGCCTTTGGTGGCTGTGCATAGCGATCCCCGGGTCAAGCCCGAGGATGACGGCCGGTAGTCACATCGTTAAACCATGGTGGCCAGCACTGTCTTTCTCGGGAATCGGGAATCGCCGTCACGAACGGGCGTCACGAATAGGCGTCACGTCTTCCGGCCTCGCTTTTTGCTTTTTAATTCGTATATTTTAGGGCCTTGGACTAAATACGATATTATGAAGCGAAACTTTTTGAAATACTTATGCTTTGTCTCAATTATTATTGGGCTTGTTGTCTCTTGCACAAATGAAAGGGATGAAGAAAGTAAGCCTAATATTCTTTTTATTCTGATTGATGATCTTGGTAAGGAATGGCTCAGTTGTTATGGTGCTGAGGATGTTATGACTCCGGCTATTGATGAATTGGCCCGATCGGGTATGAGATTTGAGAATGCTTATTCTATGCCACAGTGTACTCCTACAAGAATAACAATTCTTACCGGGCAGTACCCCTGGCGGAATGGTTGGGTTAATCATTATGATGTGCCCAGACTCGGGCATGGCGGAAGATTTGATCCGGAGGTAAATCCTTCTTTTGGAAAAAACCTGAGGGATGCAGGTTATGTAACTTGTATTGCTGGTAAATGGCAGATCAATGATTTCAGGCTGGAGCCGGAGGCTACGGCAAATGCGGGATTTGATGAGTATTGTATGTGGACGGGTGGTGAGAATGGAGGCCCCAGCACAAAAGCCAGTCAGCTGAGGTATTGGGATCCATATATCCATACTGAAGATGGAAGCAGAACTTATGAGGGTCAATTCGGTCCGGATATTTATACTGATTTTATTATTGACTTTATGAGGGAGAATAAAGATAAGCCGATGATGATTTATTTTCCTATGTGTCTGACCCATGGTCCGCTGACTACAACACCAGCCGAACCGGATGTGCCTAGAGAAGAGCAGCATAAGGCGATGGTGCGATACACAGATCTCATTCTGCAAAGACTGGTGGAAACCCTGGAAGAGCTTGAAATAAGAGATAATACAATTATTGTCTGGACAACAGATAATGGTACGGGGGGTGGGCAGATTGGACGAATGAATGGGCGATATGTACGAGGAGGTAAGATGAAGCTTACTGAAAATGGTGTGAATGCTCCATTTATCGTTAACTGTCCGGGCAAAGTACCTGAAGGAGTTGTTTCGGATGCATTGATTGATTTTACTGATATGCTGCCAACATTGTGCGAATTGGGTGGAGCAGAGATTGACGATCATTATATTTATGATGGTTATTCATTTGCCCCGGTAATACTGGGAAAAAGTGAGGAGACAGAAAGAGAAACTATAATGGCTCTGGGTGGCTATTTTGCTATGTTGAAGAATGACCGTATAACAAGCGCTCATGGTTTCAGGGATCGTGTGATTCGTGATAAGGATTATAAAGCATACATCGATACAAGCGGACAGATTTCGGAGATCATTGATTTTAAGTCTGATTTTGATGAAACGAATAATCTGATTAACAGCAGCGACGAGAAAATCATTGCAGCCAAAGAGAAATTTCAGCAAGTACTTTATCGTCTGCCGAAAAAGGATGCAAGTCCGTTCTACACACAAATAAACGGATCGTTTTATGATCATCCGGCAGGAGAACTTAATAAAGCAGCACGGAACGGAAAAAAGGCGCCTAACAAAAGTAAGCCAGTCAGTGAAGAGGAGCTTCAATAAACGAAAAACCCGGCTACAATGTCCGGGGAGTTTAAAAAATAACTGAATAATAATATTCTTATGGGCTATTTAATCAGAATTGTATTGTCACTTATCCTGATCACTTCAGTATCACTAAGGGCACAGGACCAACCGAACATCCTTTTTATCATGTCTGATGATCATACTTCACAGGCCTTTGGGGCGTACGGAAGTAGGTTGGCAGCTTTAGATCCCACACCAACTATCGATCGTTTGGCAAGTGAGGGAATGTTATTCGAAAATTGTTTCTGTACCAATTCGATTTGTACACCTTCAAGAGCATCAATTATGACCGGACAATACAGCCAGACGAATGGTGTTCAGGATTTGAATGGCAGATTAGTGCCTGACAATCAATATCTGGCTCATGAAATGAAAAAGCTGGGTTATGAAACTGCTATGATTGGGAAATGGCATTTAAAAGAAGTGCCTGAGGCTTTCGATTATTTCAATGTATTGTATGGGCAGGGGAGTTATTTCGATCCAATTCTTTTTGAAAAAGGCACTACTGAAACTGTTGAAATTAAACGAGGTAAGAAAATTGAAGAAAAGCCTGGACATAAATATGAAGGACATTCGAGTGATGTAATAACTGATCAGACTTTGAAGTGGTTGAAAAGCAGGGATGATTCAAAACCATTTTTCCTGATGCATCATTTTAAGGCGCCTCATGATATGTTTGAGTTTGCCCCGAGGTATAAGGATTATCTTGAAGATACAGAGATTCCTGAACCTGCCAGTCTTTATTATAATGGGAATAATGGCTCTGTTGGAACAAGGGGGACAAATGGAGTGATGATCCCTCATATTGGATCTTCGGTGTCGCACCGTAATCAAAACAGGAATATGGGGAAGCACATGAAGATAGACCAGAATATTCCTGACCCTGAGTACACTCATCTGGCATATCAGGAGTATTTGAAGAGATATTTGCGCTGTGTAAAGGGAGTTGACGATAATGTGAAACGAATATTCGATTATCTGGAAGAAGAAGGATTAATGGAGAACACCATCATCGTTTATACAGGTGATCAGGGTTTTATGCTGGGTGAGCATGATTATATTGATAAGCGCTGGATGTATGAAGAATCGATGCGGATGCCTTTTTTAGTACGTTACCCTAAAATGATTGATGCTAGTACAAGAACGGATGCTATTATTAATAATACGGATTTTGCTCCGACACTTATTGAGCTTGCTGGAGGTGAGAAACCGGAATATATGCAGGGAAATAGTTTCAAGGAAATTCTGGAAACCGGGAATGAGCCTGAAAACTGGCCGGATGCAACTTATTATCGATACTGGATGCACATGGCACATGCCCACGCAAATCCGGCCCATTTTGGTGTCAGAACGAAAGATTTCAAACTGATTTTCTTTTACGGATGCGATTATTTTAAACGTTTTCAGGATAGTGACTGGCCTGATAATAAGTCACTTCCATTTACCACAAAGAGGCCGCTTGAATACTGGACCCCACCTGCCTGGGAACTATACGATTTAAAAAACGATCCACAAGAAATGAATAATTTGTTTGGTGAGCCTGGCTATGAGGGAATAACTAAGGAACTTAAAAGCAAACTAAAAAGTCTTCGGGAGGAATTGGATGAAACCGATGAAGCTTATCCGCATATTCAGAAAATAATTGATGATTATTGGGATTTGACACAGAATATTGATGCTCCGATTGACACGCTTAAATTGTACAATGAGGAAGGAATCTGGAATACTTTATATCCCAAGCACCACAAAAACGAGGTTTGGAAATTTGTAAACCGTCATCCTGAAACTCCTAATGTGCTTATTATGGGTAATTCAATTTCCATTGGATATACCCAATATGTGAGGAAAGCCTTAGGACGACGGGCTGATGTTTGTCGTGTACCTGTTAATTGTGCAGAAACCCGAAAAATGCTCAAAAATCATAAATTGTGGTTAGGCGATGGTGATTGGGATATTATCCATTTTAACTGGGGTCTGCATGATTTGAAAAGGCTTACTCCG
>Ga0233437_1006675_pt1 | contig 11624 bp, 11 predicted proteins | sample SI_122_August201_FD_182714 | JGI IMG/M metagenome (GOLD analysis project Ga0233437, IMG submission 182714) | Seawater microbial communities from Saanich Inlet, British Columbia, Canada - SI_122_August2016_200_MG | ecosystem: Environmental > Aquatic > Marine > Inlet | place: Canada: British... | reverse complement strand
TCCTGATGATTCCGGAAATGATCTGAAAAGTGGTAAACTTTCCGCCGGAATGGGTGGCAGGTTTAGCCCGGAATTAGTGGCAGGTTTCAACCGGAATGGGTGGCAGGTTTGCGCCAGAATCTACATCTGCTCTTAATTGTTGGCCTTTTTGATAAACAGCTAATTAAAAAACATAAAAGAACACAAACTTTCACAATCGACGATTTCGATTTACTCATTGAATATATCGGTGGCGCAGATATTATTTGGATAACAACTCATTGTCTTGCTGAAGTTTCGAACCTTATCAAACAAACAAACGAAAGTGCAAAAGTTAACCTAATACAGTTTCTAATAAGTGTAACATCGGAATTCAAAGAATCATATGTGAACAAAAATCTCATATTTAACAAGGACTGTTTTATAAGGCTGGGTGTCGCTGATACCGGAATAATAATAAAGGCAAAACGTGTTGATTGTCTATTTACTGTCGATTTAGATCTGTATCTTGAGGCATTGAGAAATGGTTATAAAGCTTTTAATTTCAATCATATGAGAATGAATAGACTTATCTCATAACCACGGCATTAAGGGCGACGGCAAAAAGCCGCCGCGCCTTATGCCGAACGTTAGGCTACAAAAATGGATACTGATACTTTAATCAAAATGATTTCTCCTGAAAGTTTTCGTCAACTATTATCCGCCATATCATTATCGATTGGTATATTGTTTTCCTTCTTTTCAATGAAAGGGGAAAAAAGAGAGCATTCATTAAGAATCGCCAGCCTCTATTTTCTAATGGGTATTACACTTTTTTCTGACAATGCTTGGTGTTATTTCGCATCTGTTTTCATTATTGCAACTTCTGTTACAAAATTAGATTTTCTTCAGAATCTTGCAGCAATTATCCGAGGGAGCAAAGAATATTTTGATTACCAAAAGGAATTTATGTCGCAAAAAGAAGTTGAACTAACAATAGCCAAAGAGATTGAAGAAATAGATGAGATTGAAGATGAAAAAGAATCTGTTGCCGAGAAAGAATCAGAAAATTCAATTGAAATAAAATTTGACAAATCAAATCTCACAAACCAGCAATTTGCATTAATTTGTGAAGAACACGCCTTCAAGTTTTTTGAGCGAAAATATGACCGTCCAATTCAACGACATATCAGGTATCGTGGGAAAGGCTTATACATAGAGTTCGATGGTATAATGGAAATGGAAAACCGTGATCTTATATTTGAAATTCGAGTTAGTAGGCTCGGAGTATTTACACCTAAGCATTTCACTGCGTTTAAAGAGAAGATGCTTGATAGGGTAAGGCGATATAAAGATATAACAGGACGAAATGCCAATTTGGTTATTGTTTTAGTTGGAAATTTCACAAAAGAACGAAAACAGAGAATGTTGGAACAGTCTGAGGACGCACGATCCCAAATTACAGATTTTGAATTAGTATTTAAATTTCTTTCTTTAAATGAAATAGGGCTACAAGATTTTGAAGATTTACAAAGGGCACCATTTAAAAAAATTGGATAAATCAGCCTAACAAATCGCTTGAGAATCGACGGGAAAACGCTGGCGCGTTTCCCGCGTCTCAGCTCAACCGTTCTGCATACATAGATAAATAATGAAAAATGGAACAAAATTTGAAGAGTTAACTGCGGAAATACTTGTCCATCTTAGAAGAGACAAAAGTTTTGAAACAGTGGAGCATAATGTTTTTCTCGATGGAAAAGATGGGCCTCGTCAAATAGATGTTTTTCTAAAGGGTAAAGTAGGCCCATTTGACGTTACTACAATTGTCGAATGTAAAGATTACGCGAAAAATATAAATGTCACTGCAATTGACGCACTTCATTCGAAGATGCAGGATGTTAATGCTCAAAAAGCGGTTCTTGTTGCTCGGAAAGGATTCTCCAGAACCGCAATCAAAAAAGCAAAAAGGTTGGGAATCTCACTTTGCACTGCCCACAGTGCAAAAAGTGAGAAGTGGAAATTTCAATTGGAAGTTCCCCTTATCATAAAAGAATTGTCTTGCGAACTCTCTCAACCCAGCTTCATGTTTCGTGCAATTCCAAATCAAAAAGGGGTTAGGCTTGATGAATTTTGCGGAGTCCCTCTACCAAAAATACTTGGCGAATATTGGAATAATAATCAAATAAAATGTCAAGATGGCACAAATGAGCATATTTTCCGGCCACAGCTACCAGAACCACACTATGTATATGTCCCAGATGGAAGAAAACTTGAAATCTTTGATTTCCATATCAAAATGTTTATGAAACAAGCGTACTACTTTGGATATTTCAATGATCTTGAATCATCGAAGTATATTGAATTTATAGAAGAAAAAGAGCGCCATGTGATATTTGATCCAAAGGACCTATCGGATTATCGGACTAAAATGGTGAATTATGGAAAATACGAAGATATTCCAAAGATAAGCGGAGGTTTACATATAGAACTGAAATTGTTGCATAATCCTAAGGCAACGGTAAAAATGGCAGAACAACGGCGTTGAGTGCGACTGCCAAACCCTGCGCGCCTCGGCGCTTGTTTTGTCAGCGCCTCACGCCGAGCGTTAAATGGCAGAATAATAGATCATGAATGAATCGAATAAATCTGAAGGAAAGCTTTTTAAGGTCTGGCTAAATCCACTTCAGCTCATCGATGTCGATGAACCTTGGGCCAAACTTTCTGAAAAAGACCTTAAGCCGGAAGACCTAATAAAATTTCTCTGCACTCCCGGGATTGAGTGCGATGAAAAAGGACTAATTCAACGGTACCGGGAAATTAGCCAAGAGAAAAAACGGTTATTCGCTGCTCCAGCAGAAGAACGCATTTTGGAAAAACTTGTTTGGCCTTTGCGCCATGCGAAAGCAAGCTACATGGTTGGTAACTACCTCGGCACTATTTCTCTTTCGGGAATGGTTTCAGAGATGGTGGCAATGCTTTTTTTTGAAATGTCTGATCTTTCACTCAACAACAGACCCATGAACAATAACGACGAAAAGGCACTGTTCGGCAGCCCGTTCGAAAAATTAGGGCAGCATCGTCGTGTTGAAGTATTGCACGCATTCAATATCATTGATGACGATACGAAAGCCGATTTCGACCTTATCCGTTCAACCCGGCGAAAATACCTTCATTTATGGTCTCAAGATCATGAATCCATCCCAAAAGATGCTGCTAATTCATATTATGCTGCTGTATCGATTGTTGTTAAAGCAATTGGACAAGACATCCGTGATGGAATGTTGTTGATTAACCCCAAGCTTGTTAAATACTTAGAGCGATCTGGCACTTATAATCCGGAGGAAAATTCCACTGAATAGGTAAAATGCCATTTAACATCTCGCTGGAGCTGGACGTGGAAAACGCAGGCGCGTTTCCACGCCTCTCAGCTCCGCGTTGTGCATCAGAATTGGAAAGTAATATGTTATGAAAATCATTAAATCAGAAGGTGTTACGCCCACTGAAAAAATCCTTGCAGATCTTTGTGATAGGTCTTTTCTGAAATTATGGAGTTATCCGAATCCAATTAAGGAAGACAAAGATGAACTCTGTGATCTTCTCGCCGTTTTTGAGAACCACGTATTTATTTTTTTTGACCGAGAAAATCAAGCCTTTTCTAAAGACAGCACTGACCCATTAATTAATTGGAAACGTTGGAAAAAAAAGGTGATTGATGCACAAATTCGTACAGCTCATGGAGCAGAACGGTACATTAAAAGCGGGCGAGGCATTTTTTTGGATAAAGACTTAGCTATCCCTTTTCCCATCGATATTGATCACCAAAATATGGTCATCCATAAAATTATTATTGCTCATGGAGCGAAAGAAGCTTGTGAAAATTTTTCTAATGATAACATTTACGGGAGCCTCGGAATGATTTATGGGACCAGGCCACCTGAACTTCCTTTTCCCTTCGTGATACACATGGATAAAGAAAACCCTGTCCACGTGTTTGACAGTCACAACCTTCCTATAATTTTTAATGAGTTGGATACATTCTATGATTTTTCATCTTATCTTAATGCGAAGGTAGATGCTATTAAATCATACGATACATTGATTTATTGTGGCGAGGAAGATCTATTAGCAAACTATTACTTCAATTTCGACGAATCCAATAAAAAACATTTCATCGGGACGTCTCGAAAAGACATCAATTTTGTGATGGTTGCTGAGGGAGAATGGCAAGATTTTACAAATAGTGAAATCTACAGGAATAAGAAATCAGCGGACGAAGTATCATATGTCTGGGATGAAATAATCCAGAGGACCTCCCAAAACACGCTCGATGGTACATTGCTTGGCAACTCTTCTCCCTTGAGAGGGCAGAGCGCAATCCATGAAATGGCAAAAGAACCACGATTCAACCGCAGGGCATTATCTGAACATATTGTTCAGGCTATTCGCAACTTTCCCGAGTCTTCTAAGCCGATAATTCGAAATCTGTCATTTATGCCCTCATTTTACAAAGGAACCGGTTACGTTTTTTTGCAGCTCAAGGTCGAGGGGATCACAGACTATAATAATGACTATCGGCCAAAACGCCGAGCAATGCTTGAGATCGCCTGCGGCGTGGCCAAGAATAAGTTTGAATATTTAGAAAAAGTTGTTGGTATAGCCATTGATGCTCCCAAATATACAAAAACAAACTCTGAAGACTTTATTTTAATGGATTGCGATAATTGGACCGTTGATCACAGAAAGCGTTATGAAAAGGCAAATGAAGGTTTAGGCTTCTTTGAGACGGACAGCCTTACGATGAAGAAGAAAACCGTGAAAAATTTCCCTGACATTATGGAGCATAAGGAAATGCCACGGGCAAAGGTAGGGCGTAACGCACCATGTCCATGCGGTTCTGGAAAGAAATATAAAAAATGCTGCATTGATATTAGGAAAAAATAGGAAGAAGCACAACATGTCGCTTAACTCGGATCGGAAAAAGCTGGCGCTTTTCCCGCCCGGTTAGCTCTGCGTTAGCTGAAGGGGATTACTGTAATGAAAAACAGAATGGGAGTAACGACAGATGTTATTAATAAAATTCATGACGAATTTCGTAATGCTCGCCCTAATCTTGATGGCGTAGTTTCATCAGTTATAGGCCGTTCGATAAATATTGAAATCGAAACATTAAAACAAAATATATCAAAAGTATATTCTGATATTCTGAGTATTGTTGATGAATTACCTGAACCCAACAAACCATATAATTTAGACAGTATATCATTTACAATAACTATCGATTCAGAAGGTAAAGCAACTCTTCTCTCAACAGTATCAACTGGGATTAAATCACAGACAGGAATTACTTTTACTGTTTCAAAAAAATAGAAAGGGCATGTCCTATATGGACACAAGTAACAAATTACTTTTAGAACAAAAATATTATTCTTTATTGCGTTCTGTTGGATTTGAAAAGGATGATTTGGTTCTAAGTAAAAATGAGATTGAACCTTTTTTGCAACGCGCTGAAAGGCAAGATAAAAATGAGAATATCGATTTCAATATATCGAGTTATGATCGTTTACGAATGGAAAACAACATTAATTCAATGATCTGGTATCCTTCAAAATTGATAATTGAAGGTATTAAAAAAATGCCTGAATTTAACAATGCAGAAAAGAATATATTTCCAGGTATATTTCCAACCGGTTCTTTCAATGCACAAGCTTGTGCCTATGAAGAGGGCATTATAATTCTCGTCAATCTCGGATTGCCCGAGTTTCTGAAAGTGTTCTCTGATGTATTTCTTCAATATGATGAACTTCAGGGAAATCTTTTTTCTAAAAAGATGGAATTCCAATTAAATAAATTTGATTGTATTTCTCTTTTAACTGATGCTTTTGTTAATTACATTAATTTAACCTTAGATTCTCGGAAATATGATTCAGCTCTTTTAGTTGGTGGAATGTTAGGCGAATTTTCATCATTTCTAAACGCAGAGTGCACTATGTTTGTCCTTGCTCATGAATATGCGCATGCTATACTTGGTCATCTTTATCCGGGGAAAAGAATGGCTGCAAGGCGCACTCCATATGGTGAAATTAAATTTATGAACAAATCTCAGCAGGAAGAAATACAGGCAGACGTTACAGCCTTTTTTATTCAGGTAGCGTGTAACAGTGATGATGATACTTATTTTAAAATGGCAATGCCGATGTTTATAATGTCATATTATCTATTTTTTTCGATAGATAGAATTCTTACTGACATTTACAAACGTGTAATGGAATCGCAAGGGCATGCGTTAATTGTTGCAGACCACCCCCCATCAGATGTGAGATACAATATTCTAACCAATTCGATTTCTAAAGCTTCTGCTATATCTAAGACTTTTGATGAAAATGTATTTGGATTAGCAAGAATTCTAGAAGATTCAATTTTAAAATTAGAAGGTCAACTAATCGAAAATGTTGTAAAAGAATTGCTAAGATCTTGAGGCTCGGTTTTGTCAGCTAACAAGGCGCTTGTTTGGACCGGGAAAAACCGCGGCTTTTTTTCGGAGGCCATTCGTTTAAATGGTTTTGTGCAATTAAAAAAGGCCATGCGCTAGCGTATCCCGGCCACACAGCTCTGCGCTGGGCACGACCATATAGGAAATGAATTTAAAGGATCAATCTGCAGACTGACATTAATGGCGGCATAGAAGTTGGAGAGAAGGCGGTGGGGAAGAAGATGGAGGCCAATTATCAAATAATTTTTGGTTGCATAATTGTAGCGGTGTGCGCAATCGGAGCTGTTATTGGTGGGATCATGATAAAGGACGGTTATTCAGCGAAAAATAGTAGCAGTCCCCCTGAGGCTTCCTCCGTCAAACAACAGACTTCTGGAGTTAATTCGCCAAACATTAATGCGCCAAATGCAGAGGCAGTTCTGATCAATTACGGAATACCAGAAACAATTTTCAACAATTGGATGAAGGAACTGAAGGATGACAAAGAAAAAAACAGAGTTATTGAGTATCTTTTAGGGGACCAAAAACAGAAGGATGTCACCATTTCCGTGATGCAAAGCCAAATTCAAGATGGTATGGAAATGCGCAAGGAGTTGGAGAGACGCTTATCTGAGAGGCCCCCTGATCCTGCTACTGATGATATTTCGCCGCTAACGCAATTTATTGAACAAGAGTTTATAGATAACTTTGTTTCTTTCCGCGCTTACTATCATTACAGAAAAACATTAAAACTCTTGAATCCTGAGATGCTAATCGAATTGCTGAACACATTCTTTAGGTCAGTTCTACTGTATCCATCTACTGATGTAAAGACGTACCACATTTTGTCGTCCGACGGAAACATACTACGGTTACAGATTGAAGGACATAACAGCGCTGGAGAGAAGATACTTATCAGTGTACCAGAATTATCGGATACACTGATAAGGGACGTATGCGGCGACTTTGTAAAGAGTGCTAATTCAGTGCATTATAATCAACTGCTTTATCTTTTTAACCGTGCTCTCGCCACACCAGAACTTGACAGAATGCACAAGACTAATATTTTTGATGCTCAAGCCTTTATAATGAAGAATCAGTTGCTTAAGCAACCGAATCCTGCTTCTTTGGCTGAGTCGGTTATTGTTTTGACTGAAATGGCTGGCAATAACAAACGGCGCCCTGCAATTCGTGATCATTATAAGGTTGATTTTGATGGATATGTTGGTCCTGCACAGTCCTGGCCGGGTGGACAACCATATCCGTACTATGGATGCCTGGTCTTCATCAAGTGTTCCGTTAATACACTAAAAAGGCTATCTCAAGACCGACGACACTTTGTTGTTACAAAAATTAAAGATATTGATCTAATTCCAAATAGAGAGTGGTTTCTTGAGCTGAAGTCTTGGCTGAGGTCGCGTGGTATGCCTTCCGAGGCTGTTATTGAATTATTAAAAAGTCTTCAAAACTTAACTTTAAGGAAGATAGTGGACCGTCTAAAACTGTTTTTGGCAGAGCCTCGTAAGTTGTAATGAAAACCTATAGAGCTCAAGAAAATTCTGCATCCGCCTGTTAAGGAAAAGACCTTCAACATAACGTGGCATTCAACGCAGTTGAGGAACGAATGTTCACAGATATAGTTGAATTTGGTGATCATTCATTACTAAAACTAATGGACTAGCGAAGTGAAAGTGTTGTGCCCAACAAGGCTAATGCTCGCGCCCAGCGAAGTCCAAGTTGTTGGGAATCCCGGTGAAACGGGATGAAATTCGATATTGTTACCCAGCAGGTGAAAGTCCTGCCTGAGTAAAGCTTAGCCAGCAGCTCAGTAGTGAACTCCGCAGGTAAACCCGGTAACGGGAGTCTGGAGCCGGAGGGATCAAGGGTACAGGCTCTGTATTGAGCCCCGAAAAATGTATAGTTGTGGTCCGAAAGGATAACTTGCGCGATTAGCGTGAGGAAAGCCGACGCGCTGGATTTCGCGGAAGGCAGAAGACCTGTAAACGATTTGGCGAGTATACAGGTCACCACCGGGGTCTAAGACCAGGGCATGTGCTCAAAGGGGTGGCTTGGAAACTGGGGAGAGCCGAATGATCTCCTTGCGAAAATATCGGTATGGTGAATCCGTCCGGCGAAGAACCGGTAAAACCCAGGCATCGCAGAGAACGACTCGCGCCCTGCGATGAGATACGAATCAGACGAGCAGCGCAAGGTATCCGGACCGGAGCGAATAGCGAACGATCCGGAGACAGACGTTCGGCAGTCTTAGCGGATCATAGTACCGATGGTTCCAGCTGCAGCGGAGCCGGGAAGGTGGGGAACTGTTCGCCCACGGGACCCACTGTAGGGAAGGTGAAGCAGGGCATAACGTTTTTCTGGCAGGAACTATGGAAGATACACCGAGATCACAAACCATATCAACACAAAGCCAGGAAATTGCGAAGCAGGGTGCTCGCGCAGCCGCCGGGAAGGCAGACACAAGTCCGTTGTTGGTACGCGAGTCATCGCTGTTGCAACTGCGGATGCTGGCCGAAGCAGATCCCGAACTGGTGTTTAACAGTGTAGCCCATCGGATAGACGTTTTCCTGTTGAGACAGTCGTTTCGGCAATTACGCAAGACTGGCTCGTCCGGAGTGGATGAAATCACAGCGAAGCGATACAGGGAGAGGCTCATGGATAACCTTCATGATCTTCACCAACGATTGCGAACCGGTGGCTATAGAGCGTTACCGGTGAAGCGGATCTGGATTGACAAGGAAGATGGGAAAGAACGTCCTATTGGAATACCGGCGCTTGAGGACAAAATAGTCCAAAGGGCGGTGGCGACGTTGCTGGAAACAGTATACGATATCCAATTCTACGAGTTTTCCCATGCATTCCGTCGGGACCACAATCAGCACCAGGCCATTAGTGAGCTTAGGGAGCAGTGCAGGCAATTGAACATCGGTTGGATCGTGAGCGCAGATATCACTGGACTGTTCGATAACATCGATCGCAGTCTTCTGAGAAGTATCATCCAAAAACGGGTAAACGACGGCGCGATACTGCGTCTGATCGGCAAGTGGCTCAATGCCGGAGTTGTGGAGGGAGGAGCAACCACGTATCCCGATAAGGGGACGCCGCAAGGCGGGGTGATTTCGCCTATGCTCAGTAACATCTTTCTTCATCACGTGTTGGACGACTGGTTCGTTAAGCAGGTACAACCCCGACTGAAAGGCCGCAGTTTTATTATCCGTTGGGCTGATGATTTCATCATCGGCTGTGAGCTTAAGAGCGATGCCCACCGTGTAATGGCGGTTCTGCCGAAGCGTTTCGATCGGTTCAGGCTGTCATTGAACTCGGACAAAACCCAGCTGATAGAGTTCGGCCGGCCTCGGTCGGACGAGCAGGGCCGCAGACGCGGAACGTTCGATTTCTTGGGATTTACATTCCATTGGGGCAAAACGCTCAAAGGCTATTGGGTGATCAAGAAGAAGACGGCACGAAAGCGTCTAAGCCGCTTCATGAAGCAGCTATGGCGATGGTGTAAGGCAAATCGGCACGAACCGATCGGAGATCAGCACAGAATGTTGACCTCCAAGCTGCGGGGATTCTATCAGTATTTTGGAGTCCGGGGTAACTACAAGGCGTTGGAAGTGGTGTTCGAATACGCCGAAAAGGCCTGGAGGCGGTGGTTAAGCCGCCGGAGCAGAAATGGTGTGGTCAGGTTCGAGGACCTGCGAGGCAGGTATCCGCTGCCGAAACCGCGAATCGTTCACAATATCTGATTCCTGGGGCGGCAAAGTTGTGCGCCATGCGGGGTGTCGCCTGCGTGGTTCCTATCCTCAAAAAGGGATAGCACCGAGGAACCGGATGAGGTAAAACTTCACGTCCGGATCTGTGGGGAGGGCGCCGGGTAACCGGTGCCTTTACCCGGAAACCGACGCAAAAAAGCCGCGCGGCTGATTAGCAACGTTATTCGCGACACGATGTCGCGTTTTTATATGTGATTACAGTAGTTTACTACTGGCCAATCACCCGGCGTGTCCCCGCCGGTATCCTAGGGAGGCGTGCTACCGTTGCGCTGATGACGGGGTGCGAAGCCCTCCTGACAATGTACCGAATTGGGAAGAAGCTGTGAGGTGGACTCCCCTCCGGGAATCTCGCCCGGTAAAGGGCTAGGATGGGACAATATGGCGAGAGTAGGCAAAGATCTTTACGCGCCGTCAGGCAAAACCAACCTACCGGGATTATCAGGTTGATGACGTGTTTCTCGGTGTTTACACGTGGAAAGGGGTTGCAGGCTACTAACGTTCCTGCACGGGATCTAAAACTTCTCCGGCGTCCAAGATCCGCCTAAGTTGTCCGTTAAGGTAAAAACATGGAACGTGGAAACCCCGTCCCTTCGCCCGGTGCAATCATGGGGGACGTCCTTAAATGGGGGTCAAGTCCGCTCTTGACCTACTTGAATGAGAATAGAATTAAAAGGCTTTATGTCTCAACCACTTCGAATAGAATATCCAGGTGCATGGTGCCATGTCATGAACCTCGGAAGGGTTGTTGCCCATTTGTGCGAAATGCAAGAAGATTAGAGATGTTGACAATAACTGGCACGAGGTCGAGGTCTATGTCAAAGCCAGGACTGAGGCGTCCTTCACACATAGCTTTTGTCCAGATTGCTACAAGAAAGCACTTGAAGAAATCGAACAATCCAGTTGAGCAGACGGCATGAAGATTACGGTTTTACGTAAAAAACCGTGCAAGCTTGGAATTCATTTAGGCCGCTGCTCACTTCCACGTTTTCTGTAAAAAATAAGGAAATACCATGAGCTATGATTTAAATTTCTGGCAGTATGAAGATAATGTCTATTTGGATAATCAGGATGTGTATGAGAAATTGTCAAATGGTGAGCTTGTGGAAGGGGTAGTAAATATACCGGTATCAGAAATTTTGAAGCTTTTAAAAGATTATTTTTCGGATGGTTGGGAGCAACTTGATGAGTTGTAAGTGTTCAGGGGGTTGGGTAAGTAAAGCTTTCAGATCCAACCCAAATCAGGTTGCTGTTCTTTGAAATTACAAGTGATCAGGTTTACGAGTATGGGAAAAGAGGGCATGGAACGTATCCGGCAGGTTTCTTTGAGTGATAAAATTCGCTCAACCCATCGGTTACCTTTCTCACTTTGTGTGCCGTAGCTGCGTTTACGCCACAGCACACCA
>Ga0233437_1006674_pt1 | contig 11626 bp, 7 predicted proteins | sample SI_122_August201_FD_182714 | JGI IMG/M metagenome (GOLD analysis project Ga0233437, IMG submission 182714) | Seawater microbial communities from Saanich Inlet, British Columbia, Canada - SI_122_August2016_200_MG | ecosystem: Environmental > Aquatic > Marine > Inlet | place: Canada: British... | reverse complement strand
ATGACTCATCTATTGAATCAATGGTTAACAGTAATCCACAGTATCAAACTATGCTTGAAGAAAAGATAAAAGCCAATGAATTCAAATACAATAGATTTGTGACTGCAGGAAAATGGATTGATTCATTAGATAAACTTGGAATATTTATGGGAGGAGAAGAACCAGTAGAACAATTACTTAAGATACCATATGCTTTGTATTATGCTTATGAAACAAAAGATTATGGTGCTTTGTTGTATTGGGGAATTCATGAAGTCTTTTCGATGATACCTGTTATTGGAGAGCTTGCTGATGTTAGGAATATCTATGTAAATAGAGCTAAGGAAAGAATGGTTAAGAGCATTGCCAAAGATTTCCGTGCAGGAGTTAAAACTGCTAGCTTAGAACAGAGAATACAAACAGATCCAATGGCTGACAAATACCAAAGAAATGTTTCTCAATATGATAGAAACAGATTCGATGACTATATTAACCAACTTATGGGAAGAAGTGGTGGATTTCAACCTGCACTTAACCCAGTTTAGTAGGTAGTTAGCCAAAAACATATAAATTCCTTTCTTTTTTTATTCTTATATGGGTAAAGATAAGGATATAAAGAAAGAATACAAGAAAAAGTTCTCAAAAGAGCCTGAAAAGCATTATGCAACTTCTGTACTTAAAAAAGAAGGCTTTGAAAGAAAGCAATGTAAATGTGGTACTTGGTTTTGGACTGCTTCTGGTTCCAATACTTGTGGTGATCCTGCTTGTACTGGTGGATTTTCATTTTTTGAAGATAGACCAAGTAAGAAAAACTTAGATTATATTCAAGTATGGCAAGAGTTTGCAAAATTATTCAAAAAACAAGGTTATACTCCAATTCCGAGATATCCTGTTGTTGCTAGATGGCGAAAAGATACTGATTTTGTACAAGCAAGTATTTATGATTTCCAACCTTATGTTGTTTCTGGTGAAGTAAAGCCACCAGCAAATCCTTTAGTTGTTCCACAATTTTGTGTTAGGTTTAATGATATTGATAATGTTGGAATAACAGGTGCACATTATACAGGTTTTGTAATGATTGGTCAGCATGCTTTTATGCCTCCAAAAGATTTTACTCAAGAAAAATACTTTAAAGATATTCATTTATGGTTAAAAAAATGTTTAGGTCTACCAAATAAAGAAATAACATTTCATGAAGATGCTTGGGCAGGTGGTGGAAACTTTGGTCCTTGTATGGAATTCTTTTCAAGAGGATTAGAATTAGGTAATCAAGTTTATATGCAATATGAACAAACTGCTTCTGGTCCAAAAGAATTGAAACTTAAAGTATTAGATATGGGAATGGGACATGAAAGAAATGCTTGGTTTACAAAAGGAACTTCAACAAGTTATGAAACTACTTTCCCAACTGTATGTAAGAAAATGCATTCATTAACAGGAATTAAAGTTGATGATGCTCTTATGAAAAAGTTTTTGCCTTATTCTGCATTTCTGAATGTTGATGAAGTTGATAATATTGAAAAAGCTTGGGCAGGTGTTGCTAAAAAAGTTGGTGAAGATGTTAATGAGCTTAGGAAGAAAGTATTACCTTTAGCTGCAATGTATTCTGTAGCTGAGCACTCCAGAAGTTTATTATTTACATTAAATGATGGTGCCTTACCTTCAAATGTTGGCGGAGGATATAATTTACGTGTTATATTACGTCGTGCTTTATCTTTTATTGATCAATATGGATGGAATGTTGATTTAGCAGATGTATGTGAATGGCATGCTGCTTATTTGAAGAAGTTATTTCCTGAGTTAGGAGAACATTTAGATGAGGTGAATAAAATATTAGAAATTGAAAAGAGTAAATACAATGCAACAAAGAATAAAACAGCTGGAATAGTAAAAAAGATTGTTGAGAAAAAGGTTACAAATGCTCAATTATTGCAATTATATGATTCACAAGGTATTTCTCCAGAAATGGTAAGAGAAGAAGCTGCAAAACTTAACAAAGTGATAAAGATTCCTGAGAATTTCTATGCACAAGTTGCAGAATTACATGAGAAAAAAGAGCAGGAAGCAGCAACTAAGAAAGAAAGTACTTTGGATTTAGATGATGTTGATGAGACAAAAGCACTTTATTTTGATGATTATGCAAAAGTTGAATTTAAAGCTAAAGTAGTTAAAATAATTGATAAAAATGTTGTATTAGATAAAACATATTTTTATCCAACTTCTGGTGGACAATTGCATGATATTGGTTTTCTGAATAATCAAGAAGTTGTTGATGTGTTTAAACAAGGAAATGTGATAATTCATTTGTTAAAGGATAATGTTAAGTTCAAAGTTGGTGAGGAAGTTTGTGGTAAAGTTGATATTGAATGGAGAGAACAACTTGCACAACATCATACTGCTACACATATAATTAATGCAGCTGCTCGTCGAGTATTAGGTCATCATGTTAACCAAGCTTCTGCTAAAAAGACAAAAGAAAAAGCACAAATTGATGTTACACATTATGAAAGTTTAACAGATGATGAGATTAAGAAGATTGAAGTTGAGGCTAATAAGATTGTAAAAGAAGGAATTAATATTAGATCTACTTTTATGCCAAGGGAAAAAGCAGAGAAAAGCTTTGGTATGGAAATTTATCAAGGGGGTGTAGTGCCTGGCAAAGATTTAAGGATTATTGAGATTCCTGAAGTAGATGTTGAGTGCTGCGGTGGAACACACTTAGATAATACTTCAAAAGTTGGTGTTATAAAAATTGTTAAATCAACAAAAGTTCAAGATGGTATTGTAAGATTAGTTTTTACTGCTGGAAAAGCTGCAAAAGTAGTTGAAGCAGGCACACAAAATGTTTTAGAAGACTTATGTCATTTATTAGATTGTAATGAGAATCAAATACCAGGAAGAGCTTGTGAATTATTCACAAAATGGAAAAAAGTTGTTAAGAAAAAGAAAGAAATTGATAGTAAAGACTTATGTTCTATAGAAGTCTTTGAAGGCGATGTTTTGGTTAAGGTTTGCGAAGTATTGAAAACACAACCAGAACATGTTATAAAGACTGTTAAAAGGTTTAAGAAAGAATTGGGGAATTGATTATAGGATTGAGAAAGTTAATAATCAAATAAACTTTGTTGTGTATTTCCTCTAAGAATGTCTTCGAATTTCTGATCAAAGAAGACTAATACAGAATCTGCAATAGGTTTTAATTGTTTTTTAATATAATGTTCATAATCTATTTTTGACTTTAATATTTGTATTGGTTCTGGGCCATTCTCTGTTAAAATATAATCAATTATAGTTCCATCTAGTTTTGGTAATAATCTTGCTGCTTTTACATGTGGTGGTGTTGTTTTTGTGTAGGCTTCCAATGGTTTTCTTAATGCTTTTCTATATATAAGTTTGTCGTCGAGCTTTCCTGCTCTTAAATCATCAATTACCTTCTTAACATACTTTGTAATATCTTTTTCATCAAATATTCTTTGTAATATCTCAGTTTGAAAGTCTTTTGCTAGTTTTGTCCAATCTCTTCTTACAACTTCCAAGCCTACAAATTGTAATTCTTCTGTTTTACCATCTGTTTTTAAGCCAGCATATCTTTTTTTAGCACCTAAACCAGAATCACGTACCATTGGTAGAATGAATTTTCTGTAAACTTTTTCGAATTCTAGTTCTAAGAATGATTTTCTATTGTATTCATCTTTAACTTGCTTTTTGTAGAATTCGTTTACAAATTTCTGTATTTTCTCACCATCTTTTTTTGCTCCATTGTAATCTTTTGCTTGCGAATCAATGAAAATACTATCTGTGTCCCCATAAATTACTTTGTAGCCGAGTTTTTCAACATTCTCAGCTGTTTCTTTTACAATCTTTTGGCCAAAGTGTGTAATTGCATTAGCCATTTCTAAACTGTAAAATCTACAATTTGGATTAGCAAGTACTCCAAAAAAGGAATTCATAGTAATTTTAATAGCAAAGCTTGCAATATCATCTTTTTCTTTCTTTGCTTTATCTCTTTGTAACCATAAATCTTGAATTAATAAGGGTAAAATACTATCTTCATTTCTAAATGTAGCTCCATTTGGTGCTTTTATTTCTCCTTTTTTATCTAAAGATATTGGATCAATGTTAAATGTTCTAATTACACTTGGATATAGGCTTTTGAAATCACAAACAATTACCCAATTAAATATCCCTGGTGTACTTTCTCTTACAAAACCTCCTTTAATACGTTCTTCACTGTCATTATATGAAGAAGAATTACAAACAATGTTTTTTTTCATTGTTTCTCTGAGGTATAAGGAATCTAGAGAAGCAATTGATGCACTAACTCTGTCGAGAGGCATTCCTGTTAACATGCTTCTTACAACTGTTAAATTTATTAGGTTTTTTTCTTTTAGTATATTTAGAACAAGTTCTGCATCTTTTAGATTGTATTCTACTAATTTTTCTTTGTTATTTTCGAACATTTCTTCTATTTCTTTTACTTTGTTTCCAAATTCTATGGATTTTTTATCTCCTATGATTTCTTTTGCTGCTGTATCTAGTTTGTAATCAGGTAATTTAATAAAATTGTTTTTTAATAAGGCAATTCCATCTAGAACTTGTCGTCCTGCAAAGTCTGCTTTGCTGTCTCTGAAGAAATCGCTTTCAATTCTTAAAGAAGACTGCCAGTCAGCTCTTCCTAATATAAATGGAATTTTATATTGTCTAAATTTATCTCTTAATACCATTAAATCAAAATCAATGACATTCCAACCTGTGATAATATCAGGATCTTGTTTCTGGATTATATCTTTGAAAGCTTCTAAGAGTGATTTTTCATCTGGATATATTGTTGCCCCTTTGACTTTGTCTTTTGAGACTATTAAAGTTTCATTAGTGTTATTTTTGTCATTTATTGCATAAGATAAGCAAAATAGTTTATCTGCTTTAAAATTTGTTTCAATATCAAATGATAATGCTTTTAATTCTGGAGTGTAGTCTTTTGCTTGCTTGAATTTAGGTTCTTCATATATTCTATCTACAAAATCTCCTTTTTTATATTCTCCAGAAATGTCTGTGATTGCTTTTATGTTATTGTCAAGCATAAATCTGTAGGAAAAGTTAAGGTCTGCTTCATAGCAAACAATGTTTTGCTCTTCAAGGTTTTTTCTAATTTGTGAAACTTCTTTTGGAAGATCTACAATGATTTTAGTTACTTCTTCATTGTTGAAGTTCTTGGATTTGGTTTCTTCATAGTCGAATTTGTCTACTGTTTGAGCTTTTTTTAGATCATTCTTTTTAATAAAGAAATAAGGTCTTGAGTAATTTATAGATAAAAAGCTTTCACCGTTTTCTAGTTTGCCAAATAAGTAAACATATGCTTTTCCGTCAATAATTCTATATGTTGGGTATACTACAAAGGCTTTCATTTTAGTTAGTTTTTACTGGTTTGTTATCTGTATTTATACTTATTTTGTTATTTTATTTTATAAAACTTCTCCTTCAAGTTCTTGTATGCATAGTCTGCTAAAGGCTTAAGGTTTATTATATCTTCTTCATTATATTGGACTAGAAGATCTAAGTAGTTCTGCTTTCCTGTACTTTTGTACATTTGCCAAAGATAAACTGCTTGTTCACCGCCAATATCAGAAACTTCTTTGGCCCTACAGATATTTAATGTTTTTTCAACCTTTTTTAGACCGCCTGTTAATCCTAATCTAGCACAAGCATGTCTTAAATCAATATGTGGTATATTTGGAATAGTATTTGGATAATATTTGTTAATAACTGGAAGATCAAAGCTTGAACCATTGAAAGTTAAGATTAATTTGTACTTTTGTAATTCTTGTTTTAATGCGTGGATGTTTAGATTCTTACCTTTTACCATTGTTTTAGTATCATAACCATTGTATAAACCAATAACAGTAATATCTCCATAATAACCAGTGGTTTCAATATCTAAAAAGCATGCATCATCTTTGAAATGATCATACAACCTCCATGTTTCTGAATTTGGTAATAATTTATGGAAATGTTGTGAATTGTATTCTGCTAAATTAATTCTTGCTTTTTCTAGTAATCTATTTGCTTGTAATTTTCTAAATTGGGAGAAACAAGGAACTTTTTTATTTTCTATAAAAGTATTCCAATTAGTAATTCCTGAGTTCCAGAGTTTTTGTTCTGTTCTTGCACCAATTCTTGGAAGAAAAATAAAAGAATTTCTTATCATTTTGTTTTTTGTGTTATTTTAATTAAGGTTTTATAGTTAAATAAATCCTTCTATTGTTTTTGCCTTTGTTTTTGCAGTCAAGTACTTCAATAGTTCCAACTTCGCTTGTGTTTTTTACGTGTGTTCCGCCGTCTGCTTGGATGTCTATGCCTTCGATGTTAACAATTCTCAAAGTTTTTACTCCTTCTGGTAAACCTTTTGCTAATCTTGCTAATTCTGGTTTTTGTTCAACTTCTTCTCTTGGCATAAATGAAACTTTAATTTCTGCATTTGTTGCAGAGAGTTCATTTGCTTTTTTTACATAATCACTAATTTTATCCCTGTCAAAATCTTCTAAAGAGAAATCTATTCGTGTTTTTTCTAAATCTAATTGATTTCCAGTAATTAGAGCGCCTGCTTCTTTAATAAAAACACTGCTTAAGACATGAGTAGCTGTATGCATTCGCATTAATCTATATCTTCTATCCCAATCAATTGTTCCTTTTACTTTATCGCCTTCTTTAAGACCTGGTTTGTCAACTTCATGGCTTATTTCTCCTGAGAATTTGCCTGCGAAAACTACATTGTATTCAGTATTGTCTTCTGTTATTAATTTACCAGTGTCATTTGGTTGACCTCCTGATTTTGGGTAGAAAGCTGTTTGATCTAAGACTACAAATTTATCATCTTTAACACTTTTGACTGTTGCTTCGAATTCTTTAAGATAAGAATCTTCCATATATAAGACATTTGACATATTACCACCTCACTTGGTAGAATTGATGATTATTGGTGTTTTATAAGTTTTATTGCCTTAGAACTTCAAAACCTTGTAGAAACTATCGAATATTGGCTGATCAGTTACAACTTGATAAAAATCTGCGTTTAATTTTGTGCAGATATCATGGATTCCTTCACTGTGTTCGTTGAGTTTAGTTTGGTATTTTTCTCTTAGTCTTCTACTGATATATGTTCGAACTGTTTGATCAGATTCAGAATCATGTAAGTTAACATCTCCTTCTATTTTTAGATCTACTTCTTCCCTGTCTAAAACTTGGATAACTTTTAATTCATTTGTTCCTAATCTTAATAATCCTCGTTTTATTTCATCTAAATCATACAAAAAGTCTGAGATAACTACAACTAATGCTCTAGAGTGTAATAGTTTTTTGTATTTCTGCATACAATCTTCAAATTTAGAATCTCCTTTTACATGTATTTTTTTTAGAATTTCAACTGTGGAAGCTAATTGACTCATTCCTTTTTTTGGTTTAAATGGGTTTAAGTCTTCTGAAAAGGTTGAGAATTCAAATTTATCATTATCTTTCATTGCTAAAAAAGCAAAACCTGCACCAAGCATTGAACCATATTCAAATTTTGTATAAGGTTTGCCAAAATCCATACTTTTAGATCTATCTAGAATAATGTGAGCTGTTAGTGTTTTTTCTTCTTCATATTGTTTAATAAAGAATTCATCTGTTCTTGCAAAGACTTTCCAATCAATTAATCTAGTATCATCACCTTTTACATAAGGTCTATAATCTTGGATAGTTAATCCTCTTCCTGTTGCTGTGCTTCTTCTTCCACCAGCATAGCTAGAAGTAATTCTCTTTCTAATAATAAGGCTGAACCTCCCTAGCTGGTCTAAGAACTCTGTATCTATTGTCATAGATGAATTTCTGGGAAATACTCTTTATATTGTTTTTGGATTAATATAGACTTATTCAGCAGGTAAATACTCTAAATCATTATATTCAGAAAGATTTGCAAGAGAAGCACCCAAATTAGAAATGATTGCATCTGCTCTTTCATATAATCCATCAGCAACTGTTTGGAAATTTCTTTGATCATCTGAAAGACGAGAACATTGTTCTTCTAGTGGAGGAGCATCCTCACCTGGTTGTTCTCTTGGAGGTAATTCATCTAATTGATCTAAAGATAATGCAACATAAACATTAGCTACTGCTTCTAATACTTCATCTTTATGATCTTTTACATAATCTATAAATGTTCTAAAGTCTGCTGCAGCTGCTTGAACTCTTTGTTGAGTTGGATTAGGTAATACCATTGTATAGGTTTTTTTATCAGCTACATATTCAAGAACATATTCTCCAGAATCTTTTGTTTGTTCAATACTTTGCCCCCTTATTATTGCTTCTGCAACTAAGCGAAAGGCTTGATTTTCTAAATTACTATTCCAAATTCTATAAGCCCCTTGTTCTGTATTGTCAAAAAGACTTTCAAGATCAGGTCTATAAGTTCCTTGTGTTGGTTCTGGTTCTTGTGATGATTCACCAGTTTGATCCGCTAGTTTTCTAGCTTCTTCTAGTGCAGATTCATCTTTTTCTCTAGTTACTTGCATTCCACTTTTAGAATATGGTTCTAATCTTGCGATTATTGAAACCTTTTTAAGTTGACCATTATATTTTCCTCCACCATCATGCCATTTCATTGGTCCATCTAACATAAAACGGGCGCGTAAAGCCACATCGTGTGCTTCTAAATGTTGTATTAAATAAGCATCTTGATCAGTAACACTTCTTCCAGGTTCAAATTCAGAATCCATATCGCTAGAATAATAATCTTCAAGAAATCTTTCTAATAATGAAACACTAGATTCAATTCCTTCTGGAACATCTATAAAAGGATCAAAAGTTACATCTGTAAAAATATTTCTGAGTTCAACATTAATGCCCATTTACACCCACCATTTTAAAGTAGAGAAATTGACTAGAATATATAAATATTCTTATTTCCCAACTATTGCTTTGATAAAGCCCATATATAGTGGGTTTGGAGATAATGGTTTTGATGTAAATTCTGGGTGGAATTGTGATCCAACAAAGAATTTATGATCTGGTAATTCTAGAATCTGCATAATTGGAAATTTAGGTGCTTTTCCTGAAAATACTAACCCTTTCTTCTCTAAAATAGGAATATATTCTGGATTTACTTCATATCTATGTCTAAATCTTTCTCTAACTGATGTTTTGTTTCCATATAAATTGTAAGCCATTGTTCCTTTTTTGACTTCAACATCTTTTCCACCTAAACGCATGTTTCCGCCTAGACCTTCTATCTTTTTTTGTTCTGGTAAAATATCTATAACAGGATGTGTTGGCTTTTTCTCCATTTCTGTTGAGTTTGCACCTTTTAATCCACAAACATTTCTTGCAAAATCTAAAACAGCTACTTGGAATCCTAAACATAATCCTAAATAAGGTATATTATTTTCTCTTAAATATTTTACACAAGTAACTTTTCCTTCTACTCCTCTTTTACCAAAACCACCTGGTACAATAACTCCATCAATACCTTTCATTGCTTCTTCAATAGTTAATGTTCCTCTTTCTATTTTGGTTGTTTCTATCCATTTCATTTCTAATTTAACATTGTGTGCAGAGCATGCATGTTCTAGTGCAGCCATAACACTTGCATAAGAATCTCTTAATGAGGTATATTTTCCAGTTATACCAATTGTAACTGTTTTTTTGGGTTTTAATATTCCATCTGTGAACTTTTCCCAGTGTTTCCATTCTTTTTTTGCTTTATCTTCATCTACTCTTCTTTTTAATCCAAATACATCTACTATTTCTTTATCAATTCCAGCATCTTTTAATAATTCTGGAACTAGATAAACACTTTTAATATCATGCATACTTATAACTCTGTCTAATGGAACATTTGTGTAAATACTAATCTTTTCTCTTACTGTGTCTGTTACTTTTTCTGGGCATCTACATGCAATTAGATCTGGTTGTATTCCTTCTTCCATTAATTTTTTAATACCTAATTGTGCTGCTTTACTTTTTTGTTCTCCTAATATACTTGGAGTTAGAATATAAGTTAATGCGACCACACATACATTTTCTTTTCCTTCTTCATAAGCAAGTTCTCTTAGTGCTTCTAAATAATGCATATTTTCTAAGTCCCCAACTGTTCCACCAACTTCAACACAAATAACATCTGCTTTTTGTTCCATTGCTAATTTTCTTAGTGTTAATTTTATTTCTCCTGTAACGTGTGGAATAATTTGTACATCTCTACCAAGATATACTCCTCTTCTTTCTTTTTCAAAAACACTTGAATAAATTTGACCAGAAGTAGTGAAACTTCTTTTTGTTAGATTTTTATTTAGCATTCTTTCATATGTACCTAGATCCATATCTGTTTCTATACCATCATCTAAAACAAATACTTCACCATGTCTGTAGGGATTTAGTGTTCCAGAATCTACATTTAGATATCCTTCTAATTTTATAGGTGCTACATTGAAACCTTTATCTTGTAATAGTTTTCCAATACTTGCAGAGAATATTCCTTTACCTAAACCAGACATAACTGTTCCGAAAATTAAAATGAATTTAGTTTTACCAACTTTATAGCCCTCTGGGATTGGTGTGTAGAACTCATGATCTGTTGACACATTTGAAATACTTTGCAGTATCTCCTTACTATTCATAGATAATCACCCCTATAAAGAAGGAATCTTCGAAATTCCTGAAATATTGCTTTTCGCATTATTTGACAAAATATTAATCCTATTTAAAGCTTGCGGTAGGAGTGTAGGAATTTGTATAATAAAGATTGTGGTAATGCTTATATATTAAGTTGCATTTATGCCACCAAAATATTTAAAAATACCACTGCATTCCAATATTCTATTAGTAATCATATAATATTTAAAGTATTATCATAATCATGAAATTATTATTATTTTCTAAAAGAACTGAACTTGAATCACATATTGAAGAAACAAGTCCAGATGCAAAAGAGGAACTATTAGATCAAATAGTTCTATGTTTGGATCCAACAACTCTTGAAGAAGTAACAGCCCAACTAAACATTACAAGACAAGATTCAATAGATTTCTTTGTTAGAAGACATATAAAACATTACAAAGCTTTAGAAAAAGCAAAAAGAGTTCTTGAACATACTGATCATACTGTTGTACTAAGACAAGGGGACCTACCTCCTTTAAATACATACACACACTTAGTTTCATTAGGTGGAGATGGAACATTATTAGATTTAAGTTTTAGAACTGACCTACCCATACTAGGGGTTAAATATCTACAATCAAGTGTTGGCCATTATTGTAGTGGTAGTATTGATGAATTTAAACAAGCTGTTGAAATGTTACAGGATGGAACTTACAGAACTGTTAAAAAAAGAAAAGTCAATTGTGAAATTGATGGTGAAAGACTAAATGCAATGAATGAATTTGTTGTAGGAAGGTTTCCTGGACTAAGGATTGTGTTGCAAGTTGGTGACAGAAATGATTTTCATACATGCACTAATCTGATTATTTCAACCCGTGAAGGGCAGACTGCTTATTACAGAGATGCAGGAGGAGAACCATTTCTAACTGAAGACTCAAATTCCAGAAATTTATTAGCGTATCTAGTAAACGATCCAATCTCAGGAAAATATGCTCTTCCTGTAAATGGCTTTGCAGAAGAA
>Ga0233437_1006671_pt1 | contig 11629 bp, 8 predicted proteins | sample SI_122_August201_FD_182714 | JGI IMG/M metagenome (GOLD analysis project Ga0233437, IMG submission 182714) | Seawater microbial communities from Saanich Inlet, British Columbia, Canada - SI_122_August2016_200_MG | ecosystem: Environmental > Aquatic > Marine > Inlet | place: Canada: British... | reverse complement strand
ATTATCTATAAATCAGATGAATCAATCGATATTTAAAAATATTTTGACGGCTCGCGTTTACGATGTCGCTATCCGGAGCCCATTAGAAAAGGCAGAACGCATTTCTAATCAATTGGAAAACAGTGTTTATTTGAAAAGGGAGGATCTACAACCGGTATTTTCATTTAAATTGCGTGGGGCTTACAATAAAATTGCGCACTTATCCCTCGAAGAACGCGCCCGTGGCATCATCTGCGCTTCAGCCGGGAATCATGCCCAGGGTGTGGCCTTATCGGCCCAAAAACTGGGTATTAAAGCTACTATTGTGATGCCACAAACAACTCCGGCCATTAAAGTATTGGCCGTTAAAAGCTATGGTTCTGACGTTATACTGAAAGGGGATAATTATTCAGAATCAGCGGAATATTGTAATTATCTTAAAGAACAAACCGGTACTGTTTATATTCATCCCTTTGATGATGAATTGGTGATTGCCGGACAGGGAACCATTGGTTATGAGATTTTACAGCAGTTTTCTGCACCGGATTATATTTTTGCACCGGTCGGCGGTGGTGGTTTGTTAGCCGGTATAGCGACCTATGTCAAAGAGTTGTATCCAAATGTTAAAATAATTGGTGTTGAACCTTCTGATAGTAACGCTATGCAAAAATCTGTCAGGGAAGGGAAACGGATTGAGTTGGAAAAAGTGGGGATTTTTGCCGATGGTGTGGCGGTAAAACAGGTCGGTGATTTAACTTATCAGCTTTGTCAGAAGTACGTAGATGACTGGGTGGAAGTAGAAACAGATGAAATATGCTCTGCTATCAAGATGATTTATGAAGATACCCGTTCCATTGTAGAACCGGCAGGAGCATTATCTGTTGCTGGTATTCGGAAATATTTAGAACAACACCAGGTCGTTGGAAAATCCTTTGTTGCCATCAATTCTGGTGCCAATATGAATTTTAACCGCTTGCGATTTGTTGCAGAACGAACCTTAACCGGTGAACAAAAAGAAGCTATTCTTGCGATTACCATTCCGGAAAGGGTTGGTGCTTTGAAAATATTGTGTGAAAAAGTATTGGGTGATCGGTCCATTACCGAATTTAATTATCGATTAGCCAGTAGAGACTATGCGCATATATTTATCGGTGTTTCTGTAAAAGATCGAAATGAAAAGCAGGCGCTTGAAACTAATTTAGAACAAAATGGCTTTGAATATACCGATTTAACTGCCAATGAGTTAGCAAAAGTCCACGTTAGATACATGGTCGGGGGAAAAGCCCGGGAAGCTAAAAATGAAATTGTATGTCGTTTTACTTTCCCGGAAAGACCAGGTGCCCTAACCAATTTCCTGACTGCTGTCAGTGAAAAATGGAATATTTCTCTATTTCATTACCGAGCCCAGGGGGGGAATTTTGGACGCGTGATGATGGGATTTGAAATACTGCATCAGGAGCGAGATCAGTTTTTTAAAACCTTGGATTTGTTAAATTATCCCTATCTGGAAGAGACAAACAATAAAGCTTATCAACTGTTTTTATAAAAAGAAGATGGATTTAATTGAAGTATTGAAAAATTTTGGATTTACCGGACAGGAAGCCTTATTGTATATTACGCTTTTGAAACATGGTGAAATAACCGGTTATGAAGCTGCCAAAATCAATGGTATTTCCAGATCCAACGCTTATTCAGCCTTGTCCAAATTGGTGGAAAAGGGGGCGATCATTAAATCCAATGATAATATTAAGAAATACATGGCCATTTCCAAACAGGATCTTGTTCAGACACTAAAACGATCTAGCCAGGAATCATTAGATTTTCTATATCAAAACCTCCCTGAAAAGAAATCCTCTCTCACTCCTTATTTTACTGTAACAGGAAAAAAAAATATTCTGAATAAATTGCACAACATCATCGATCTGGCTCAAAAAAGAATATATATTTCTATTCATTCCCAGGAGTTGAAAAGTATACGGGATAATATCCAAACTTGTATTCAACGGGGTATAAAAACAGCGATTATATCTGATGTGGATCCGGAAATTCCCGGTGTTATCTATTATTCAAAGGTAAATGATCCCGGTTTTATAAAAATCATCGCTGATACTGCTCGAATTTTTACCTGTGACTTGTCTCAGGATGTAAAAAATGGATTATACTCGGAAGAACAACACCTCGTCAAAATAATGCGGGAATCAATTTTAAATGAAATTGAACTGCATAAAATTAACCGAAACGAATAATCTTCCGATTGATCTATTCTTTTAAGAGGTTGTCCACCATTTCTGCAAAACCAAATCCCCCTTTTTTAGATAAAATCCAAGTGGGTAAGTTTTCCATTTCTGCTTCGAAATCAACAATATTTGCGACGCCTGTCCCATTTTTAAAAAAACTAAACATGGGGGCATCATTGGGTGAGTCTCCTGTGAAGATGATGTGTTCATTAATGTCATCTAAATTACTACTGAAAACTTCCTGAAATAAAATTCTGGTCATGGATAATTTGTTGTAATTGCCATACCAACCATTCACATGAATGGAACTTATTTTTGCAGTTGCACCGTGATTTGTAAAACATTCGACGATTTTACCGATTTCTGCTTTTGGTAAACGTACCACATCCTCACAAAAATCAACAGCCAAGTCAGATTCCCGATATGCCTGATCAGTAGAAATGGCACAACGGGGAATCTTGATCAGAATTTCATCTTTAATTTGATTGATTTTTAATTGATCTTCCTCTCGTTCTGTCTCTGATTTCCAGTACCGGCGGATCATTTTTTTGGCAACTGGATCATATCGAAAATAAAAGGCGCCATTTTCACCAACAATGGCATCAATTGGCCACATCCGGGCAAAATGATCACACCATCCGGCCGGTCTACCAGTTATGGGAATTACAGAAATTTGGGCGGCATGAAGCCTTTCCAGAGCTTCATAAGCGATTGCCGGGAGCTTTCCTTCATGGGTCAGTGTATCATCGATGTCTGTCAGGACATATTGAATGTTTTTTCGTGCTGTGTCTGTAATTTCTGTAAAAGGCCTCATATTATTTTTCAGAATCGATTAAACCTTTCACAAACCAACGCTGCATAAACAAAACTACCAGGATTGGAGGTAACATCACGATCAAAGCAGCGGCTAACGCCACATTCCACTCAGGGATATCATCCGCTTGTGGGATTAAGTTCTGCAAACCGATAACTGCCGTTTTCATTTTTGGATCAGTTGTTATTAATAATGGCCATAAATATTGATTCCATCCATACACAAATTCAATCACAACCAATGCAGCAATATTAGTCTTGGAAAGGGGAAACAAAACTTTGCGGAAAAAAACCATCGGTGATGCCCCATCGATTTTAGCCGCTTCACAAAGCTCTTCTGGAATCGTTAGAAAAAACTGGCGGAATAAAAAAGTACAGGTAGCAGAAGCAATCAACGGTAAGATCAAACCGGTATAACTGTCCAGTAGATTCCAATTGAGCAATACTTCAACATCGTTTTGGGTGATCCAACTTAATAGACTATCCAACTGTAAAAAATCCCAAACTGGTTGTAGGGGGCCAAAAACATTAGCTGCCATTTCATATGTAGGAAGGATTCTAACTTCCACGGGCAACATCAAAGTACAAAATACAGATACAAAGGCAACCACACGAAAACGGTAATCAAAGTATACCATGGAGAACGCGCCAAACATGGAAACCACAATTTTACCAATTGTTATACCGGTGGCCATAATAAAGGAGTTCATTAATTGTGTTCCTAAATCACCTCGTGACCAGGCGGCGCTTATATTCACAAAAAACTGATCTCCAAAAATCAGTGGCATAGGAACCTGTGAAACTTCTTCTAAGGTCAGCGTTGATGCAAGAATTGCATAGATGATGGGAAACCCAACGATAATAATACCTGCCAGCAAGAAAAAATAAGTGAAGAAATCTAGAATCGGTGTTTTTTCTACCATTGTTAATTAACCTGTATATTGTACTTTTTTTTCAACGTATTTAAATTGAAGAACGGTAATGATAATAATTAAAGTCATTAACACCACGGATTGTGCTGATGAAGATCCCAAATCGAGTCCGACAAATCCATCCTGGTAAACTTTATATACCAGAATATTGGTAGATCCTCCAGGCCCTCCCTGAGTAACGGTATGGATAACACCAAAGGTCTCAAAGAAAGAGTAGATGATGTTCATAACGGTTAGAAAGAACAAGGTCGGAGATAACAACGGTAACGTTATGGAGAAAAAACGTCGCATTGGAGAGGCACCATCTATGGCTGCTGCTTCTGTTAAAGACTTAGGGATGGATTGCATCCCGGCAATAAAAAAGACAAAGTTATAACTGATTTCTTTCCAGGCACTGGCTAAAACAACCATTATCATTGCATCACTTCCATTTAGAATAGGATTCCAATTGATTCCTAATGTTTTTTTGATGAATATAGCCACGATTCCAAATGAGGGGTGTAGTAAAAACAACCATAATATCCCGGAGATAGCCGGTGCCACAGCATATGGCCAAATCAACATTGTCCGAATAGCAGATTTCCCTTTTAAGGCGCGATTGGCCATCGTCGCGAGAAATAGCCCGCAGCTGATGGCTAAAACAGCTGTGCAGATCGAAAACAAAAAGGTAATTCCCACTGATTTCAGGTAAAGCGGATCTCTAAAAAGTGCGGCAAAATTTTCAAACCAGATAAATTTACTGTTTTGCCCAAAAGGATCACTACGGAAAAGTGCGTGTACGAGTCCCTGGAGTGCCGGCCAGTAGAAGAAGGTCAGGGTGATGAGTATCTGCGGTAAGATCAGAATATAGGGCAAATACTTGGAACGAAAATAGGCGCGTTTAATCATGGGTATAGTCTCAAATAACAGCACTACTTTTCCGATACCGGAATTGTAGTACTGTTATCAAATGGTGAACAAGACGTGTTAGACACGTTTAGTTATATGTATTTTCAAAAGCTCTTAATTTGACATTGCTCCTGTAGACAGCATCTTCTAAAGCTTGCTCCGCAGATTTCGAATCATTCCAGACCTGTTCCAATTCCTCGTTGATGATATTTCGTATCTGAACGAAGTACCCCAGACGTAAACCCCTTGAAATCGTGGTCGGAATTCGTCGATTTAACTGTTTTATACCAACTTCCTGCAGAGGATTCGCTTTGTAATATCCTTTATTGCTCAAAGACTTGTAAGCATTCAGTGTGATCGGAAAGTATCCGGTTTCTTTATGCCAGTACTCCTGCATTTCGTTGGTGGCTAAAAATCTAAGGAAAGCCGCTACACCTTTGTACTCTTTTTTCTTATGTTTTTTAAACACCCACAGTGAAGCGCCGCCGATGATACTGTTTTGAGGCTCTTTCATAAACTTTTCAACGGGAAGTGGTGCCACATCCCAGGTGAAATCTTTTACTGCTTTTTTCAATTTGGCAATTCCGCTGATTGAGTCAATATAAATACCGGCATTTTGAGCGATGAATTCTGCTTTGGGTCCCTGATACTTTTGACCACCATAGAAAAATCGCTTATTTTTCATCCAGGACTTCAATCGCTTGATATGGTTAAGAACTAATGGATTGTTAATCACCAATTCAGTACCGAGGCCTTCATATCCATTGGCTTTAGAGGCAAAAAGCTGGTTATGGATGGCACTGTAATTTTCGATCTGTGTCCACGATTGCCAAGCTGTTACCAGACCACCTTCAACACCACTTTCGACTAATTTACCGGTGATTTTCCCCATTTCATCCCAGGTAACCGGTGTGTCTTTTGATAAACGCCCCATGCCGGCTTTTTTAAACAGATCCACGTTATAATACATTACTGGTGTAGATGAGTTAAAAGGCATAGAAGCCAGGTTACCATCGGCATCCATATAATAGGACAAAACTGCCTGGAGATAATTATCCCAATTTACATTGTTGTTTGTATCCTTCATCAATTGATGCACCGGATAAATAGCACCGGAAAGCATCATGGTTTGTGTTCCAACTTCAAAAACCTGAAGGATATGTGGTTGTTTTTTGGCACGAAATGCCGCGATACCAGCATTCAGTGTTTCGTCATAATTTCCTTTAAAAGCACCAATCACCTTATATTCAGACTGTGAATCATTAAAGGCTTTAATCATGGTGTCAGCTACTTTTCCTCTGGCTGAACGCATTGCGTGCCACCAGTGGATCTCAACCGGTGCTGCCAAAACTGTCATCTCAAATAATACAAAAATGAACAGAGTTGCAAATATAAAACGCTTTGAAATCTTCATATGCCACTCCTTTTTTCCTTACGAAGTTTAAAAAAACCAAAACCTCAAAAGAGGTTTGAAAGTGAAAATATTAAAGATTAAGTTTATATAAATTCAAATATATGTCGTCAATAATGTTGGTGGTTAAAATGGTTGATATTCAATTTTAAATGCTGGATTCTAAGTTTAATATCGCCTTTTTGATCTCGGTTTTTCCAGATCGAGGTACCTTATGATCAGTATCTGAGGCTAAGATATTTATCATTACAATTTTTCAGGGACATATAAATTTCTTTTAAATCCTTATAGTTGAAAAATCATATTAAATGAAAAATTTTGAGATAATTACTAAATAACGATGTTATAAAAACGATTTTCTGATTGTAGTTGTTCCGTAAAATATTTGTAATGATTGCATAATTTGAAAATAGTTTTGAGATATTATTAGAAATTGGATCTTCTGATGACTAAAACAAATAAATCCTGATGTAATAATTATTCCTGACAGATCGGCTTTCCGGTTAAACTGGTCAAAAACAGGCATTGATTTTAACTAACGCAATCGCTATAGCTACTAGTACATATCCTAATATAACTGGATTTCAGTTACTATAAACAGATATTTTTAATAGGCATGTTTTTAAAAGTTAACCTGCTAGTAATGGTTAAAAGCAAAAAGAGGCGCATGGGAGAGCGGGTGCATATCAGAAACTCAATTGCGATGCAGATCTGGAAGATTGTTTTCAGCTTCTATTTTCTGGTCACAATAATCCTGACGGCAGTTCAATGGACCATTGAATATCAAAGTAATGCCAGGCAGTTGGATCAGGAGTTAATATCCCTTCAAAATTTGGTAGAACCGACGTTAGCAGAAACTTTATGGCATAAAAACAACGATCAATTAATCGTCAGTTTAAAGGCACTTTTAAACAATACCAGCATTGTTGGTATCAAAATCATCCAAAAAGATGGGAGAAAAGTACTCGCAACAGCAGGTCATTATCTTAATGAAAATGAAAAACCTTCTTTTTCCTCCGGAATAAAAATTTATCCCTTATCGATAGAAAAATTTAGCAATAATGAGGTGAAACAGGATCTGGAAATATTAGTGGATGCAGAGCCTTTAAGTATTGACGAAAAGTTGGAAAAAGATAGTTTTATGTCGGCGCGTTTGATCTCATATCATTTTCCGGTTAGATATCTCGGTCTTAACATCTTCCCTGTGGCGGAAGTAACCATTTATTCAAGTGTTTCGGTGATTCTGGAACGCATCTGGCCAGCATTTTTCATTATTTTAATTAATGCTGTTATTAAAACCTTTGCCTTATGGATTATATTTTTGCTGGTATCCCGGCTTTTCCTGACCCGCCCACTTTCAGCATTAACTCAGGCAGCCCGCCAGATTGATTTAGGTGAGCTGGAAAAATTTAAACTAGACCTGAAACTAAAAGCTAAAAATGAGTTTCAGATTTTAGGGAAATCATTTTCAGTGATGGTTGATAAATTGTTGATTGCCAGAAAAAACATGGAAGAAAGTCATCAGAACACAAAAATACTGGCAAAAGATTTAAAACGTTTGAATCAGATTAAAGATGAATTTCTGGCTAATACATCTCATGAACTGAGAACACCTTTAAATGCGATCGTCGGATTAAGTGAATCTTTACTGGATGGCGTTGCCGGTCTAATGACTTCCCAGCAACAGATGAATCTTAAAATGATCATCAAAAGTGGAAGGGGGCTTTCCAGGCTAATTAATGATCTGCTGGATTTTTCTCAAATTCAGCAAAATGCACTGTCTCTACATTTAGGCCCTATTCGATTAAATAGTATCATCCCAATGCTTGTTTTCTCATTTGAGCCACTTATTAGTAAAAAGTCGATTACTCTAGAAATCGATCTTCCTGAGGATTTACCACAGATATTTGCAGATGAAGGAAGGATTCAACAGGTTTTGTTTAATTTAATAGGAAATGCCATCAAATTTACCCATCAGGGTCAGGTAACCATTTCAGCCAGTGTCAAAGATGAAATGGTTGTGGTCAATATCAGAGATACGGGTATTGGAATCCCAAAGCCTTTGCAAAAAAAGGTTTTTCAACCATTTGAACAGATCTATGGTTCGATGACAAGAGAATATGGTGGCACCGGTTTGGGTTTATCGATCACTAATCAATTGATTGAAATGCAAGGGGGCATTTTGTTATTGGAGAGTGAAAAAGGAAAGGGTTCTGTATTTTCATTTACTATACCCATAGCTCCGAATCATTTGGATCTTGTGACAGAGGATTCTATGAACGGTTTGATCAAAGAATCTAAAAATTTTATGGAGCCTTTTATCCCACTGGATGAAACCGTATCATTCGTCAAAGAGCCATTAGAACTCACCGGGGAAAACATCATGATTGTTGATGATGATGTGGTAAATTTACAAGTATTACGAAATTTTCTGGAATTAAATCATTATCGGGTAATTGTGGCTCACAATGGCGAACAGGCATTGGAATTACTGGATGAAGAAACAATTGATTTAATACTGTTGGATGTGATGATGCCGAATATCAGTGGTTATGATGTCTGTCGGATTATCAGGAAACGTTATCAAAAATATAAATTGCCGATTATCATGGTAACAGCTAAGAATCAGGTACAGGACCTAACCCTGGCTTTCGAAAGTGGTGCTAATGATTACCTGGCTAAACCGTTTTATAAGGAAGAACTCATTGCCAGGGTTCAAAATCAGCTTCAGGGAAAAAAGTCAGTTGAACGCTTAAAGCAAGTGGAACACTTGGAAATAGAAATTCAAAAAAGAACGCTATTGGAAGAAGAATTAAAAATATCCCGAAGAAGGTTATCCAGGCTATTGGATACAACAGATGAAGCGATTATTTCAGTGAATGACGTCTCAGAAATCTTTTTTTTGAATCATGCCGCAGAAGTTTTTTTGAATTATACCGCTGAGGAGCTGATAGGGAAATCCATTGACGTCCTGTTAAAGGAAAATCCATCAAAAGCGGGTTCATATCCAACTGGAGAAGTGAATGTGATGATTAATAGGAAAGGAAAACCTCCAATAAAAACTATTGCTATAATTGCTTCTCTCAATTTACGGAATGACAAAACCTATTCGATGATTTTGGAGACTAGGCTTGAGTTGAAAGAAACTAATATACCGGAATCAAAAATTGAGGATATGGTTTCTTTAAAAAAGAATAAAATACAAGCCCTGGAAGCAGCTCTGGCACGTGAATCAAATGTTTTGAATGATGAAGATCATATCTCATATTATAAAAATCGTTCAATTGATCCCCGATTAGATTATATTCCTGATAAACTACCTGACTTTGAGGGGATCGTTGAGATTCGAAGAGGGCTGGTGGATTTGTTATCATTAACGATTAAAATGTGGGAACAACAAACCGGACGATCAAAAATTGAGTTGGCAGAGGATAGTGGTTTATGGCGTGTCTATTTAGATAAAGGAACCTATCGAACCCGGACCCTTGACAAGTATCTGTCTCTAAGAGATTTACCCAAACATCCTAAATGGCGCAATGTACTGAATACCGTGCAATTTGCTCTAAAACAGAGTCTGGAAGATGAGACATCAAAACAGGTTGTAACATTGTTCTCAAAGCTTCAAACTCTACTGATCCGTGTGGTTTCCTAATTTTGCAGATTACTCTTGTTTTGTTTCAAATTTGGTGAGTGCTTCAAAACCCTTTTTAGAATATTTTGTATTTGTTGCCTGGGCAATATTTCGAATAATCTTCCAATCCGCAAAATAAGTTACCGGATAAAATCGATCGGCACCACCAAAGGTTCTCCTCATTTCAGGTGGAAAGCGATAGGTATGAAACGCTCCAACGATTTTCTGGATTAGTGCAGGATGTAGATCATGGGCATACCCGAAAGCGGAGGTCGGGAATTTAGGACTTTTATAGATAACACGAAATTGTTCTCTTTTGATGACTCCCCTTCGAATCATCCTTTTAAATACATCAGACGCGATTGGCGCCGCATCATATTTTCCGTCTAAAATTCCAAGTATTGATTGTCCGTGACTATCGGAAAATATAATGTTGTAGTCTTTGTCGGGTACAATCCCCAATGCGGGGAAAAAGGCTCTGGCTGCAAGGTTTCCGGAGTTTGAAAAAGTGGAAGTATGTGCTATTTTTTGATTTTTCAAATCCGTCATTTTTTGGATACTACTATTTTTTCGGGTAATGACGATTAGATTGTATCCTTGAAAACCAGTCGGATAACCGATGACGGACATTGGCTTAAATCCAGCCAGGTTTACTGCATAGCCAGTGGTACCGGTATCAAAGGCGGCAATATGTAATCTCCTAATTTTCATGGCTTCTACTTCAGAGGAGTTGGATGGCGTTGGGTAATACTTCACCTTTTTACCAGTTGCTTTTTCAAGATATTCCATAAAATGCCCAAAGGTTTCCCGATAAATATTGTGATCTTCCACTGGAGTATAGGCAAATTTAAGGATTTTTGGATTTTGCCACTTTGCTGATTCGACCGGTAAATCAGCTAATAAATCATTATCTTTATCACAAAAACCATTATCTAAATCACCCCGTTGAAAACAATCTGCGGCGTAAACAGAGTAGTTAACCAAAACAACAGTTAACAATAATGTTAACTTAATATAAACGGTTGAATAATCAGACAGCTGTTGGAAGTTGGTTTTATACATGTTTGCTCTAAATTTAAACGATACTTTTATTATCAAGCATTTTATTTTAATTGCTATGGAGGCTGTAGAATAACTAAAAAAACAGATTTTGTCATATTGCTTTTTGGGTGTGAATTTAATATTTAAGTACTTGATAATATGGTTTTTATGGTTAATGCTCATTGTTGAGAATTGATTTTTTTATCTTTTCTTTCTTTTTAGGCGTTTTTTGTTTGCATCTGAAAAGCTGAAATTCAGGCACAAAATAATTTTAAGTACAGAATATCAAAGAAAAGTGTCCATTGATCAACGTTTATACTCAATAAGTCCGGGTTAAATTTATGATAAATTTTTGAGTTCAGCGCGTTGAATATGTCGATGCAAAGATTTTTAATTGAGAAAATATCTAAATGTAGGATTGAAATGAAAAAAATATTGATGGTATTGTTAATAGCTTTGATGGCGACCAGTTGCACCTATTATCAATCAGTAACAACTACAGATGATAAATTATACATTGTGACCAATGAAGGATTTGGCGGAATGATTTGGGATAATGGTATTCAGGAATGTGAAAAAAAAGGTAAAAAGATTTCCTGTGTTGAAATTAAAAAGTAATTGGTCTCTTTTAGCTGGGCTCAAATAGAAACTTATAGAAGTAGGTTTTCGGTTTGATTAAAAATTCTGGGTGGACCCG
>Ga0233437_1006661_pt1 | contig 11654 bp, 8 predicted proteins | sample SI_122_August201_FD_182714 | JGI IMG/M metagenome (GOLD analysis project Ga0233437, IMG submission 182714) | Seawater microbial communities from Saanich Inlet, British Columbia, Canada - SI_122_August2016_200_MG | ecosystem: Environmental > Aquatic > Marine > Inlet | place: Canada: British... | reverse complement strand
GAAGGCAATAGGGCTGCATGGAACGCGCGCGGTGATAGTCTGCTTGCAATGCTAAAAAGCGAGAATAAAAATTACCTCACTGCCTATGCTCTTGATGGAGCACTCTTACTTCAGCCCTATCCATTACCCGGTACACTAGATGGGATGATCTGGCTCCCAGATGCACTCCCCGAAGAATTACCCAAAAGCTATAGCGATTCCGCTGCTCTCACGCCAGCACCCCTTTGGGAGAAAAAACTCTCCACACCCGAAGCCCTTTCTGTACGTCAAAATTTAAGTGAATTAGAGAATGTGCAGGCTCCTTACCCTCAAATTCATGATGCCGCTGATGAATCTTTTATTGCTTTACGCGAAAGCACCATCACACGCGCAGGTTGGGATGCGCTCGCTAATCTCGAAAATGCCTTCATCCCTCTCACCACCAGCCTCGATCCTGGCTTAGGAGACGATTGGCTCTACACAGGGCGCGCTTTCTCTCTAAACCCCCTCATCACCAGTGCAGGCTGGATGGTTGCTGTTCGGCACGAAATTGGGCAACAAACTTTTTGGAATCTTTATCTACGCGCACAAATCCAAGATGGCTCAATGGGGCTTCCGCTTCATGATCCAATCTGGGATTTAAGCACTCGTTATAATCTAGACCCTGCCAGCTATGAAGCGGGCGGTTCATTTGCTCCTGTCCCCGCAGGATATTGGGTAGACTTTAGCGCCCTCGCAGAAAATTACGGATGGCAAGGCCTGCCCGCTCTCTCCAATTGGCGTAATTTTTATAAAGGCACGCGTTATACCCAATTTCTATATAAAGAAAATTTGAGTTGGTACGAAGCCATGCTAGAGCTTTATCCACCCGAGATTTTAGTGACTCCTACCTTGGTTTTGCCACCCAGCAAAACACCAACAATTACACCACGCCCCACAAATACACCGTGGCCCACACGCACGCCTTTTACACCAGTGCCAACATCTACACCTTTCTCCATCTTTGGGATTGGGACAGCTACGCCCTAGTCCTAAAAACTCTACACAAAACTGCCAAACAATTTTCTTGACAGCCTCCCTCAAGCCCTCTATACTCGTATAAGAACTTCATCAGACTCTTTACAGAGGGAAGATGCGCTTACTCAAGACCCTCCCCCGAAAATTTCTTCTAATTATTGCCATTTTGATACTCTCTTTTTCTGCGCCTCTTCTCTTTGAGAAAAAGAACTTAAACTACTCCTGCTTGCTGGCAGATGTGCAAGTTGCGCTTGCCGCACCTCATTTAGCTTGCCGCACAGAGTGCACAAGTCATCAAAGCAAGCCTTGTAGCGGATACTCCTCTTGCTGGGATAAAAATATATCCTGTTCAGAAGGTGGTGTAGACCAAGACGGCCGTCCTTGTAATGGATGTTGCTTTTCCTGCAAAGTAGTCTGCGATCCACCTCCTACTTCTCCACCCACAATTTCAGGCACACTTACTTGCTCTATATGGGGGGCAGATAATTGGTGCATCGGCACTGAAAGCCTCGACCTCAATGCCATAGAGCACCAAGGAAAATCAGTATTAATTAGCGGTGATATAAAGGGGATAGCATTTACCTGCACGCCTGCTACTGCGGGTAGTGCTTTTTGTGCCATCCCGCTTCCCGAAGGCACAGGAAGTGCAAATTACACCGCTACCTCAGAACATGGCACTGGCAATGGCTCAAAAAACTGGCAGCTTGATAGTCTTACTCCAAGCATTAGTGTGATTGCCGATAAAAGCCCCAATGCAGCACTCTGGTTTAATAGTGCCCTAAATCTAACCGCCTCAGCTAGCGATGCTACCTCTGGTTTAGCATCCTTTGAGTATTCCCTCGACAACACAATCTGGACAAATTACGCCACAACCCTCAACTTCACCGATGGTATCAGCACAATTTATTTTAGAGCCAGTGATAATGCGGGGAATACCCAAAATGTTATTCAAGAAATCAAAATAGATAGCCAAGACCCACAACTTACACAAAATATCACAGGTACACTTGGGGCAAATGGATGGTATATTTCAACTGTGAATATTGAAAATGCTCAAAGCGACCCTGCGCCCTCTTCGGGCATCCAAAACTTTGAAACTTCTTTTGATGGCAGTATTTGGGACGCGTATAACGCGCTCCTCAACTTAAGTGATGGCGTTTATGTCCTTCAAAGCAGGGTGATAGATAATGCCGACAACCAAGCCCAAAACGCGGTCGCCATCAATATAGATAGCACTCCGCCTACAATCAATGGCACGCTCGTGGGTCAACTTGGCGCGCGCAACTGGTATCTCCCCAGTTCAAGCAGAAGTGTCTGTCTCAGACATAACTTCCGGGATTGCCTCAACCGAATATAGTGCAGATGGGGGTGCATGGGCGAATTACACAACGCCTGTTATTTTCAGCGATGGTATTCACAAAATCCAATTTAGAACAAGCGATACCGCAGGGCTTTTTTCTGAAACGGAGATATTTGACTTCAAAATAGATAGTAGTGCGCCCGAAATTCACCTGCCTAGTCGTTGGTATATCTGGGAGAGTGGCACTTTCACCGTAAAAGACGCAGGGAGCAAAATTATTTCCTTGAGTTACCAAATCAGAGATTCTCAGAATAGATGGAAAAAGATAGAACGCAGTTGGACGCCTGATACTAGAAGTTTCACTCATACCATCTCTTGGAACCGTGTCTTTGCTGATGGCATTACTGCCCCCGTTGGCACCTATAATGTGATTATCTACGCAGAAAATGAAGCGGGGAATAGAAGCCAGAAAAGCGCGCAAATTATTATTCCCCAACCAAATGCAACTGCGTTGCCGACTTTTACCCCTACGCTAACAGCAACGAATACGCCCCTAACCACACCCACAGCTACAGCTTATGATGCCCCGCCTATAGTTCCTACGGCTACGCAAACGCCCTTTGTTTTTCTAGCACCTGAACCAAGAGCGACAGAAGAAAAGAGTGGATTTTTCTCATTCTTTAACCCACCGAATAACCCAAACCGCGCTTCCCGATCTACAAGCCCAAGTTCACCAATCCCTTCGACAGGCTCAGGAAATATTCTTTGGGGCGCAACCGCGGCGGCGGCGTTGGGTGCTTTTAACGCTGTGATTGCAGAGAAGAAGAGAAAAGAAGCAGAAGCGCGTGAAAGACGTGCACAACATAATAATAGCGACCATGCTAAAAGACGTGTGGCTGAAAAAGCGGGGACTTTAGGCGCATATATACGCGAGATACGCAAAGAAAGAGCCACCCAAGCAAAAGCCAAAGTAGCGAGCATTCTTCACAGAGATCAAAAGAAAAAAGATGAGAAGCAACGTGAGAAAAGCAGATTGAGTGATAAAGAGTGGAAGAAAAAACAAGCAAGGCAAGCAAGATGGGATGCGAATGGGGCGGCAATTTATGAGCAGAAGAAGGTAAAAACCCAAAAAGAAGCCGAAAGGGTTGCCGCGCGGCAAAATTTACATGAAAATAGCCTAAGCCATAAAATATCTATAGGGGAGCTTGATCTAAAGAATTTACCGAAAGAGGAAAAGATAGCTGGAAGAAAAGTAAATGCACGGATTTTACCTCCTCCTCTTTTGGAGAAAAAACCCTTTGATCCGCTTACGGATCGAGAATTCCGACTAGAGGAGATTATACAAGCAAGGAAGGCTGAAGAGATAACCTATCGCTTGTCACAACCACATTATATTGTTGATAATATTGATAATGGTGGAAATGTAAACTTCCGGGACAAACCAGGATTAGGCAGCAATATTATTGCCGAGCTTACCTGTGGCACGGCAATAGAGCTTACTGGAGGGGAGGTGAAAGACGGAAAGTTTATATGGAAAGCAGCAACAGTCATCGGTAAAAGTATTCAAGGATGGGTTGCTGAACCGTTTCTTACTCTTGAAGACCCGTTTTGTTCTGTTTCTCCTAAATATGGTAGATATCCAGGGGCAGGCGAAACAGTTATGTTAACACGTTTACCTTATAATTATATTGGTGCAAAGGAGACTTTGCCGTTCTGGTGGGGCTTTGGAAACAACGAATTTGCTCGAAGACCTGGAAATTATAAAACATATGCTGGTACAGGTGGCTTGCATTCAGGAATAGATTTCGGAATACCATATGGTACAGAATTAGTATGGGCAGGAAATAAGGAAGGTGTGGTCATTGATGTTAATTCTTCAAAATATCATTATATGGGTGACAAAAACACCATTGTGATTGAGGCTGGAGGCTTTCATTTTATTTATGGCCACACATCGAGTGCTATTGTTAAAGAAGGTGATATTGTTATACTTGGACAGACAATTGGATATTCGGGAGGCACTGAGGAAACTGGTAATCCTCATTTGCATTTTGAGATTCGCCCTGTACCTTCTGAAGATAGAGAAAAAAGCAAATATTATATCAATCCGTTAACTTTTTATGACGGAGAACTACAAACAGATCTATACAATTACTTTACTGGAACAGATTATCTTCCCGGAGAGGATTCCTTAAGTCTTGGATATTATCACTAACAGAGAGATGTCATTATGATTATTAAAAAGAAACTTATACAAATAACCATATTGGTGCTATGTGTTCTTATTGCAAGTTGTCAGTCTCGTTCAAGGGCAATAACACCAACTTCGATACCAACACAGCAAATTTTTCCTACTCTAGTTCCAATTGAAGCGATAGATTTAGCTGAGATTCAAAATACTCCATCAACAGAGGAGGAGATACTCGTTACCGCTCAGACCGTTACGTCCGACCCTGATGTGACAAGCTTTGGCTGGTTTCCGGACGGAAAGATTTACTACACGATTGGTTGGGATCCGAGATTCAACAGTTACAAGTTAATAACAGATATTGATGAGAGTATTTGGTATTCATTTGACCCCGCTACCCAAAGAACAAAGAAGTTAGAAAATCCATATACAAAAAGTAAAAACGAATTTTCCCCCTTTCTAGTCACTGGTGAAACGGATCAAGTTTTTGATATAACTATCTCTCCAACTGGAGATACTGTAATATATACCCGCCCTCCATCCGGCTATGAACGCCCAGAAAATATAACAACTCATTATTTTGATCCAGCTGAGATATGGGTCTTGGATATAAAAGAAAATAAAAGCTATCCAATTATGGATGCTCCTGAAGAATTATATAATTGTGGAATTCATCTAAGTATTGATGCCAGCTGGTTCAGTGATGAGACCATTGCCATCGGTTCATGCTATTTTGGCTATGAGATTATCCGTATTTATTTTTTGATGGATTTGTCGAAAAAAAGCATTCAATTTCTTAACTTTAGATTTAACGATAGTTATATCCCTAGTGAAGAAATTGCTGTAGCCAATAATTTTCCCAGTTTAGCATTTTATTCAGAGGGAATGCTTTGGCTTACTTCTTATAATCCCAAGCAGGGAATGATTCCATTGGACTTGACCGATGTAAATATTTTGTTCAGTAACCGCCCTGTCTTTACTCCTATTTGGGGTACAAATGACCAGGCTATTTACTATTGGTCTTCCGGTGCCCCAGTAACAAGCAAAGAAAACGAGCTCATTAAATACCGACCTTGGTGGCTTGAAAAAGTGAATGTTCTAACCAAGGAAGTGGAAGTTATATTGACTGAGAGCGATTTACGCGGCTTGATGGGCGATGAAATGTATAACATACGTTATGCAAGTGGCACACAGTGGAAACTGTCAGATGATGAAAAAAGCATGCTACTTTATAGAGGGGAAACCTATAATTCTCCGGCTGCGCTTCTTTTGATTTCATGGCAATAAAATTTCTGTTATCTACAAACTTATCCACTCTATAGTCTTAGCAAATTTCTCAAGTTTTTAATCAATGCGCTGTTTATAAAAACAAAAAAATATGTTCAAAAATCTTCAAAAACACGCCCCCACAATCTCCATCCTACTACTTCTTGCACTAATAGTTGCACTGTTCTTCTCTCCGCCTTCTGTGCGCATGATTTCGAGCATAGTTATTATTTTCGGGATTGGCACCGCCATCATTTTTACTGTTCAGAACAATTGGCAAGAGCATATCGAAGGTCAAATAACCCTTACTGAGTTTCTTCGCAATACATTTATTGATTTGCTCGGCTTGACGTTGGTAATGGGCTTGGCCATATTCTTCGGTAGGCTTGCAGGTGATTATGTTGGGACAAATTTGGGTGTTTTTATGGGCATTATTGCGGGTATGGCAGTAGCCTTTGGGGTTGCTTTTGGCTTTAGGACAATATGGGGGAAAGTTGCAGAGCCGTTAATGGCGAGATAGAATTAGCTTGTATAAATGCAAAAGGCGACATGCTTCATGTCGCCTTTTTTAGTAGTTTTTTGAGTTTTATCGTCTCCATCTTAGGACACGAAAATGCTCTTCATAGCGTGGGCTTTCAGTTGAGCTATCTTTTCTTTTTCCGTGCGCACGCCAGCGTTTTAGTAAGCTTTCAGGGTCTTTTATCTGGCTTTTATGTTTTAGTATCGCTTCTAATTTGATTTCCCAAGTATCAGTGATATCTAAGGTCGTATTGGGTTCTGTGGTGAGCGAAACCCAGACCTCCTGTGGCATATGCGGTTCAAATCCTTCTTTGAGGAGTTCAGGAAAGAAAAGATGACTGCCTGCGGCGGGGAAAACCGCATCTAGCACAACTTGCCCAGCAGCACGATGGTCAGGGTGATTAAGAGGGTATGATTCGCTGGGATAGAGATTGGTCGGGTCACAGGTGACAAGAATATTGGGGGTGAACTGACGGATAGCGCGTGTCACCTCACGTCGTGTATCCATATCGGGAACAAGATAACCATCTGGGCGTCCCAGAAAATGAACATCTTTCGCACCGATGATTTTCGCCGCATCCCTCTGTTCTTTTTGGCGTACGTGGCAGAGAGCATCCCCAGAGATATTAGGATCGCTACTGCCTTTATCCCCACAGGTTAGAAGGTAGTAGGTGATCTCATGTCCCATTTTTGCCCAGCGTGCTAAAGTTGCCCCGCAGAAAAACTCGGCATCGTCTGGGTGTGCTAAGATGACAAGAATTTTCTGCGGGTTTTCCCAATTATCAGGCTTGGGCTGGCTCATTTTTCTTTTTTGAGCATTCGCCACTACAGGGAGCTTCGGCTTTTCTACGCAGGGCTTCATGCTCGCTCCAGGGTTCGATTTCGTCACGATGGAAGGCATGTCGCGCACCGCGTACTTCGCCGTCTAGTTGAACAACGACTGTTTCGGTGAGGGGGTTTAAATCTATAACCTTGCCTTCACCTTTGGGGGTGATAACGCGTTTTTTGCGTTTAGGAAGGGTTTTTCGAGCAGCAGCGTAGGCTTCATATTCGTAAATTAGGCAGCAGCGTAAACGACCGCACATGCCCGTAATTTCAGAGGGAGCAAGTGAAATACCTTGAGCTTTTGCCATTTTGATAGAGATGGGGCTGAAATCGGTGAGAAACATGGTGCAGCAGCGTTCTTCTTGTCCACATGCGCCTATACCACCCATAATTTTGGCAACATCGCGCGGACCAATTTGGCGCATTTCGATATTGGTATTCGTATAAGATTTTTGCATAACCTTACGTAAATTATTCAAATTTATTTTGCCATCTTTTTCATAACTGTAAAGAAAACTTAGAGCTGAGCCATTATAGTTAAAATCTGCTTTGATAATTTTTATATCGGGCAGGGTCATTTTGCTAGCGGTTTCTCGGCAGGCTATCATAGCCTCCATTTCTTTGGCTTTCCAACTTTCGTTGAGGAGCAATTCGCGCGGGGTAGCTTGGTGAAGCACTTTTTTCCAGCCGCCTTTGGGGGCTGAGGGTGCGTTTTCAGGAATTTGCACAACTTCGCCAAGGTGATCGCCACGTGCGGTATCTACAATAGCATGGTCGCCAATTTTTAACGTGGGCACGTTACCAGCGTCGAAGTGATAAATTTTACCTATTTTTGTGAATCGGATTCCGATAATTTTTGGTTGCATAGGAGCTATTATACCGTGAAAGCTATTGTGCGTTGTGTACTTTTTTCTTCTTTTTATTTTTTCAGAATGGAGGTGGTACACAGAAGCGCGCGTGAATTTATCTTGAGTGCCTTTAAATAAATTTTGCGTGCAGTGGGCGTGTTTGTTATCCCTCCTTATTTGAACAAATCCATTACTGATGCTGTGTAAATTTGGGCGTAAGCCCCCTCTGTCCTACGGACATCTCCCCCGAAGGGGGAGAATTTGTTCCTTCCCCTTCGGGGGAAGGCTAGGATGGGGGCGGAGTGCGAGAAGAAGCTAAAAATAAGATTTGTGCGTAACTAGATATTTTGCAAAAGCTTCTTTTCACCTTGTTCTCTGCGCTATCCTAAGCGCAGAGAACACTTATGCAAGAGGTCTAATGTAAAAGAAAAAGCAGAGCGAATTGAGAAAAATATAATTTCTTCACAAATCCGCTCTGCTTTTTCTTTGTTTCAAAATACCGCGCGTCTTTTGGCTAGACTTTTTATTTTGACTTACTCTGTGATATTAATTTTCAAATCAAGTTTGTTTTTGCTTTCATCTAGGGCAGCAATACTAACAGCTTGCGCTACGCTTTCTGTGATTTTTTGCATCGCAATTGCGGCATCTGAATCTGGTTGAGCGATAACGGCTGGTTGGCCTTGGTCACCAGCGAGACGTACAAACCCGTTCATGGGCACAGAGCCTAAGAAGGGAATCCCAGCAGATTCAGCCAGAGATTCGCCACCACCGTGACCAAAAACGTCACCAGCCATATTCTCGATTACGCCCAAAAGCGGAACTTCAAGTTTCTCGAACATACCCAAGCCACGGCTTGCATCTTCTACAGAGACAGCTTGTGGGAGCGTGACGAGAATTGCGCCACTAAGTGGAAGTGATTGCGCAAGTGTTAAAGGAGCATCGCCTGTTCCTGGGGGAAGGTCAATAATGAGGTAATCTAGTTCTCCCCATAAAACATCGGTGAGAAATTGACGAATTGCAGAGTGGAGCATGGCGCCGCGCCAAATAAGCGGTTGACCAGGTTTTACGAGAAAGCCCATCGACATTACTTTTACGCCATGTGCGTCAGCAGGGACTAATTTCTCTTTTGTTGCAGGGGGGAGTTTTTCAACACCCATCATAGTGGGGATATTGGGGCCGTAAATATCGGCATCGAGCAAGCCAACACGTGCGCCACTTTTTGCAAGAGAAACAGCAAGATTAACAGCAATAGTAGATTTCCCTACGCCACCTTTGCCAGAGCCAACGGCAATTGCATTACGGATGGGGGCATCCACTAAGCCGCGTTTTCTTCCGTCAGCGGGGACATCGGCATCCATATTGATATTGATGGTTTTTACACCTTCAACTTTTTGAACAGCTTGGCGTGCATCTGCTTCAATCTTACCCTTTAAGGGGCAGGCGGGTGTTGTCAAGAAGATGCTGAAATTGACGGTGTCGTCTTCGATGACTACGTCACGAATCATATTGAGGGTTACAAGGTCTTTGTGCAGGTCTGGGTCCATTACATTGCTAAGGGCGGCGAGAACTGCATCTTTGGTTATTTGGGTCATTTTTTACCTTCTTATAGATTAAGTAAACTTTTTTCTAAACACAAAGATTCTCAAAGTAAAAACTTTATAAATCTTAGAGTTCTTTGTGTTTAATCTTTTTTGATTTTACCAATTAAGTCTTAACACCAAGTTAGAAAAACAGGTTGAAGGAAAATATCCCTTCAACCTGTTTCTTTCATATTCTTAAGCCTTTTATTTTTATGCGGCTTTCTTTGCGGCTTGAGCAGCTTTTTTTGCTTCTCTTGCAGCAGCTTTAGCAGCTTTGGCTTCTTCGGCTATTTTGCGAGCTTCGGCTTCTTTTGCGCTATTGATGGGGCGAATCTCATCGTAATAAGATGCGGGCTTCATCAAATCGTCAAGATGATAGACGGTGCGTCCGTAAGAGGCGATTTCGTAATCATGATCCATCTTGATGGAGTCGAAGGGGCAGAACTCGGCGCAGAGGCCGCAGTTCATGCAGATATCAGCATCAATGGTGAAGGCTGAAGGGTTCTGAACGGGGCGACCCGTTTTGGGATCGGTATCACGTTCAATCCAGATGCATTGTGGGGGGCAGACTTTTGCACAAATACCACAAGCTGTACAGCGATTATCAATTTCGCCATCTTCGAGTTCATCGTAGACCAAGAAGGGAATATAGCGAAATTCTTCTGGTACAGGCAATTTTTCTTCAGGGTATTGAATGGTGAAGATGCCTTTTACATCTTTGCTAGAACGATGAGCGATGCCTTCGTCTGTATAATATCGTTTGCCACGCCATTCAAAATCATCAACATAGGTGTTGATAAAGCGTTTTACGGTAACGCCGAGACCTTTGAGTAATCCTAATCCATACATATTTATTCTCCTATCGGTCCGTCTCACCAAGCACAATATCAATCGAGCCAAGTACAGCCACAACATCGGCAATTTTTAGCCCTTTGCACATCGGTCCGAAAGCGGTTAAGTTGATGAAGGATGGGGCGCGGACGTGGTATCTATATGGATTACCAGTACCGTCTGAAACGAGGTAGAAACCTAGCTCGCCTTTGGGGCCTTCAACGCGACCATAGGCTTCGCCTTTTGGCACTTTCATTTGGTAGCGCGGTTTGCCGGTTTGAATTTCGCCTTCAGGAATTTGCTCTACTGCTTGTTGGAGAATCTTGATTGATTCGCGGATTTCATCTAGGCGGATAACGTAGCGGTCGAAAATATCACCGTTATAGCGGACGGCTACATCGAAGTCGAAACGGTCGTAGATGCTATATGGGTCGGCACGGCGAATATCGTAGGGCACGCCAGATGCTCGGAGCATAGGTCCTGCTGCTGCATATTTGATGGCGTCTTCTGTGGAAAGGTATCCTTGCCCAACTGTCCGGGAGCGGAGAATTTCGTTATCACTGAGGAACCTGTCCATTTCGTCTGTTTTTCGAGGCAATCTGTCGAAGACCAAATCTTTGATTTTTTGCAACGCACCAGCTGGAAGGTCACGGGCGAGTCCGCCAAATCTGAAGTAATTGCACATCATACGTGATCCGGAGACCATCTCGAAGATATCTAGCACCAATTCCCGTTCTTCAATTGCATAAAGGGAGGGGGTGAAGAAGGCGCCGATGTCGTTGAGGAACATGCCGATGGCGAAAAGGTGATTTTGAATACGGGTGAGCTCTGCCATAATCACGCGGATATATTCAGCTCGTTCGGGGACTTCGATGCCAATGAGTTTCTCTACTGCGATGGCGTAACCGAAGTTATTAGACATCGAGGAGAGATAATCGAGGCGGTCGGTGAAGGGCATATTTTGGAGATAGGTGTTGCGCTCGCCGATTTTCTCGTGGTTGCGGTGCAAATAGCCCATGACGGGTTTGAGATTCATGATGGTCTCACCGTCTAGGGTGGCTGCGATGCGGAAAACGCCGTGTGTGGAAGGATGTTGAGGTCCCAAATTGACGGTAAGGTGGTCAGTTTTCAAACCATCGTTGTTGGTGGTTTCGTATTTAGCGAGGGAGCCGTAGAGCATATCTTCGCCTTCGGGTACCCATTTTTCGGGGTCAAATTTGTCAAGATATTTGACATTTGCGCCGTAAGGGTTGGTAGCTTCGGCGCGGGTATATTCTGCGTTGGGCCAGCGAGATTTGAAA
>Ga0233437_1006660_pt1 | contig 11654 bp, 11 predicted proteins | sample SI_122_August201_FD_182714 | JGI IMG/M metagenome (GOLD analysis project Ga0233437, IMG submission 182714) | Seawater microbial communities from Saanich Inlet, British Columbia, Canada - SI_122_August2016_200_MG | ecosystem: Environmental > Aquatic > Marine > Inlet | place: Canada: British... | reverse complement strand
CTACGATTGCTTTAATTTTCTTATTTCTAAGAACACTTCCAATTCCACCACGACCAGCTTGCTTAAGACGAACTTTCTGTCTTTTCTTATCATAAAAACTAAAATTAAGAACACCAATATTACTGTTCTCGGCAGCAAGACCAGCTGATACGACAGAAACCAGATTCTTCTTACTTTCAGATTCTGCATACATATCTGTAAGTTGCTCAGCTAAGATGTGACTATCAACTGCCTCTTCAGGAGCTTCTTCTATACGGATAACACCTTCATTTCCATCGATGATAACGATAACATCTTTTTTTGCTTTCCCCTGGAGTTCTAAGGCATCAAATCCGGCAAACTTCAAGAATGGTCCGAAATAACCACCAACGTTACTATCGATAACAATATCAGTAAGAGGAGAAAGAGAAACAACGATAGATTTTCCAGCTCCTGCATATTGTGTGATACCACCAATTGGTCCTGGAGAAATGATGATCTCATTTTCAGGATCATTCCATTTTGTATCTGGTTTTGTGGCATCCCATAGTAATTTCAATCCAAATCCTTTTCCACCAATGAATTTGTCTTTCATTAGTTGTGTAACTGGCTTTTCTTTGATTTCATTAGATCCAAGATCTACATGTAATGTTCTGTTCGTATAGCCTTTCTCGATCTCTCCTAATGTATAAGAATAATCTTTGAGTAATTTGTGTTTAGACTTCATCTCACCAATGTTCATAATGAGCTCCTTATTATTTATTTATAAAAATTACATTAATCTGTCCGAAGATTTAAACGAATTGGCTTATGTCAAGCAGTTTTTGGAAAGGATTTTTCGTTGCAAATCTACAATGATTTAATGGAATAATTTGCTTGACCTTGATATCCATGCAAACTTATTTGCAAATTAATATTTTTTATATAAATAGGAGTCTTATCATGCGTAAGATCAATCTTAATAAACAGATTGAATTTATTGTAGATTTCATACAAAAACAACTATTTTTTGCAGGATTTTCTAAACTCATTGTTGGATTATCAGGTGGAATTGATTCTTCTGTTACAGCGGCTTTAAGCGTGAAAGCTGTAGGAAGAGAAAATGTTTTTGGCATGATGTTACCTTACCGGAAGAGTCATCCAGATAGTTTTAATGATGCAGTAAAAGTCGCTGAATTATTGGGGATTTATTATGAAACTGTCGATATATCTCCAATGGTAGATTCCTATTTTGATAAATTTGAGAAGGATGCAGATATTCTTCGTAGAGGTAACAGGATGGCACGTGAGAGGATGTGTGTGCTCTTTGATCTATCTGCAAAGTATAAAGCATTAGTGGCTGGTACCGGTAATTTGTCGGAATTGATGATCGGTTATTGCACTCAATATGGTGATAGTGCTTGCGCTTTTGAACCAATAGGCCATCTGTATAAAACGGAAGTTTATGAAATTGCAGAGATATTAGGTCTTCCAAAAAGTGTGATCACAAAAAAACCTACTGCAGATCTTTGGGAAGGGCAAACTGACGAAGATGAAATGGGAATAACTTATGCTGAACTTGATGAGATCTTATACCATATGCTTGAATTAAAGACTGATGAGCAAGAATTGATCTCAACATTTACTGAAAAGAGAATAGAGAAAGTAAAAAAGATGATAAAGAACTCGGAATTCAAAAGAAATATGCCACCTTCACCGGAAATGATATAGGAGAGAATTTGAAGATTTTCAAAAAGAAGAAGTGCAAAATATGTAAAGTGAAAACCGGAACAAGATTCTGTATGAGAAAAGGATTCGATTTATGCTGGGAAGATTGCAACATTTTGCGTGTTGATGAGAAATGCCCAAGTGAATGCGAATATCATTTACAAAGTTCAGAAATTATGCAGCAAAAAGCAAAATCAGATTCACAAATGGAATATATTGACCTATTAAAAAAACAGATGGCTTTATGGGTAAATAAACCACAGAAAATATTCAATGATCAACTGCCTTCTACAATGGTAGAAACAGAAAATGGAAAGAAGAAAATAGTAAATTTTATAAATCAATTCAAGGTAAATCCTATAGTACCATTATATTATTTAAAAGAAAGACTTTCACTTGATGATCTTAAAGTAAATTATAGTCCAAAAACATATGAAGATCATGCAATAGAACTTATGCAAAATCTTTATACAAATGAATGGGAAAAAGTTACATCATTTATGGTAAATTATGAGTACTGGAAATCACATGATCTTGAAGATAAATTTGTTACAATAATTGCAGCTAATAAAGTAATAAAAAAGATACGCGATTTTCATCTAATTTCATCTGCATTAACCAAAGAAAAAGATCAAGCTTTAGTCTATTTTGATGTTAATAATAAATACGATGTTACAGTTAATTTACGGTTGATAAAACAGGAATGGAAAATTCAATCTCTCATTATTGGAAAACCCGAATTATTCAATAGCGAAAGTGAAGCGATTCAACAAGTTGCGATACTTCTTTCTAAAAATGAAACATCAAAAGCTTATGAATTGCTGCAAAAATATTCCAATATCTACATCAGCTCATCTGATTTTGAATATTATTGGGGATTATATTATACATTTACAAAAAATCAAAAGAAAGCGGAAAACCGTTTCCTGCAAGCGCTTATATTAGATCCAGCATTTGTAGAGGCTAAATATAATTATGCCTTTATCCAGCATTCAAACGGAAATATTGAGAATGCAAAGAAGATATATTACGAGATATTGCAAGATGCTCCAAAAGAACCTAAAACATTAAATAATTTAGCTTCCATACTTATAGATGATAAAAACTATACCGAAGCTGAAGAGTTGCTTAATAGGTGCATTAAGGATAATCCTGAATTTGTAATAGCCAGCCAAAATCTAGAGAGATTAACAAAATTAAAGAATTAAAGAACATTTTGGAGCATGAATGAAAGAAACCGGAATGGACTTAACCACCGGAGGAATCTATAAAAACATGATGAAATTGGCATTACCAATAATGCTATCCAATTTCATGATGACATTTTATAATCTTACCGATGCATTCTGGTTAGGGAAATTAGGTGATGAGGCCATGAATGCCGTTTCTGTAGCGGGTTTAACCTTTCCTCTAATATTCTTTCTTTCTTCTTTTGGAATTGGGTTTGTAGTAGCTGGAACTGCACTCATATCGCAATTCAAAGGTGCTGGTACGCCGGAAATGATGAAAAAAGTGGTGGGTCAATTCATACTAATTCTTATTGCATTTTCAATTATATTTCTATCGTTCAGCTTCATTTTTCTAGATAGCATTTTAGGCTTACTTCACGTTCCACAAGAGATCTTTGAGGTTTCTAAACAATTTATATCCTACATTCTGGTAGGAGTTCTGTTCATGTTCATCTTCCTTACTTACCAGAGTTTTGCGCATGGTTTGGGAGACACGATTTCCCCAATGAAAATCCAGATAATTTCTGTTAGCTTAAATGTGATCCTTGATCCAATTTTCATTTTTGGAGTTGGATTCATGCCGAGAATGGAAACCGTTGGAGCGGCACAAGCAACGTTGATCTCAAGGATCGTAGCTGCAATATTAGCAGTATATTTCTTAAAAAAGAAAACAAAGCATATAATTCCAAATCTACAGGAATTGAGACCCGATAAGGAGCTTCTTAAAAAAATATTCAAGATTAGTATACCAGCTTCTGTTGCACATTCAGTTACGAGTTTTGGGTTTATAATTCTACAAGGTTTTGTAAATACATACGGAACTTTAGTGATTAGTGTGTTCTCTATAGGAAATAGAATGATGGGACTTTTCATGATGCCTGCTATGGGGATAAGCAATGCATTGGCAACTATCGTTGGGCAGAATCTGGGTGCAAAGAAAATATCTAGAGCTGTAAAAAGTGTAGGAGTAGGAATGATTCTGGTTCTTCTGATAATGCTAGTTGGCTGTTCACTACTCTACTTCTTTGGCTCAACATTAACACGATTCTTCATCGATGATCCTGCAATTGCTGGTGTTGGTGAGAGAATGTTCAAAGTTGTCTCTTTTGCAGCACTAATATTTAGTTTGATGTTTGTGTTTATGGGAGTTTTTAACGGTTCTGGGCATACAAAACCGGCTATGTTATTGAATATATCACGTCTTTGGTTTTTCCGGATTCCTTTAGTGTTCATACTTTCCGGAAAGATCCTTGAATATGCCTTCATACGAGACAGTTTCCTAAACGAAATACTTACAAAACTCTCAATTCCACTCTCTGAACATTCCTATGATGCCTTATGGTGGTCTATGCTCATTAGTAATATACTCACAACTATAATGGCTATAATAATTTATAAAAAAGGAAAATGGAAAGCAGGAAGTATATAATATGGAAAAGAAAAATTCAAAATTAACGTTGGGAAAAGAAAGTAATAAATTGTTAGAAGTATTCTTTGAAATTCAATCGTTAAAGAATTTATTCAGGCAAGGTTGGCTTAAAAACGGAGTTGAAAAGAAATTCTGTGAAAGCGTTGCTGATCATAGTTTTTCTACAGCAATGTTAGCATGGTTACTAGCTGATGAATATTTCCCGGATCTTGATATTTCTAAGATAATCAAATATTCTCTAATTCATGAAATAGGGGAGATCTATGCAGGTGATATTACACCGGATGATAACATTACTGAAGCTATAAAATATGAACTTGAGCTTGCATCTGTAAAAAAAGTATTTAGTAAACTAGCAAATGGTAAAAAATATATTAAAATCTGGGAAGAGTTTGAACATTCAAAGAATAAAGAAGCAAAATTCATAAAACAGATAGATCGACTGGAAATGGCGTTTCAAGCTTATTTTTATGAGAATAAATTAGAATTAAATTTACAGGATTTTAAAGATTCAACAAAAAAAGTTTTGAACGACGATATTCTAAAAGATTTATTACAAAGTTTAGATTAATTAAAGAGCAGCCTTTATCTCATCCAAAACAATTTTAGCTTCTGGAATATTTGCTAATAAACCATCTAATTTACCACAACTGAAATCGGGGCAATTTGCACAATTCTCATAACCTTTTTCTAAACAGCATTTTCTGATCTCGCAAACATTACAATGATTGAACTTAATTCCATCAGTTAAGCATCCTGTACAGTTTATGTCTTCTGCTTTTATATCTGCACCATATATTGTTGACCAGAATTCTGCAGTTTTTTCTCTAAGTACATCATCATTCTTAATTGTTGCTTTATATGCAAAGCATCCACTACAAACTAATCCGCAAGCAGCTACTATTTTTTCCATTTCATCTCCTTATTCTTCCCATAAAACTTCAATAATCTCTTTAGTACTTTTACTATCTAAATTGCCGTAGGCTCCTCTATACTCCTTAGGAAGAAGTTCTGCAAGCCTGTACATTAGCTGATCTGTAAAATATTTGCGTTTCTCTTGATCTGCTTTTCCTTCCGGATGAAGAATTATTGGTGTTCCAACTTTAAAAGTGAATTTTGCTCTTTTAAGAGATTTTAAATTACTAATTATATCTATTCCACCAAAATGAGCAACTGGTATAATGGGAACTTTTGAACGAAGTGCGATACTGATCACACCCGGTTTTCCAATGCGAAGAATTCCATCTTTACTGCGCGTTCCTTCGGGGGCAATTATAAGAAAGTAACCATTTTTTAACACTTTTCTTGATTGACGGAATGTTTCAATTGTTTGACCATCACGATCTACAGAGATTGCTTCCCAAGAATTTGCTAACCATGTTATAAATGTACCTTTCCAAGTCTCTTTTTTTACTATTCCGACAACTTTTCTGGGTAACAAGTGCGTAAATATCATTGGAACTTCTAAGAAATTTATATGATTAATTGCAACTATGTAAGGTCCTTTTAAAGGTATTTTTTCTAGTTCTGTAGAATCTACTTTGCAGATAGTTCGCAGGATTGCATGAATGATTTTTGCAGTAAATCTACCGGATAAATTCAATCCATTTCTCACTTAATAATTTTCAAAGCATTTGGAATACAACTAATCTCCAATAATTTTCCTTTTTCACAAATTGTTTCACCATCAGCATGAACTGCCATTTCACCCTTTAATGCTTTAAGCGTGATAGATGAGATGAGAGCTGTTTTTGTGTTATCAAGATTATCTTGAGTTCCCTTTGTATAGTGTAACATTGTTTGCAATAGTTTTCGTCTAGTTCCTTGCTGTGTCATACACAAATTCAACAGACCATCGTTATTCTTACCATCTGGAGCCATAAAGAAAGCACCACCCATTCTACGACCATTCATTATAGAAACAAGAGCAGGGGTATAAACACCTTTTTCTCCATTGATCTCCATTTCAACTTCCGGAGCAGAAGGATATGTTATTAGGGTTTTAAGGGCAGCGACTATATATCCTGCAGCACCGTGAATATGTTTCAATTTAGCAGCTTCTAAACCAACAATTGTATCGAAACCAACACCAATACCATTTCCAAAATATCTACCATCAGGATAATTCCCACCTTTTATCAAACCAACATCCATTGGTTTTATCTCACCATCCATAAGCGCGTTCAGGCAATCTTCAAGAGTGGCAGGAACACCGGCACCAAATGCGAAATCATTGCCACTTCCAATTGTAAGAACTCCAAATATTGGATTAAATTCTGGTAGTTTGTCTTTAGTCATCATTAATCCATTAATTACTTCATTTATTGTGCCATCTCCACCAGCAGCGATAATTGCTGTATCAGGTTTCTCACATAGATCTTTTGTGAGAGTAGTTGCGTGTCCTATTTTTTTTGTTGTATGTATATCGTATTTTAGGTTGTTAGCTTCTAAAAAATGTTTTATAATTGGAAGCTTTTTTAATGCACTTCCCTTTCCGGCAGTTGGATTAAAGATAACAGAGAAATGCTTAATTTCAATAATTCCCATTATTACTCCTTTTCAAATAATTCGATAATTGTTTTAGTGGAACCAGGTAGACCATTCCAGCCATCATATTTAAGGAATAAACCGTCTGAACTGCGAAACCAGTAATGACCAGACCAAAACTTAGAACGAAGCCCAGCGGCGCTAATTTTAACCTTGAAGGCTTGATACTGTTTACCATTGATAGTTATTTCTTCGGTACCTGCTTTTTCGGCTTGCATTTTTTCACCTTTAAACTTATCAAGTCGAATGATCCAATACTCTATCTTATCTTTATCACTTAATACAAATTTTGATAGGGAATATGACATAGACTGTTTCCATGGAGCTTTATCAAGCTTAATTACCTCATCAATGGTTTTCCTTTCAGATGTGCCTTTTAGGATTACTGTGCTACCATCCTTTATTGCGGTAAGATTAATATTTTTTGTGCTGTCTATGTGTGTAAATTTGTTTGTAGTTCCATCAGGGTTATAATAATTTATCTGTTCTTCTACTTCGTGCCTGTAAATATATAGAATTGATGAATCAGTTTTAGAAGTACTGAAAGATGAATAATATACATCTTCACCAATTATTATTTTATAATCATTGGTAACTTCACCAAAAATAAGAATTGGAAAGAGTAAAAGAAAAAGAAAATATTTTTTCATTAATTAACCGGAATGAGATCGGAGATCGTGAGCCTGAAAAGCTGCATCTGTTCACTTGTGATGATAATATCGTCTCCATCAAAACAAACAGCTTCACATTGATTAGCATTTATTGGCAGCCAGCTGATCTTCCCATTAAAATAATCTCCATCTTCTGCATCAAAAATCCAGATATTATCATAAGTGAGAACAACCAGTTTTGAGCCATCAATTGATGCATCGGCAGCAGTTACCATTCCACCAATTTCAAATGTTCCAATTCTTGTTACCGGATTTATCTTCAATTGATCTGTGCTGTCGAATCTGTAAAGATGTGTTTGTGTATCAGCACGATGTTTAGTGAGAAGATACAAATTATCTTTTGCCCAAAAAACAGCTTCGCAATCGTAATTGTTTGGAACAGCCGGGAACTTTTTTTGTTCCGGGTAGTAGAATTTTATAGTTTTTGTTGAAGTTGTGTTTCCTGTTGCGTTAGGAATTGGATCTTTAATCACATGTATTGCAAGATCTTGTCTGGTGTTGAAATTGTTTCCTGTATCGCATACATAGATGTTTCCATCATTATCAACTGCCATATCTTCCCAATCAATATTTATAGCATTTCCAATAAATATTCCGCCATCTTTTTCTTTATACCATTCTGTTCTGTATAATTCTCCATTACTGTTAAATGGGAAGATGCGGTTGTTGCAGCCGGAATCATTCAAAGTCCAATATACATCATCCCAAACACGGCTCTTCACGATTGCAGAAGATTCGTTAATATCTGCAAAATCAAAAGTTGCGTAAGGTGTTAATTTAACTGTCTCTTTTTCGGGAAGAGCTACTGAAGTTATCTGTCCAAATAATAATGTAATTGATATGATTGATAATGCGATAATGATTAATTTTTTCATGATTGCTCCTTATAATTTGCTAATGTTAGTTACAAAATATATTTACTTAAGTCTTCATTTTTAATGATTTTATCAAGTTTATTATTAACTTTTGATCTAGTAATTGTTACAGATTTCATATTTGAATCCGGCATATTAAAAAGATGCTCATCTAATAGAGAATTCATTATTGTATGAAGTCTTCGAGCTCCAATATCTTCCATCTTAACATTTGCTTTTGCAGCAAATGTTGCAATCTCTTCAACAGCATCTTCGTTAAATTTAAGTTTTACGTTCTCGGCTTTGAATAGTGCAATGTATTGCTTAGTTAATGAATTCTTAGGATATAATAGAATTTTATGCAAATCATCTTTAGAGAGACTATGTAATTCTTCACGGATTGGGAAACGTCCTTGCAGTTCGGGAATAAGATCTGAAGGTTTAGATGTACTGAAAGCACCTGCTGCAATGAACAGAATATGTGAAGTATCTATTAGCCCGTGCTTTGTAGGAACATTTGATCCCTCCACGATAGGGAGGAGGTCGCGCTGAACACCACTTCTAGAGACATCAGCTCCGGTTCTATTTTCGTTACCAGCAATTTTATCTATCTCATCAATGAAAATTATTCCATTATCCTCAACACGCTTTTTTGCTTCTTTCTTAACAAGGTCAGGCTTAACCAGTTTACCTGCTTCTTCTTCAATAAGCATTTTATACGCTTCACTAACTTTTACTTTCTTCTTTTTATCACTCTTTTTTATTGGCATAATGCCAGCCATAATCTCACCAATTGGGAGTTCAAAACTTTCGTTTCCAGTGTGGGAAAATAAATCAATTTGAGGTGTTCTTCGCTCTGAAGAGATCTCTACGTCTCTATTATTCAATTCTCCAGTATCAAAAAGTAATTCCATTTTTTTGCGGATACGCTGGTGTCTTTCTTCTTTCTTCTTAATTTCTTCTTCGGTATCTTGCGGATTTAGCGGAGCTTTTGGGTATAAAATATCGATAATTCTTTTTCTAGCATTAACTTTTGCCTGAGCTTGAACACGCTTTGTCATCTCAGTTCGCACATCGTTCAGGGCAATATTCATAAGTTCGCGAATCATTGATTCAACATCACGTCCAACATATCCAACTTCTGTAAATTTGGAAGCTTCCACTTTAATGAATGGTGCATTTGCCAATTTAGAAAGGCGGCGTGCAATTTCTGTTTTACCAACTCCGGTTGGGCCAATAAGAATAATGTTGTTGGGCATTATTTCATGTTGAAGATCGCCCTCTACCTGCTGTCTTCGCCAGCGATTACGTAATGCAATTGCAACAGCACGTTTTGCTTTATCCTGTCCGATTATATATTTATCAAGTTCTTCTACTATTCTAACTGGTGTGAATTTTTTCATTAAAGTTCCTCGATCATAATATTGTTATTTGTATATATACAGATGTCTGAAGCGATTTTAAGTGAGCTTTCAACAATTTGAGAAGCTGAAAGTTTTTTATTCTCTACAAATGCCTTAGCTGCAGAAAGTGCGTAATTCCCACCTGAACCAATTGCAATGATCCCTTCATCGGGCTCTAATACATCGCCTGTACCGGAGATCAATAAAAGAGTGTTATTATCTGCTACGATTATCATTGCTTCAAGTCTGCGCAGGATTCTGTCTGAACGCCAGTCTTTTGCCAATTCAACTGCAGCACGCTTCAAATTTCCTTTATACTCTTTTAGTTTACCTTCAAATTTTTCGAATAGAGTAAATGCATCAGCTGTAGCACCTGCAAATCCGGCAATAACTTTTCCATCGTATAATGTTCTTATTTTTTGAGCTGTTGCCTTTACAACAGTATGCCCTAAAGTAACTTGTCCATCACCACCAACAGCAACCTTACCATTTAATTTTACACCTAAAATAGTTGTTCCATGCATATCTTTCATTATACGATCCTCAAGTTTTATTTCTTTGGTTTCTCTTCCTCTTCATCTTTCTCTAGGCTTTGATCTTGTTCCTTCTCTTTTTCTTCAGCTTCTTTTTTTGCTTTTTCTGCTTTTAATCTTCTTTTCTCTTTAGCTTTTTCTTTTGCTTCTTCCTTCTTGGCAATCTTTTCAGCTTTTTTAATTTCTTCATTTATCTCTTTTATCTTCATAAATTGTGTTTCTACAATTTCTTTGTCAGATCCGCTAATAAATGGTAAGCTTAATTCAAAGATCTCTTCTGCATCAAGTGTTTCTTTAGTTAGTAATTCTTCAGCTAAAACTTCTAATAATTCACGTTTATTTTTAAGAATTTCTAAACTCTTAACATGAGCGTCTGTAATTATTCTTTTTATTTCACTATCAATTAGGTTAGCAGTTGCCTCACTAATGTTGTCATGTTGCGAAATATCTCTACCTAAAAATACCTGACTTTGTTTTTTAGCTAAAGCAATAGGACCCACCTTTTCACTCATTCCCCAATTGCAAACCATTTGTTTTGTGATCTCCGTTGCTCTTTCAATATCATTGGAAGCTCCTGTTGAGACATCGTTGAATATGATCTCTTCAGCTGAGCGCCCACCTAATAAACCTATTAAAGATTGCTCCATATAACTCTTGGAATAGTAAGATTTATCTGTTTGTAAGAAATGTGTAGCACCACCGGTAAATCCCCGGGGGATAATAGTAACTTTGTGAATTGGTTCAACTTTACCTAAGAACATTGAACAAAGTACATGCCCGATCTCATGATATGCTGTTATCTTTTTATCTTCCTCAGTTATTACCTTACTCTTTCTTGCTTTTCCTAATGTAACTTTATCTTTTGCTTCTTCAAAGTCGCTCATCTCGATCTTTTTCTTACCAGTTCTGGCAGCTAATAAAGCTGCTTCATTTACTAAGTTTGCAAGATCAGCTCCACTAAAACCAGGTGTAACACGTGCAATAATATTTAGTCTAACACCTTTAGAAATAGGTAACTTCCTAGTATGAACAGCTAATATTGCTTCTCTACCTTTTATGTCTGGAAGATCAACCACGATCTGTCTATCAAAACGCCCGGGACGAAGTAGCGCAGGGTCAAGAACATCTGGTCTGTTTGTAGCTGCAATAATAATTACTGAGTCATTTGGATCAAATCCATCCATCTCTACAAGTAGCTGATTCAGTGTTTGTTCTCTTTCGTCATGTCCACCACCAAGTCCAGATCCACGATGCCTTCCAACTGCATCTATCTCGTCAATAAACGCTATACAAGGTGCAGTT
>Ga0233437_1006658_pt1 | contig 11656 bp, 9 predicted proteins | sample SI_122_August201_FD_182714 | JGI IMG/M metagenome (GOLD analysis project Ga0233437, IMG submission 182714) | Seawater microbial communities from Saanich Inlet, British Columbia, Canada - SI_122_August2016_200_MG | ecosystem: Environmental > Aquatic > Marine > Inlet | place: Canada: British... | reverse complement strand
GTCGCCTTCGTGATAGTTCAGTCGTGTCTGCCGTGCTGACACCTCAGGATACTGTTGCTGAATAGATGAGAGATCAAGCAGGAGTTGTCTGCCGCCCATGTTCGTCACTGCAAGAGAAATCTTCTTGCTGCTATGGATGGCAACGACGTCAAGCCATTCTTTGTCGTAGGCGACAGGGAGGCGACGCCCGTTAAAGTCACGCCAGAGTTCAAAGAAGTTCGCTATTGGTGTTGCCTCAAAGTCATCGATCGTCAGGTGTTGCTGTCGATTATCCTTTGGAGTGAAGACTGCATCACCACTCATGGGGTTCCACGGCATATGAAGGAAGACAAAGGGGACAAACAACTCGATTTGATCCGGGCGTTGCATGGTCTTGGTGAGAAAAGCACTCCATGCGAGAACTCGTAACCAGTTGTCAGCTGCCTGCCTTCCGTTTTGCAGAGACCCACATTCTGTGATGAGAATTGGTAAGACGTTCTCCGCGTTGTGCATTTCCGCCCTGAGCACATCGAGAGTGGCTTCGTACCGACCGAGTAAATAATTGGAGTACCCTTTGCCACGACGCTCGTGCGCACCAAGCGTGCCGGCGTTTTCATAGAAGTGATACGAGAAGAAGTCGAGCTTGCCACGGGTTTCTTTGATGAAGCGAGCATGATCACGGAAAAGCCCGAAATCCTTTTGGTGAAGCTGCATGTAGGCTGCTGCTGGTCCTCCGATACGAGTCGATGGACTCACTTCATGCACCGCGTCGGCTACCTGATTGTGAAAATCAGACAGAAGCCCCCATCCATCAATGCCCTCTTTCTCTCTCCAGTGGTATGCCCACTCGGATTGAAATGTGCTTTCGTTTTTTACTTCCCACCAAGTTGCTGAAGATCCACCATCCTTGATTTGATCTTGCACATAGGCAGCCGCGAGTTCTGTCGCATAGCGAAAGTACTCTATCTTCGGTGTGCCTCTGCCGATGAGCGGCACACTCATGAACTCCGGCCAATCGTTAAAGCACGATGCGTAAGGGATGTCTTTGAATCTGGGGATCGTGTTTCGAACTCTTGTGCCAGCGTCATACGTCTCAAAGAATGAAAGATCTGCGGCCCCGGGGGTGTCAGTTCGTTCGTGGAGGGGAGGCCAGTTTCCCCAGGCGGTTGTGAGCCCTGGCTGAAATTTCAGCATTCCCCGCCCTGGGAGAAAGTTTCTTTCAGCCGCCCATTTCTCAAAAGATTGATGCACACTGCCTGGTGTTTCATGCATTCGGAACCAGCGGCTGCGATCCAATTGAGATGTTCCGTTGAGGAGTAGTTCATGGTCAGTATCTATCGTGATGGATACTCGTACCCGAGGGAACTCAGACCCAAGGTCACGATAGGGGATTGTGTCGAATGTTGTTGCGATCGGGCTTTGGGCAATAAAAATGACGTTATTGACCGTGCATGATGTTTCTGGATCTTTCAGGAAGAACTGAATTTTCATCCGATCGGATGGCTGTTCAGAAAGAGGGACTGAGGGCATCTGAACCCGATAGAAGTCTTCCACCTGCTGGCTACGAGGCGGCGCTTTATCTGGAGAAAACGGAAGCACATAAATCTTTTCGATTTGATCAAGATTGCTTCCGCGAAACGCTAGGTGACGGAAGAACACCGCGATTCTTTCGGCACCTTGTGGGAGGAGAAGCTCATCGCCATTGTGGATAATTCGGGAAGGCTCAAAAAATGTGAGCTCCTTGAGCCCCTGTCCCTGGCCTGTTTCCCGATAGGTCGCTTCTCGTTCTTTTACGAAATCTTGAAAAAGATAACTGTGTGCAGCTTTTCGCTGCTGACCTTCTTCGCTCAGAGTCTGGCCCGCTACCTTCGATGAGTTCCCAAGCAATACGGAGCAGGTAAGAAACAACAGGAGGAACCGATAGAGAGGTGGCACGCCCTGGCGACTTGAAAGGATTGTGCGGTCACTTGTTGATTTGGGCATTGCTTAGTCGCTGCTGAAGTTGTGTCGTGAGTGATTTCTTTGTTGTCTGAAAGTCTGACTGATCAGCTAGGTTTGTGAATTGAAGCGGGTCATGTTCCATGTCGTACAGTTCTTCGGTGCCATCCTTGTAATGCATGAATGCCCATTTTGGTGTGCGTATGGCCTGTCCCAAGTTGTTGGCTTCCCCCTTGTGGTGTAACGATAGGGCGCTGGTGCGTACAGATTGAGAGGGGTCTTCAAGGATAGGAACGAGGCTCTTTCCCTGAACGTCAGAAGGTGTCTTGATGTGTGTCAGGTCTGTGAGTGTTGGGAAAATATCAACCAACTCAACAAGCGACTGAGTTCTTCCTGATGGCATGCGCGGCGATGCGATTATGAGAGGAACGCGTGTGACTTCTTCGTGAAAATTGGATTTCTGCCAAAACCCATGTTCTCCAAGATGGTAGCCATGGTCACTGCAGAAGACGATTGCTGTAGAGTCTCGGAGACCAGCTTGATCGAGTTCATCAAGAATACGGCCGACCTGTATGTCCATGAACTCAACGGTTGCGTAATAGCCGGCCCACATCCGTCGTTGGTTGTCCGGGTACTTCCCAATTGGATTGTTGTCATTTCGAGTCTTAGCAAGGCCCGCTTTGGGTATATCGCTGATATCATTCTCTACAGCCTTTGGAAGAGTCATCGTGTCCCATGGATAGTGATCGAAAAAATCTTGTGGGGCAACATTTGGATAATGAGGTCGAACAAATCCAACAGCAAGGAACATGTTTTGATCACGATGTTCTTTGAGAAGTTCAATCGCCTTCGTTGCAGACTTTGAATCGGGCTGGTCTGATCCGTCTCCGTTGTAGCGTACGGTCACAAACATGCGATGGGGCATGCGGGTTGACTGCCTGTTTTCGAGCGCATCTGTAAAAATATTGAGATTCAGACACGCGTAGTGGCCTGGAGTATGCGCCTCGAGACCGGCCGAATTAAAACGTTCATCCCAAGAAGACGGTACGTCATTGCCGTCGGTGCCGGCGATGATGTCACCTGGTACCCGCATGTGGTAGATCTTGCCGACTCGGGCGGAGTGCCACCCAGCCTCACGAAAACATTGCCCAAGATTTGTTGTCCCTTCGCCCTGATACCGGCTGAACATGAAAGATGTTCGTGAAGGCGCGCACCACAGTCCCTGGCAGTATGCATTTTCAAAGACCATGCCTTCTTTGGCAAGGCGGTCGATATTTGGAGTTTTGCACAAGGTGTTTCCATAGCATCCCAGAGCGCTTGCCTTCAAGTCGTCTGAAACCAGGAAAAGAACGTGCTGGATTTTATGTGAATCTGATGGATCTGCTTTGGCGTCAGTACTACGAGCAAATGGCGTGGTGAAGCAGAGTAAGGTCAATAGGGTGAATATCATTGGTCGCATGAGTCAGTTACCCGCGTCTTTCTTTTGGAGAGCATGCGTGATGACGTCTGCGACATCGTTGCCGAGTTTTTCAGAGCCTTCTTTTGTGAAGTGCACATTTCCATTTGGGAGCATTAAGGTTTCCATGTTCGGCTTTACCGAACCATACATGTCGTGTATTGCAATACCGTGTTCTGTCATGATCTGCTTGGCGATGTCGTTGTAGGCGGCAGCGTCCCCTTCAACTCGCCCCTTTGATCCGGCGGGTACAGGAGTCGTGTTTCGCCAAATAAGAAGAGCGCCTGTCTTTTTGAGATCAGAAACAAGCTGCTTCAGATTCTTTCCATATTCTTCAGGTGGTACCTGCTGATGGTTTTTGGGGTTTTCTGGATCTGTAAGGTTTTCACCGTCTGGGCCGAGATACTTCAGGTCATGGAGTCCCCAGTTGAAGTGGATGACATCCCAGTCCGCATCACCAAGCCATTGCGACAAGCCCTCTAGCCCTCGAGTGGTTGGTCCACAGTTTGTGAGTGGCCGGTGGACATTCGCCTTGCCACGAAGGGCATTACGAGCGGGGACCGTATACCCAATAGAAATCGAATCACCAATGAGTAAGACCCGAGGCAGGCCTTTGATGTCCTCAACGGGTATCATGGCAGGATTTTTTGGACGTTGGCTTCGTTTTGTTGTTTTTGCCTGGTTTTGTGTTGAGCGTTTTTGAGGTGCGGTGTCAGCCTCGGCTTGGTGTGCGCTCGAACCAGCAAGGAGTGATGCAAGAAACAGGCTGGTAATGAAGAGGCTGCATAAATTGTGTCGCATTGGTGGAAAGCCTTCTATGAAGTAGGGGGCTGTTGGACTGGATTGTTGAGAGAAACCACGCATTCGAATGACGGTGTTACGGATCGTGGGCATTCCATTGATTGGTAAGCGTAATATCACAATCTTTATAATATAAGATTTTAATGCGTGGGGTGTAGTCTATTACAGGCTCATTGTTGTTTGCATTTTGAATAGCAGAGTACGTCGAACGTGGCGTTTGCATTTATGCTGGTATTGGAGAAAAGATGAAGCTCTTTCAGAACATGGTGTCTGTGCAGGCCGGTCTTGTTTTATTGTGTCTTGCTGGACCATGCGTTGCACAATCGCCAAAGAACCAAGCGGCACCAAAGAAGCAGCCGGTGCCGAAGAAACGAAAAGCACCGAAGAAGCTTCGGTTTCGAATGCAACAACTTCATGAAGATTTCAATGAAGGCTGCGCTGTTGGCGACATCAATAATGATGGTCACATCGATGTGACTGCAGGTGCTTTCTGTTATATGGGACCAGATATGAAGCAGCATCCTTTGCGCCGGTTGCTACCCTTTCGAGATGACTATATGGAAAATAACGGGGAGCATCTTGTCGATGTAAATAATGACGGTTGGCTTGATGTTGTGTCGGGGTCATTTATGCAGCCGGAGCTCTTCTGGTATGAAAATCCTGGGACGACAACTCCGAAAGATGATTGGTGGAATGTTCACAGACTTGTAAATACCGAGCAGACGCACAATGAGAATACACGGCTGCATGATCTTGATGGTGATGGTATTGGCGAGGTGGTGATTGATAGCTGGAATGAAAAAAATCCAATGGTGGCTTGGAAGATTGAGCCAGGTCACGATCCATCAGTGTCAAAAGTGGTCATTGGTCCGGCCGGCAGTGGTATTTCGAATGGTCATGGTATTGGTTTCGGTGACGTGAATGGTGATGGTCTTGAAGATGTCATTTTTAAGAACGGGTGGTATGAAAGGCCAGCACGTGATGCCATGACGACGCCATGGACGCATCATGCAGACTGGTCGTGGGATCATGCTGGGTCGCCCATGCTCTCAGTTGATTTGAATAACGATGGGAAAACTGACGTGATTTGGGGAGATGGTCATAACTATGGTCTGTACTGGATGGAGCAGCGAGAGCCTGCTGCCGATGGTTCAACCAATTGGAAAATTCATACGATTGATAAAAAGTTTTCTCAGCCTCATACGATGGCGTGGGCTGATATGGATGGTGATGGCAGGCCAGAGCTCATTACCGGCAAACGGGTCAAAGCACACTCAGGAAAAGACCCGGGTGGTTTGGAAGATCCGGTTGTGTTGATCTACTCATGGAATCCGGAGACGCTGAAGTTCACAAAAAACGAAATCCATCGGGGAGAGGCCGGCGTTGGACTTCAGGTTCGCATTGCTGATCTCAATGCTGACGGTCGTCCCGACATTGTGGCAGCTGGAAAAAGCGGCACACACATACTTTGGAACGAGGGTGTGCGATAGAGCTGTTCATTTGAGTGGGTGCACGCCGTCGAGGTGACGCCGTGGCTTTTTCTAGAGGGTATCGGAAGGCGACCGACTGTTGTAGGCGGACGAGGCGTTTGCATAAATACCGTTGACCATCTTATCCTTAGGTCGTTGAGTGAGGATGTTTGATTCCTATTTTTTCACAATTCAGAGGATTTATGATGCAGCGTTCCTTCCTTGTGTTCACCACCGTTTTCTTAAGCACGTCCCTTGCCTTGGCTGGCGAATGGGTTTCACTGAGTAGTGGAGACTCACTTGATGGGTGGGAAAAGCTTGGCGGTGGCGCAACCTACGTTTCGAAAGATGGTGTGATCACCGGAACGACCGGAGAAGGCAAGAATACTTTTCTCACTCGTGGTCCTTACAGCGATTTTGATTTGGAATTTGATGTTCGTTGTGACCCTAAGTTGAACTCAGGTGTTCAGGTCAGAAGCCACCAATATGCCGAAGAGACACCGCAGGAATCCAAGCCCGACCGAATGCGTGAAAAAGGCGAGGTCTACGGCTATCAATGTGAGATCCGCGAAACGACCAACGGAGAGAATGGGTGCTCCGGAAACTTTTGGGACGAAGGTCGGCGAACACGCTGGCTCGACACAGCCGTGAATGCCGACGATAAGCAGGCCGTTTACAAGCCGGGTGAATGGAATCGGTTTCGGATCATTGCCCAGGGCGACCGAATTCGCAGCTTCGTGAATGGGACTGCCGTTGCGGACTATCGAGATGATCGAGATGCTTCCGGATTCATTGGCCTCCAGGTCCATGCAATCAAGAAAGGGACTGGCCCCTACAGTGTTGCTTGGAAAAATATTCGTATCCGAGAGCTCGATAAGGATGGAAAGATCGATTGATCTTTGGCGAGTGATGATTTCAACATGATTGGTTGAAAGACAACGTGAAAGATCTATCACTCAAACACTGACTCAAAGAGACCGCAGCTTGCCAATTAGTCTTCCACCGATCACTCGTCGCGAGGGCTATACACTGTAGTCTTTGGTTGTTGGACCGTTCGGCCTCTATCACATTTACTTGGAGGCTTTTTCAGCTATGCCTGGTTTTTTTTACGAACCGATCGACCGCAAGAAATTCTTCAGGGCTTCAGGCGTGTTGACGGCAACTGCTCTCATGTCTCGTACGCTCAACGCGAATCAGAAAACGGATGAGTCCAGTCAGGTACGCATCGCACTCCTGTCCGACACGCATATTCCTGCAGATGTGAATGAAGCGTATCGAGGTTTTCGTCCAGCTGAGAATTTGAGGGTAGTTGTAGCGCACGTCGCTGAGTCTGCTCCAGCTGCCGCTCTCATCAATGGTGACGCAGCACGCCTGGCTGGTTCAGAGGCAGACTATCGTGAGCTGAAGTCGTTGCTGCAGCCCCTCGCTCACAAAACACCGATTCATATCGGGTTGGGCAATCACGACGACCGGCGCAATTTTTTCAAAATCTTTCCTGCAACAAAGAAATCGACAGTGAAGGGAAAGCATGTTTCGATTTTTGAAGCAGCCGGGACACGCTTTATCGTTTTGGATTCGTTGCTGTACGTAAACAAAGTCGCGGGCCTACTCGGAAAATCCACACGAACTTGGATGAAGAATTACCTCGATCGAGCAGAAAAAAGACCAACACTATTTTTCGTCCATCACACACTTGGAGATGGAGACGGCGACTTGCTCGATTTCAATCGCTTTTTCGAAATCGTCAGCCCACACAAACATGTCAAAGCGATCTTTTACGGGCATTCCCATCGGTATCATGTTGAGCAGAAAGATCATATCTATCTCATCAACCAGCCTGCGCTTGGTTACAACTTCAACGATAACGAACCTGTTGGATGGCTCGACGCAACCTTTTCGCCACAAGGAGTCGACCTGACGTTGCGGGCAATTGCAGGAAACAAGAAAGGCAACGAAGAAACAAAATCGATTGCCTGGGCGTGACAGCCCGTGTCAATTCGTGTTGGAACTTGTATTTTTCATCAACACATGCAGGCTTCAGCCTGAATCAACGTGCATTATATAAACGTGCATTATGTAGCTGTGTAATAGAATCGTTGCGGGCAACATAAGACTACGAAATCGAATCGGTCCGCCATCAACCCTGTAAGGCTTCCACATGGAAACCAACGCGTTCTCACACTTGCAGACACCAAGACGAGAATTCTTGACGAAAACTACCAAGGCTGTCGCTACAACAACACTCCTTTCTGGTGTTACTCATTCCCTCAATTCAAGCCCTGTGCATGCAGCTGGTAGTGATTCAATCAACATTGCCCTGATCGGATGTGGTGGTCGTGGGGGCGGCGCTGCTGCAGACGCACTTGGCATTGTTGAAGCCCCGCTCAAACTCACTGCTCTTGCAGATGTTGCTGAGGGGCGGACTGAGATGGTGCGTCGAATTCTGAGCAGACAATTTCCTGATCAGGTTGATGTGCCTGACGATCGTATGTTTATGGGGTTTGATGCCTTCAAGCAGGCACTCGACACACTGCGTCCGGGTGACATCGCAATATTTGCAACGCCAGCAGCATTTCGGGCCGCCCACTTTGAATATGCAATCAGTCGTGGGCTGCACGTCTTTATGGAAAAGCCTGTCGCTGTCGATGGGCCGAGTGCGAAGAGAATTATTGACCTCGCTAGCAAAGCCGACGTAAATAAACTCAAGGTTGGCGTTGGGTTGATGTGCCGACATTGCCCTCGACGAAGAGAGCTTTTTGATCGGCTCCAGTCAGGTGAAGCAGGTGAACTTCTTGCGTTCCGTGCCTACAGAGAGCATACGCCCGCACATAACCTCGATTTATTCCCGGGTGTTCCGGATGACACAACAGAGCTTGCCTGGCAGGTCAAACGCTTCCACAATTTCCTCTGGGCGAGTGGCGGTATTTTCAGTGACTATTACATCCATAACATCGATGAGGTGTGTTGGATGAAAAACGCGTGGCCTGTATCTGCTGTTGCAACAGGTGGGCGACACTATAAGGGTAAAATCAACGACCAAAACTTCGATTCCTATGCCGTTGAATACACGTTCGACGACGGAACGAAGTTTTTCTTTTCTGGCCGTGCCATGAAGGATTGTGTCCGAAAGTTTGGTGGGTTTGGACAAGGCACTAAGGGTGCATTCACGATTTCAGCTCGCGGGCATAAGCCATCTCGAGCGACTATCTATAAGGGTCAGAAAATGGAGGACTCTCAAATCCTTTGGACTGCCGCCCAACCAGAACCGAACCCTTACAAGGAAGAGTGGCGTCATCTTGTTTCCGCAATTCTTCTGGACACTCCATACAACGAAGCTGTTCGCGGTGCTCAGGCGAGTCTTGTCACAGCAATGGGTCGTTTTGCTGCCCACACAGGAAAAGCCGTCACGTATGATGAAATGCTTGTGATGCCAGATGATTTGACCGCCAGCGTAGTCGGCATGACTGAAAACTCACCTGCACCTGTGCTCGCCGATGCCAATGGTATCTATCCTGTGCCAATGCCGGGCAAATACCGTTACGAATACCGCGACTAGCTCATAGTCAGAACATTGCCCAACGGGAGTTCAGTGTTTTTTCGAAATTCGACATGCAGCGTTTGGTGTAAATCGTTCGTGCCGTTTTTTAGATATTCTCATGGTTGGTCCCCCATCATGTGTTCACAGGATGGCAATCGTGTTGGAAAGAGTCCAATAATTAGGAAGATATAAGGCTATATTGATTCGAGGCAGTATTGATGGAGTCTGGTACTGCGTGAGAAGCTCAAGTACGTTCTAGGTTGGGGTTGTGGAGACTAAAGAACGATAGGGGATCTGTAGCCATACATAGATCGATTCAATCGCGGTTCGGTGAATAAAAATTCTAAATACCAAAGTAGTAGGGCTTCAAACGTTTTTTCTATAACCTTGAATCAGTTACCAAGTCATGAGAATGGTGGGGTGTTCAGTGTTTTTTGCGATTAATTATGTATAACATTTTGAATCTAAGTTATTTGTATAAAGAGGTGGCGTGATGATATGTACGGATGGTTCACAAGCACGGTTTGAACGACAATGCCCTTTTAAAAAACCGGCATTTACTCTTATTGAACTCCTTGTGGTGATCGCAATTATAGGAGTCCTTGTCGGGCTTTTGTTGCCGGCGGTTCAACAGGCTCGAGAGGCGGCACGACGAGCCTCATGCGTCAATAATCTGAAGCAAATCGGTGTAGGTCTGCATAACTTCAATAGTTCTCAAGGTCACTTTCCGTCAGGCGTTATGTGTGGAAATGGAACGGGGCCGACGACGTCTGAAATGGGAGCCAATGGAGGCTGGGCCTGGGGAGCCATGATTCTGGCATTGTGTGACCAGCAGGGCCTTGCAGATACGATGCGGGTGGGCAATTCAAAAGTTTGGCAAGACAACAAACAGACCGGTCGAACATTGATCAGTTTTTACTTGTGTCCAGCAGATGCTGCTCCAACAGTGAATGAAGAGCGTGTTCGTTGGGTTGGCGCCGGGACATCAGCAGGAACATCAAACTATGTTGGAAACGCCGGAACAAAGCCCATTAAAAATACCCTTGGAGTACCAAGTTCACATTGTGCCCACGAGGACTCAACTGAGAACAAAGCAGCAGCAAGAAACTATTATACCGGTGTCTTGTTTCCTCGGTCTTCGATCACCATGGCACAAATTACTGACGGCACATCAAGCACGTTCCTAGTCGGTGAGCGTGATTATTCAAGCACTCAGCACGGAGATCATGAGGCGAGTAATTGGATAGGCTCCTTAGGAGCTGGCTGGCATACGGAACCCTTCCACTACAACTGGGTCACTATTTTCGATGAAGCCAATTCGAATCTGCAGATTAATGATTACGACGCAACAAACCCAACAAATACACCGGATTGCTGGCCCACGAGTGGCTGTGGGAATCCGTACGGAGTGACTGATGCCGACTCATGGAGTAGCCAACATCCTGGTGGTGCTCAGTTCGTTTTGTGCGATGGCTCCGTTCGTTTTGTGATGGAGACAATTAGTGAAGCAGTTTTTGCAGATCTTTGTAATCGAGGTGATGGAGATGTCATTCCTAGCTTTTAAGGTCGTGATGTCTGTGTACTATCCATGAGAAAATATGTTCTGCCTGGTCTGATTTCAGGTGAATGCATGTTACTTCTGTTTGATTTGGATATGAATATTGGGTATGAAAAAAATAGCGGCTGTTTGTTGGGTGAAGGTTCGGATTGGATAGATTGGGATCGGATAGGTTGAGTATGAGTTTGTTCTCTTTTAGAGTTGTTGGAATCCTTGGTGTTTTGACTGCCGCTGGTTGTTCCGGCAATTCGGTGGTCTACCCAGAGGTCGCAGATGTTGTTGGTTTGGTGACTCTTGATGGCAAGCCCCTTGAGGCAGCAACCATAACGTTTGTGCCGGAGGCTGGCCGATCATCGAGTGGCGTGACTGATTCATCAGGGAAGTACAGTCTTCATTACACAGGAACGCTTCGTGGTGCCATGCTCGGTACGCATCGGGTCATGATAAAAAAAATGGCTCCAGATAAGAATGTCACTCCATCCGCCGTTGAGCAATTTATGGATAAGGCGACCAGCCAGATGCTCAAAAGTTCTGGGCTGCCAGCGACGACGGCTGCAGGCGGAGCAGAAAACCAGCCACTCAAGCCACCAATGATAAATGTGGTTGGGCCGCAATATAGTGGTTCGGAAAGTGTTCTTACTGCCAGTGTCGAACCCAACACGAATGAAATTGATTTTGCTCTCGTCACCGAATGACTTTTGTTTGACTCGCCGGTTGTTGTTGATCAGATCATTGGGCTTCATCTTTGGACGACGAACGATAGTGTTATCAACGTGTCCCTCTGTTTCTATCGCGGTGTTCCAAAGGGGCTCATGTGCGTTGTCCCCTTCGAGCATCAAAGCCTATCGTGAAAGTTTCTTACATGTGCACGCATAACCTGAAAAAGATATCTGTGAGATTTTTTGTTTTTCTGGCGA
>Ga0233437_1006655_pt1 | contig 11659 bp, 4 predicted proteins | sample SI_122_August201_FD_182714 | JGI IMG/M metagenome (GOLD analysis project Ga0233437, IMG submission 182714) | Seawater microbial communities from Saanich Inlet, British Columbia, Canada - SI_122_August2016_200_MG | ecosystem: Environmental > Aquatic > Marine > Inlet | place: Canada: British... | reverse complement strand
GTCTAATAAAAAAATTAATTACACTGCTTTCTCAAACTAAAGTTAAAAACCCCTAGTGTATAGGCCTGTTTTAGGTAAGAGAAATTTAATAGCTTAACAGACAGAATAAGTCCACATCAACTTGAGACTGCTATAATGCCTTCTTCAAAAAAAAACAAGTTGAGTTACCTACATATCCCTCTCCTTTGTACTCAACAACATACCCTAGTTTTTCATAAAAACCTTTGCTTCCCTGAAAATCTAGAGCTCCAACCGTTGCAAAGTAGCAACCAGATTTTCGACCTAATTCATGCACTTTATCCATCAATTTGCGGCCTAGGTTTTGCTTGCGATAGTTTGGATGTACCCAGAGCTGACCTGTGTAAATAGATTTAAAGCCCATTCGACCAGCACAGCCTGCAATGATTTCACCATCACCGTTTCGTATAAAAAAACCAAAAGACCGTACTTCGCGCTTTCCAACAAACTCTTCATTAAGCTTCTGATCTAAAAAATCAAGATCCTCGCTTTTTGGTACTAACGTTTCTTCAATTCTCACTGGTGCTTTTTTTATGCCGCTTGCTTTATGCTTAAGCCTACCCAGTTCTGTTCTCTTTTCTTTCATGGCATTCACCTCCTCAATAGTTACCTTAACCTAAGTTTAAGGATAGGCAGTAATTTGCCATAAAAACTAAAATATATCAACAAGCATTTGGAAGCTTGTAATCGTTTACTTAATTACCTCCGACAAGATAAATTCCTTTTCAAAAACAATTTAATTTCTGTAATATCATAACGCTCAGTCGCCACTTTGGGCTCCCACAGCCAATGAAAATGGTTTTGCAATAAGAAGCTTACCTAACAATAATAAGATGTTCCCTTCAGTTATTATCTTTTACCGTTCCATTATAACTAAAAAATTAAGTGATTGACAAGACAATGGGTTGTCTGTAAAAGTTTGGTTAGTTTTTAATAAAGTTTCTTTTTAAAATTAAGAAAAGGGAAATTTATTGAATTTTTTTAACCACGGAGGAGGATACAATGGCTGAAAATTTATTAAACACCAATTCAGAGCACACAGGTAACGTTAATTATAAGGACGATTTAAAAAAGCAGCGTTATGCTGAAAAACAGCAGCGTTATGCTGAACAACAGCAGGCAAATAAAAAGTTAAGGGAGGTAGAGCAAAATAAAAAGGCAGCAGATGAGGAAGCAACAACGGATTCAGGAGTTTTGGCTACTAAAACTATCGAAGAATTAACTGCAAGAAAGTTATTTGATGAGGTGGAGGGAATTAGAAAAGCTACTGAAGCAAAATTAAACAGACTAGAAAGCGGGAAGAGGGAGGCAGATACAAAAGCAACAACGGATTCAGGAGTTTTGGCTACTAAAACTATCGAAGAAGCAACTGCGCAAAAGTTATTTGATAAGGTAGTGGGAACTAGAAAAGCTGCTGAAGCAAAATTCAATAGACTAGAAAGCGAAAAAAAAGAAGCAGATACAAAAGTAGCACCGGATTCGAGAGTTTTGGATACTAAGATTACCGAAAAATCAGCTGCGCAAAAGTTATTAACTGAAGTAGAGCAAATTAGGGATAAAGCTTGGAATACATGGTATGAAGAACACAAAATAAGCGATCAAAAGGATATTATATTGACAGACGCGGCAAGTACGGAAACAAGTGCTGCACAAAATTTAGCTGTAGTAAATAGAGATGAAGCCATAGGAATGAATCATGCCAGTGGTGGACCGGGTTATTCCGGGGTTTGTAGTAACATATTAACAACAGAAAAAAGCAGTGTAGTAGTATGGTGCGGGTTTCTTAGGATGGACAGATGCATAGAACCCAGGACTACTACAAACTTTTCTCCTCGTCGTTCATGTTTTGATAAAGAAAAAGCAAACGCCCAAAAGAAACTCGAACAAGCTACAAAGGCTAAGGAGCAAGCAGAACAGGAAGCAAATGATGCTAAGGCTGTAGAAAGCATATACTGGAATGAATTCACAAAAGTAGATGTAACAAGACGCAAAAGTGAATTAACTAAAAAAACAGAAGAAAAAACAGCGGCGCAAAGCAAGGCAGATGGGAGTAAAAAACACGCTGAAGAGATAGAGACGCAGCGCAAAGCTGCTCGAGAGGAGTTAACTAAGGCAGATGGAAAAGTAATACAAACGGAAGGTGCACTAACTAAAAAAACAGAAGAAAAAGAAGCAGCGCAAAACAAAGCAGATAAGAGTAAAACACACGCTGAAGGGATAGAGGCGCAGCGCAAAGCTGCTCAAGAGGAATTCACTAAGGCAGACGGAAAAGTAACAGAAGCGGAAAGTGCACTAAATACAAAAGTAACAGAAAAAGCAGCAGCGAAAAGTAATGCAGAACAAAGTGCAACAGATGCTCAAGATTTGTTAGCACAGCTCAAACTTGCTCAAGCAGAGTTTAATAAAGCAGACGCTGCTTTGGAGAGCGTGTTACATACTTCTAAGATAACCCTAGATACATCAAACTCAGATCCAGTAGATTCAGAAGTAATAAAAGAAACTCAGGCAAATGGAGAAGCCCCCGTTCATGATTATGATGAATGCCATCATTAAAAGTATCACATACTCAAAATAGTATTCAAAATGAGTTTGCTAGAGCTGTTATTTGATAGTTTTTATTATAAATCATCTCACCAAGGGATGTTAGATATAGAAACATCTGATGTTTTTAATCCGTATAAAGAATCAGTGCTAAAGGGGGAATGTAATCCCCCTAATGAATATTTTGCCCAAGATCCTGATTTATTATATAAATCTGTAGATAATTCTAAAAAGAAAGAGTGTCAACTTGCTGATTGGTTAAAAGAAGATATTGAAGAAGAGGGTCAGAAAACACTGGGAAATTATGTTAAATATCTTGTTATATTAGAAAAATCACAGGAACAATTAGAACGGTTGTTGGCTAGTTCTAACGATGTTGCTAGTGAATTAATAACAACATCTTTTGAAGAGCAAAAAGACCATAAACTTAGTGAAAAAACTATCTATTACTATGAAGGTGAATTAAAAAAAGAAAGCAGTTCTTTATCTCCGATAACCATATTATCTATACTTATTAACTACGAAAAGAAGTTTTCCGAAACACCGGATCATGCGATTTTTTTAAGTGAAGTTATAAAGGATGGAAAGTATTTGGGCTATGAAGGCTATGACATAATACAACAGAATTTTAAGCGAGGCTTTTTAGGTTCTGTTGAAAGGGGAAAGATTTTTGCACCAGAGGTGTTTGAAAATTTTGAGAAGTGGGTTCCTGTTAGTAAGGTGGATGAAGTTGCAAAAGAACTCACTGAAGGGAGACAAAGTTTCATGGTACATGGCGCAAAACATAAAATGTATGTGCCTAGTGAAGCGACTGTGGAGGAGTTTAAAGGTCTATTATCAAAAGACTCAACACTAGCAACAGATGCGATATTTGCTACTTTAGAGTCTTTATTTGATAAGCAAGAGGTGGACTTATCTTTTATACTCAAGAATTTTGTATTTATTTTAGAGTATGGGTATGGGCTTGCTTTGGAGAACAACCTTCAAAGCTACTTAAAGTTTGTAAATAAGTTTATTGAGATTTTTGTTAAAAGCGATTTAGGAATCACAAGTAAACTAGCTCCCCATTCTAATAAGTATAGTTTTATTCTTTCAGAAATAGTTAATTCTCGCGTTGAGTTACCAAAAGAAGAATTACAAAAATTACCAAAACCGTTATTGAGGTGGCTTGCGGTAGCTGAAACAGGAGGAAATACCGCAGCTGTAAGAGACGTCGTATTTATAATGACAAGGTTGTTTGAGAGAAATATAGAACTTCCAGAGCACATAGCGTTTTATTTTTCAAAATATTTAGAAAATGAAGATATCCAATTACAAAGACTTGCATTAAATTTATCTCACAAATTAGGTTGTAGTAGTAGATATGTAATTCCGGCAGAAGACGGTGATTACAGCTACCTTTTTGAGTTAGATGTAGATGAAGGCTTGGTCTTAGATTCAGAAAAAGTTAAATTACTAGCGCAAGAAGACAAACTAGTAATAGACAAGCTTTTGTATCTGATTTCAGAAATTGGTTGGCCTCAAAAAACCTTACTAGCTTTGCTAGATAACCTTGACCCTTCTAACGTTGGCCACTTTATCAAAGCATTAGATAGAATATATAGCTATAAAATATCTCACAAGCTTGTTGATCACCATGGGAATACAATAGTAGATATTTTTCGCGAAGGAACACCTGAAAAATGGTATGCAGATACTCTGAGACTTCTTGATGACAATGAATTTTTTCTTACCAAAGAAGTTGAAGTTTTATTACAAGAAATAGAAGGTCTTAATCGAGATACTTTAACTGACGAAGATATAACCTACCTTAAAAATAAACTTGCTGATGTAAAAAAATTTGATGTTACAAAATTTAAAGAGAAAGATGATTTTATAAGATGGAGAGCAACTATAAAAGAAGTCACCCATGATAATATTGCAGAAGTAGCAGCTGTTTTAAAACATGCAATACATCTTGCTAAGTTTAAAGGGAAATATCATGTAAGGGATCACCAAATTCTTTCTCTTTTGTTATTATTTAAGTCAGCAAATGGAAGGTTACTACAAGTAGGGACAGGAGAAGGAAAAACTGTCATCATTGACATGTTTGCTGCAATCAATGTTTTCAATAAAGAGATTGTAGACATTATTACCAGTTCTTCAAAACTTGTTGAAAGAGAAATTGATGAAGAAAAAGCATTTTATGATTTATTGGGAATTACTGTAGCACATAATCTTGGTGCTAATTCAGCAGATGGGAAAGAGTGTTATACCGCTGATATTGTTTATGGGACTCCACTTGCTTTTATAGGTGATGTTCTGCGAGATAAAACCACACACGCTAAGCATGGTAGGGGATTTGGTGTAGTAATCGTGGATGAAGTAGACAATATGTTTATTGATCAAATTCCACTAAGAGTGCAAAAATCAGCGAACATGCCTGGTTTTGAACTTTTAAGGCCAATATATATATATATTTGGGGAAGGTTAAAGGTTTTAACTTCATTGACAATTCCTATTGGTGATGGTGAAAGGTTTCGCTATTTTAATGCCTCAAAAGCCGAAGAAGGGCAAGAGCCAGAACCAGAGTGGGTTGAGGTAAATCAGCCATATAAAGAATTTCTTAAAACTAAACTCACTGCATATTTAGAAGAAATTTTGGACTATACTAGTAGTCCTTTAGAATACACCAAGCCAAGTAAAGAGCGAGATATTGTTGTTCCTAAACACTTGGAGGACTTTGTTATAAAGCACGTAGAACGGTGGATAGATTCGGTTATAGGTGCAGTATTTATGTATCAAGAAGACAAGCACTACAAGGTTTATAATAATACAGATACTATAAAATCAGGGAAAAACACTATAACTCCTATAGACAAAAACACTGGAGACTTTCAAAATCTCCATTGGTCTGATGGATTGCACGAGTTTTTAGAAATCAGACATGAACTACAGTTAAATTCAGAAAGTCTTATTAGTACTTTTATGACTTATGGTGGTTATTTTTTAAAATACAAAGGGAAAATTTTTGGCCTTACCGGAACACTTGGCGAAAAGCATCATAAAGATTATTTATACGATGTTTATGGAGTTGATTCTATACAAATGCCTTATTTTGTAGAAAAAAAGTTACAAACTTTTTCCCCAGTTATAGTAAATAACCAGAGAGATTGGCTAAAGAGTATTACAGAGATTGCAAAAAAAGAAGCCGAAGAATATGAGCGTGCTGTACTGATTATTGCTCCAACAATAAGCGATCTTAATTTAGTTTATCAAGCCATGAAGGCTATTTATCCTGAGGAGCGTATTTTTAAATATGGAGATGGAGAAAGTCAAAAAACAATAAAACAGTTATTGGAAGCTGGGAAAGATCCTTTGCAAAGTAACAAAGATCAGATGCAATCAGGTTCCATAATGATTGCAACAATTTTGGCTGGTAGAGGAGCTGACATTAAAATAAGTGAAAAAGTTGAGAAAAGAGGAGGCCTACATGTATTAGACACGTATTATCCAAACAGTCTTAGAGTAGATAATCAAATAGGTGGTAGGGCTGCGCGTAATGGGGAAAGAGGAAGTGTTCAATCAGTTATAAACACGGAAAATCCGGCAGCAGACAGTTCTTTATGTGATAATATTCCTTGTTTAAAAAAGGCAAGAGAAGAGCAGGAAGCTACAGATTTAAAAAAAGCAGCGGTTTGTACTATACCTAATCATAAATTAGAAGATGGTCTATTGGATGAATTTATTAAAATCAGCAGACAGCTGGATTCACCAATAGGTTACGTCATTGTTTTATCTTATGATAAAAAACCTGAGAAATTGCAGGAAAAAACAATGTATGTTTATGAAGAGAATCAGAAAGTATATTTTGTATCGTTATGGGAAGGAAAGATGTTGACTTTAGACATTACCCAGGACTTGCAAGACATTGATCCTACTCAGAAAATTTTCAATCATATGGTTTCTTTATTAACTGGTTTAGATCATGACCTTACTTTAAGTTACAGAGATTTTGATTTGTTACATTTCATTGCGGCAATAAGGGGTTATGGTGTCGATCAAAAGATTATAGCGCGAGTAGCGATAGAATATGAGCTGCTTTTTGATGAAGAAGAAAGTGTAGAAGAGTTTATAGACGATAAATTGATTCCGGTAGAGATAAAATATCTAAAAAAACTGATATCTTATCAGGATCAACAAAACAAGGGAGATGATGTTACTTTAAAGAGGGATTTAGAAATAGCAAAACTAAGAGAGTTTTATAGATTATGGAAAGAAGATCGCAATACCTATAGCAAGCAATACGAGATAGCTCAGTTGCAAGAGCATTTTGCACTATTGCTAACAGAACTATCAGACCTTTTAGGTTATGGAGCTGATTGCGATATCACCGATGAACATTCAATAAAACAAGAAAAAGAAAAAAGAGAAAAACGAAAAGAAGAGTTAGATAAAAGGTTCGAAGAGTTTAAAGCTCATATGCTGCAGCTTATAAACACTAATGAGTTAATGCAAAATCCAGCTTATTTACTTCAAAAAGCACATGCATACCACAACATAAAAATACAAAACGAAGAAAAAGAAAAAAAGATTAAAGCAAGAGCTCAAGCAAGAGCACTTCAGCAAACGACTACTCTTGGAGAAATTATTACCGCAAGTTTGCCAGATAATCAAGACACTAGAGAATTTCAACTTCAAGGGAAATACGATTTTCTTGGTGATATGCCTAAAACATCTACGGAAGAAACAACTTCACTTCTTAGAAAGTTTTACTCTGCTGTAGCATCTGGCGCATCCTATGCCATATCCTTTTTGCGGGGCGATACAATGCGCGTTCCTGCAGATGGTAAGGTGCCTAGAGATAGGGTATACATAAAAGATCCTCTAAGCGAGGCAGTATCGTTTGCAGAAACAGCTATTGCTAGATCAGGTAAGTACTCATGGCCTTCTCATAGTAGCATGGCTTTTTTAAGATTAATGAAAGATGGTGAAGGTATTAAATGGATTAAAGATACAGAACGTGCTATGGGCGTAAATCAAAGATTTATTAAAGACGAGATGGCTGCTCTTAATGCGCTTGTAAATACCACTACCCCTCAAACACAGTCAGCGCTTGTTACTTTACTAGCCCAAGGTACAACACATCCAGAGTCTGACTTAGCACTGCCGAAAATTGTTAAATTGAAAGCATATCAAATAAAGGCCGAAAAGGTTCAGGAAAACATAAAGTTAGTGGCCAATGCCACCAGTACTCAAGTAGTACGAATACGTGCCATTATAACGGTAGAAGACCTAGCGGAACAGAATAATATAACTACAAATGATACCAATAGCCTTATACCTCAATCAAGAGACTTGGATCTGGCGAATAGTAGCTTTAATCTGGCAGTCAATAGAGTAATAAAAGCTAATTTAAAAGAATTTACCCCGTTATTAAACGAAGAATTGAACTCAGGCGAAGTGATGATTGAAGTTACACTCGAAAATCTGCTAGAAGAGCCTAAAGAATGGTTTGCCACATTCTTCAGTGTTGTGCTTGGAGTGTTCCAAATTATGGTAGGAGTTGCTTTAATGGGAGCTGGGGGACCGGCATTTATTGGTTTCTTAGGAGCTGGACTAATAGGACAAGGAATTGGAGATATTGTTTCTGCGGGGTTAGCAGCAATTACAGGAAATCCAATTGATATGGATAATTATATAAAAAGCAAAGGCCTTGGATTAGCGATAACAGTAATTACAGCGGGGTTGGGTCACATAGCAGTAGGTTTGGAAATAATTAAGCCATTAGATAAGCTAGCTACAGGTGAAATATTTTCACATTTGAGGATGGGGCTTGTATCTGACGTAGGGGTCAGAGGAATGAGCACTGTATTAGGTGGCATAGCTGGCAGTATATATGAATCAAACAGTGGAGAAGTAGAGAGAGATGTAAAAGAGTCCATAGGCAGATTGATAGATGCCCATATAAAGGACCTGATAATTATATTTGCTTCAGATGATTCGGAAAAGAAAAAGTCTAGATTAAAAGAGCTGGAGGAGCAGGCGCATAAAATTACCAGTGATTATTCAACAAGGTTTAAAGGTGAGGCAGTAACTGTTATGACGGGTGCAATAAGTGGTTTTTTGGGTTTGCTGGCGAGCCCAAAACACCCTAATGCTTTTGCAACCGCAGGAGGAACCGGAATGAACGTTGCATTAGGGCTGATAAAAACATTGGAAGCAACGAATGATTTTCGAGATAAGTTTGGAAAATTTATTAGTGGGGTTGCAAAAGGTCTGGGTACAAGAGCAATGATGGAGCAAGGGTTGACGGACTTGGGCCCTGCATTTGCTGGCAAGGTTGCAGATATAATGAAAGTGTTGGCTACTAATGGTTTTGTGACGGATAAGGATATTCAGTATGAATCTTGCGGAAGTATCGCTTCGTTTAATCTAGGCTCCTTTAAAGACAAAAGCTCGCAGATCACCGGTGCATGCAACAATGTTGCCACGCTGATGCGTCAAGCGACACAACAAGCTGATATAGACGATCACAAGAGAGAGATATCGAATATAGTGTTTACAAGCCTCACCGGTATTATCAAGCCGGAGATTATCGATCCCCTTGCCAGGTTCGCAGCTAGTCAGGCGGTAAATAAAGCATTCGAGCTTAGTGCTGCAGAAGCCGCAGAAGCAGCTAGAGCAGCAAAAGCCGCCAGCCTCAAAATTCCCGTTCCTACAAATAATAACCATGAATACATGGTCTTTGGTCAGCCAAAAAGCTCAGGTGCGCCGTTCCTGCAAGAAGCGTCAAATGCTAATGGCAATCGTCAGGCACCAGCCAGCATTGATGAAACAGGGTGGATAACAAGGACTACAGCAAATGAGTATAAAGAACATGCAGAAACGATATCAAAAGTTTTCAATAGACCAGTAGAAGTTTATGAGGACTATTTTTCCTTACCAACAGTATACGACGAATCTACATCTAGTGTCTTTACACCATTGAAATTATACCGCAATAAGCTAACAGAAAATTGGTATGATGCAGGTTCATTAACAGGTTTTGGTTCTATTTATCAAGCAGCAAACTACCAAGTCGCAGTAAGTTATAGTGTTGATGGAACAGAGGGGAGTGCAGCAAATGATTATGTGAGTTCTTCAGAGAAACCAAAAGAGAAGAAGCCACAACCCGTTGTATTTAGTGAAAAAGTGACAGAGCCAGAAAGAACAACACTTGAGCAATATAGCACTTTATTGCAAAAAGGAAGAAGTTGGCATGATGCAGCAAAAGCTTTATCAAAAATAACGAATAGGCCAATAGAAATATATGAGGGTTATTCTCAAACCCCAACTATATACAATGAAGGAGGTTCAAGTGTAATGCTTCCACTAAAACTTCATTACAATCGCCTTACTAATTTGTGGTCTTACGAAGGTATGCAGCTTCTTGGTTTTGATTCAATTTATGATGCTGTAGCTTTTAGAGGGGATTATAAATACAAACCTCAAGATTTAAGGAAAAGTGTAGATCATGAGATAAAAACAAATCCTTTTGGTTATCTCAAAGCAGCAGATGATTATAGAGTAACACAGGAAATAACAAGTGCTTACAATGTAGCAAAGGCTAAACCACGGCCAAATCCAGATGAGCAAGAACAAGAAAAAACTCAACCAAATGTAGGTGAAGAAGAACAGAAAGAATCAGAAGCAAACAAAAAAAATGCAAGAGAAAAAAGTCAAGAAGAATCTGAAGAAGGTCAATCAGAACCAGATTCAGTGGTCTTTATAAAAAGACCAAAAGAAGATCCTCTTTCTTATAGTGCAGGGGAGGCCTTTCAGTCACTGGAAGCAGCATACTCGAAAGGTGTAGATTCGTCAGGTTCATTATCTCCGCTTGAGAAAATAATAGACCTTATAGGAGCATTTGCAGAAGAAATGAACAAGAGAGAGCGGTTTCGCACTGATCCAGATAAAGTCTTTGAAGAATTAGCGGAGCTGTCAAGAGGGGTGAAGGAGATGGCCTCAGCGGCGGGAGAAAGAGTAATAGATTTTGCAGAAAAAAAGTGTCCTAGTTGCGGGATTAAAGAAAAAATAGAAAAAACCAGAAAAGCATTCGCAGAAGGCAGAGGCGAGAAAGCAACTAAGTTCTTCAATGATAATACAGTAAATTTAGGCGTTGAATTTTTTAAATACATAAATAAAAAATATGAAAAAAGCACTACAGAAGATCAAAGAGAAGTTATAGATGCTGCGTTAGTAATAGCTAGTTTATATAAAATGGCGAGCAACGCTTTTAAGCCATCAGTTGTAAAAATAGGTTCAGAGGTTGGCGAGGGCTTTAAACATTACGTTGAGTTAGATGTAGGTTTGCTTAAAAAAGAAATGGCAGTACTTGACTCTCAAATTCAAATGAAATTCAAACATGCTGGTAAATTTGGCATAATAGGAAACTATAACAAACAAAATTCTGACCTATTTAGACAAAAATTAATAGAGCATGTTCAAAGCTCTGATACAATTGCATTTGCTGGAACCCATAGAGGCACAGAAAAAGTAGTGCATTTTTATAATCCGAAGACTGGCAGGGATGTAATGAAAGGCACTGATGGTAAATTTATTAGTGGATGGGAATTAGAAAAAGGTTCTAAGCAAGAATATTATTTAAAAACAAGGGGAAACTTACAATGATAATTAAAAGTAGATATAAAAATAGATGGTTATATATGAAAAAAATGCAAAATTTTGTTGATAACAAGATTGAGGGCAAGGAATTTAGTGATTGGTTTTTGTCTCAACGTAGCCAAGATATAGACAAAGATAAAAAATTAATTTCCTCCAAAGAGCGACTTGTTTTAGACAAATTAATGAAACAAGCTATAAAAAAGGAAATTACCGAAGAGCAATACGAAAAAGAAGTAAATAAAATTATATGGCCTTTTAATAATTTGTTTTTAGATATTTATGATGAACTACAAGCTGTGGATATAGAGGATTTTTGGCCCAGAGATGATGAAGCCTTTGAGGAAGATATAAACATAGATGAAGAAGAATTCAGGAAAAGAGTAAAAGAAAAACTAAGGATATTGGAAGAGAACAAAGAGAAGTGGTGAGAGTCAATCACTTTCTTTGATACTGT
>Ga0233437_1006651_pt1 | contig 11664 bp, 11 predicted proteins | sample SI_122_August201_FD_182714 | JGI IMG/M metagenome (GOLD analysis project Ga0233437, IMG submission 182714) | Seawater microbial communities from Saanich Inlet, British Columbia, Canada - SI_122_August2016_200_MG | ecosystem: Environmental > Aquatic > Marine > Inlet | place: Canada: British... | reverse complement strand
CGTTTGGTGGCGGCTCGGTCATGGATACGGCGAAAGCGGCTAATCTACTGGCCAGCCATCCCGGCGATCTCTTGACCTATTGCCACGCGCCACATGGTCAGGCGGTGGCGGTTCCGGGGCCGTTGAAGCCACACATCGCCTGCCCCACGACCTCGGGCACCGGCGCCGAAGTGACCGCCATTTCGGTCTTCAGCCTGACGGGCCGCAACGTGAAAACGGCCATACGCAGCAACCATATCAAACCGACCATGGCCGTGGTTGATCCGCTGGTTACCGAAACGTTGCCCGCCAACGTCGTCGCCTTCACCGGGTTTGATGTGCTTACTCATGCCCTGGAATCCTATACGGCGCGGCCCTTCACGCGCAGTGAGCGCGCACCGAGTGCGGCCCGGCGTTCGCCCTACCAAGGGGCCAATCCGTGGGGCGATATGGGTAGTCTCGAGGCCATTCGTCTGGGCGGGGAGTTTCTGGTGCGTGCGGTAAACGGGCCGGACGACCGGGAAGCCCGTCAGAACATCCTGTTCGCCGCCACCTTGGCCGGGCTCGCCTTCGGCAACGTCGGCGTTCACATCCCGCATGCCGCATCCTACGGCGTTTCCAGCCTCAATCACGACTACGTGGCGGCGGGCTACGAAACGGTTGATCCAATGATCCCGCACGGTTTGTCGGTGGTTCTCAACGCGCCTGCGGCCATTCGCTTTACCGCCCCTGCGGAACCCCATCGCCACCTAAGCGCCGCCGCCGCCCTGGGCGCTGATGTACAGGGCGCGGCCCCCGAAGATGCAGGTGAAATTCTGGCCGGACGACTGATCGAATTGATGAAGAACTCGGGCATCCCCAACGGTCTGGGCGGCGTCGGTTACACGAAGGAACACATCCCCGATCTGGCCGCCGTCACCGGAGCGCTCAAACGTCAGCTTTCCATGTCGCCACGACCCGTGGCCGAAATGGATTTACGGGAAATCTTCACCGATGCCTTGTGTTATTGGTAGGGGTTAAACGGACCTATCAAAACCGTCGTGCGATCATGTCGATTTCGACCTTAGCGCCACGCGCCAGCCCGGTGACGCCGACGCAAGTCCGTGCGGGGCGTCGGTCCACCGGGAAATAGCTGGCGTATACTTGGTTTACGGTATCGTAGTCTTCCTCGAAACGGGTCAGGTAAATCCGCACCTGGACGACGTTTCGTAGCGAGAGCGCCAATTCCGCCAAAACCAGCTTGAGGTTTTCCATTACGCGGTGAGTTTGAGCAACCACGTCCTCGGGTATGGCGGCATCGCCGTCGTTCGGATCTGTCGGCATCTGCCCCGTAACAAATATCCAGTCGTCGCATTCCACGGCATGGCTGAAGGGTGCGACCGGTGACGGCGCGGTGTCAAACAGATGAAACGCTGGTTCTTTCATGTGAAACGTCACCCTTTTGTCGTCAGGAGTTATCGCGCCCGATATCCATTGCGTCTCCGGGTTCGGCAATGACGATTTTCGCCTGTGGGAGAGCCGTTCGCGCTGCTTCGGCAAACGATGTCCATGGCTCGGACGTCGCCCCCATCATTTCGTGGAACTTCTCGTGAGGCGGATACAGAATGACCGTTTTTGGAGCCAGCGCGGCGACACCCCGAGCCAAATCCCTGGTGAAATCCAACTGCATGCCGGCCAGCAGAACGTCCACCTTAAAACGTTGGCCGAGTTCCTGAATTTCCCGATCCGTCATCTTGCTGTTGAACCCCTCATTGTAATTCAGAATACCTGTCCCATCAGGGAGCTCAACATGAAACCCAGTGTAAGGAGCGCTGAACGGGGCCTTCGTCGCGCTGCTCCACGCCCAACTCAATTGCGTCGTATTTCCCGTGAACAACGCCTTCGGCATAGCCCAAAACAGGTTGATGTCCCGATGCTTCCAAGGGAAAGTGGTTATTTTGAAGCCAGATACCTCAAATGTTTCGTCGAACTTGACCGGCGCCAACTGAGATTCCGGGATTTTGCTTCGGTTTTGCAGAAACCGGCAAACTTTCTTGGAAGATACAACAGTCGCCCCAGTCCGCCGCACGACCTCGGGTGTATCCAGGAAGTGTTCCTCGTGGCCATGAGTAATGCAAACAACATCTGCATTAAGGTAGTCGTCGATGGTTGACCATTGGGCGCCACAGTAGGGGCGGAAAAACGGATCGAAAAAAAGGGACTTTCCCTCTGATTCGATGGAGATGCTCGACCACCCGAAATACTTGAGTTTCTGTGAGTTTTGCATTTTGACCACTTTCAGCGAACGCTCGCCCATTTGAATATTCATTTGATTCACTCGATCTCGAAAATGCCGTCGACTTCGACAGCAACACCGGCCGGCAGCGAAGCCACGCCAACCGCGAAGCGGGCATGCGGGCCAACCTCGCCGCCGAACACTTCGACCATCAGGTCGGAAGCGCCGTTAACGCATTTCGGAGCATCATTGAATTCCGTGGTGCAGTTGACGAAACCGCCCAGTTTCACGACGCGGGCGACCTTGTCCAGGTTTCCGCCGCACGCTTTGCGAAGTTGCGCAAGAACATTCAGGGCGCATGTCCGGCCCGCTTGATAACCGTCTTCAACGGAAAGATCCTGGCCCACTTTGCCCACATGCCGAATCTCGCCGTTCCAGGCAGGAACCTGACCCGATATGTACACCGTGCTGCCGCTGAACACGAAGGGAACATAGTTGCCGACCGGTGCTGCCGCTTCGGGCAGTTCGATGTTCAGTTCGGCAAGGCGTGTGTCGATCTTTCCTGGCATTTTTTCTACTCCTACAAAGGTTGCGTTTTTTATCGAGCCATGACGCTAGGCAGCCACAGCACAAGGCTTGGGAAGGCGACAATGATCGCCAATCCCGTAAGCTGAAGAATGACGAAGGGAATAATCCCCCGGTAAATGTGTTGCATGGTTACGCCCGGAGTGGCCGCCCCCTTCATGTAAAAGAGCGCGTAGCCGAAAGGCGGTGTCAGGTACGAAGTCTGGAGGTTCACGGCAATCAGAATGGCAAACCAGACCAGGAAATCCTCCTGCGCCACGTGTGCTCCCATTTCCAAAGATTCCAAAATGGGTGTGAACACCGGCAGAACGATCAGGATGATCTCGATCCAGTCGAAGAAAAAACCCATCAGGAACACGGTGATCAGCATGAAGAAGACGATACCCGCCGGACCCATCCCCATTTCTTCGAAGAAGGCGGCGATGATGTCGTCGCCGCCGAGGGAGCGGAATACGTACGAGAACGCCGTGGCGCCGAGGAAAATCATGAAAATCATGACGTTGGTTTTCGAGAACCGCTCGACCACTTCCTTGACAATGGCGAACTTCAGATTGCCTTTGGCCAACGCCAGAAGGATGGCGCCAAAAGCGCCAACGCCACCGGCTTCCGTCGGCGTCGCCCAACCAAAGAAAATTGAACCGAGTACGAGTACGATGAGAAAAACCGGTGGCAGGAAGCTGCGAAAAATCATCGCAGTCAATTCACTGCGGCTCGACGGTCCCTCGTCTTTTCCCAGCGCCGGAGCCAGGTTCGGCTTCACTGCACAGAAGACGACTATATAGACAATATAGAGCCCCGAAAGGACAAGGCCGGGAATGAGTGCCGCTACAAAAAGGGTGCCGACCGAAACGGCCAAAAGGTCGGCAAGGATAACCAGCATGATGCTGGGCGGAATAAGAATCCCAAGGGTTCCCGATGCGGCGATTGTCCCGGTCGACAACTCGATCTGGTAGCCGCGCGCCAGCATCACCGGCAAAGCCAGCAAGGTCATCATTATTACCGATGCCCCGACGATGCCGGTCGTCGCCGCCAGGATCGTTCCCATCAGGGTCACGGATATTGCGAGTCCCCCCGGAACTCGGCGCAGAAGGACCTGGAGGCAATACAAGAGATCGGTGGCGACTCCGCTTTTTTCCAACATCGTTCCCATGAAAATGAACATGGGAATCGCCACGAGGACCGGTTTTTCGGCTACCCCGCCCCAAATGCGGGCGGTGATGTTGTAGAATTCAATGAGTGAAAAGACGTCAAGATAGTAGCCAATCAAGCCGAACGCGAGGGACGTTCCACCAAGGATAAAAGCAACCGGATATCCCGTGAACATAAGCACGGCCAGAGCGAGAAACATGAAAATGGGGAGGAGGTCGAGGACGAGCATAATGTTTCCCTAATCCGCTCCGCGCACCATTTTGCGCTCAATTTCATCCTGGGGATCGATGTCGCCATCGGCACCACAGAGATCGGGTCTGAACAGCATCACGATCCGGCGAAACAACACACTGAAAGCGCTCAGCAGAAGGACCGACATGCCGATGGGTATGGCCGACTTGATCAGCCATCTGAATGGCAGACCTGTGGCCGACGACGATATCTCGCCCTTGAGCCAGGAACGGTGAGTTAGTTCGGCGCCGAAATGGATAACAACGAGGCAGAACGGTATTAGAAACAAAACGCAACCTAATATCTCGATCCAGCACTGGGCGCGCCGGCCCAGCTTTTCGCGGACCATGTCAATTCGAACGTGGGTGTCGTGGATGTAACCGATGCCGAGGCAGAACATGAACAGCACCGTGTGGAAGTGCCATTCAAGTTCCTGCAGTTTCGATGACCCCATGGCGAAAAAGCGGCGACTGACAACGTCGAATAGAATGACGGCGATGAGGGCGATGGCGACCCAGGCGGCCAAACGGCCAATTTTCTCAACGGCGTCGCCGAGAACATCCGAAACCTTCAGCAATAAGCGCATCCCTCAACTCCATTTTGTTCCGGCCCGTGGCGGCGGAGAACTCCTGCGACTGAAATTCCAGTTCTCCGCACCACGGTCCGGCCACAACTCAACAACTGCAATCGTTCTGAGGCTACTCCTTGACGTAACCCAAGTCGGACCAAAGCTTGTATTCGCTGCGGAACGCCATGTAGTTGTCATACGCTTTTTTGAATTCAGCCGAGTTCGCCGTTTCCTCGGCCACCACTTCCTTCCAGGCATCACGGAAAACCTGGATCATTTCCGGCGACCACGCGTGCAGGGTGACGCCCTTATTCTTGATTTCCTTCATCGCCGCGAACTGCTTGGCTTCGCCTTCTGCGATTGCCTGACGGACATTGTCGCCGCACATCATTTCGATCTGCGCCTGCTGCGTTTCCGACAATCCCTTCCACTTGTCCATATTGATGGCCAGTTCGTACAACGTTGCCGGTTGGTGCCAACCGGGGAAGTAGTAGTGCTTGGCAACCTGATAGAAGCCGAGTTTCAAATCGACCGCGGGCATCGCAAACTCGGTCGCATCAATGGTGCCCAGTTCCAATGCCGGGAAGATATCGCCGGCGGGAAGAAGCTGTGCGGAAGCGCCGAGCTTTTCCATGACCTTTGCGCCGAGCCCGAAGATGCGCATTTTCATGCCCTTGAAATCTTCGGCAGATTTGATTTCCTTGCGGAACCAGCCCGATGCTTCGGCTACGGTGCCGCCGCATACGATACCCTTGATGTTGTTGCGTCCGTAGATCTCGTCATAATGCTCTTTACCGCCGCCATAGTAGAAATAGGCAAGCAGTTCGGGCCATTTGGGGCCGAAGGGCAATGCGGAGAAGACGGCAAGCGCGGGATTTTTCCCATAGTAATACCCAGACAACCCCCAGCAGAGATCGACTGAGCCCGTTGAAACGGCATCAAAGCATTCCGCCGGCGGGACCAGCGCGCCCGGTTCGAACGGCTTGAATTGAATATTGCCGCCCGACACGGATTTGATTTTCCGCGATATATCCTTGGCCTGGCTGCCCACATGCGGAATTTTTGTGGGGAACCAACTCTGCATTTTCCAGCGAACGGGCTTGTCGGCCGCCGCTGCCATTGTAACGCTGCCGGCGAGTATGGCTGTTGCAAGCAATCCGCCGAAAAGTGTCTTCCACTGTGACATAACAATCGGTTTCATCTGTTCGTCTCCTCACCTATCGTCTTGAATAACCCTGGTTTGAATTTCTTGGCATTCGCTAGCTTCTTTTCCCCCATCCGGTTGTTCGTGTTCTTTCGGGGTTAGCGAGTTATACACGAAAGTTTCCCAATAGGCAATATTTGTTGACCAAAAAACAAAAGCCGCAATCGGCGGCGATAATTGGCTTGGAAAAGGAAATTTTTTTCCGTTTTATAACAAATAGGTAGGTGAGTAGTCGGTCGCATTATGGATTGGAAAAAAAACGCTGGAACGTCCGGTGTTCCTCTTGCCTGCATCAAGCAGAGCTTGACAAAAGTGTCCTTATGGGAAACAACTGTTTTTCCAAGATGTATCGTTGATCTGTTCACAGGACCCAGGCGACCGGTGTTGAGAGAGTGGGGCGACATGAGCGACGACATTGTATTTGCGATCTTTGTTTATGATGATGTTGAACCCATCGACCTGGGAGCGACGTTCGGCGTTCTGTCCATGGCCCGCAGGATCGCACCGGGAATTAAGGTATTTACCGTGGGCCGGGAAAAAGGGCGGTTACGGCTGACCAACGGACTCACCATATTGGCGGAATACGGATTTGCGGATTGTCCGGACATGGACGTTCTAATCGTTTCCGGCGGACCGGGTTGGATTGATCAGGCAGAGATGCCCGGTGTTCTTGCTTTTGTAAAACGGATGAAAAGCCGCGCCGTTGTCGTGTCGGTTTGCACCGGCGCCATGATTCTTGCGGCTGCCGGTGTCCTTGATGGACGGCGGGCTACGACGAAACGGCGGGCGGCGGTTGACGAGATATCTCCACTACAAACCTTGCGTGGCGGATATCCGAAGGTGGATGTTGTGGAGTCGCGGTTGGTTGACGACGGTGACGTTATCACCGGGGGCGGAGTGACGCTGGCCATCGATATGATGCTTCACTTGCTCCAACGTTTCCTGGGCAGTTCCGTAGCCAACGAAACGGCACGGATTATGGAATATGAGACGGCGTGGTTTGCCAATGGGGTAGCGTTTGGTAAAAATGCTGAAACTGAAACGAGCGTGAAGCGAATATGAAATCCGAAGCACCCGAAGTTCATCAGATGATTGGCAAGCGGTTACGGCAACTACGCAAAACGCGTGGCGTCACCCTTGACACTCTTGCCAAATCAACTGGTTTCACCAAAAGCTATCTCTCCAAAATCGAGAACGCCAAGAAGGTGCCGCCGATCGCGTCGCTGGCGCGGATTGCTGAGGCCTTGAACACGGATCTGGCATTTTTCTTTGATGCCAATGGCGAGGATGTGGGCTCCAAGGGCGACGGGATTTGTGTCGTCCGCGCAAACGAGCGCGAAACCGTTATGCGGGGCGGCAGTTCATTTGGATACGATTATCAGGCCCTGGCGCATAAGAAGTTGGACAAGCTTATGGAGCCGTTTATTTTCACTTTTCCCCCGCACGTCAGCAAGGATTTCTTTTTCGAGCACGCGCAAGAGGAACTGTTTTTTGTGCTCAGTGGCCGCGTCTCTTTCGAGGCGAACGGAACCAAAGTGGTTCTTGAACCGGGCGATTGCGTTTATATCGGATCAAATATCCCACATCGTGGCCAATCGATCGGCGAGAAGGCGACAGCCCTTGTCGTCGTCGCCAAGCACGATCACCAGAACGGCTGATTGAAGCTCATTATTTTCCCGACCGAACGAGAACCGGCGTTTTTACGTTCGTCCTCGCCTTAGTCCGCGTTAAGCGCGCGCACCACCAGTTCTCGCAGTTCCGGCGTCACCTCGGGGCGAACGCCCCACCACAATTCGAAGGGCCGTGCGGCTTGGTGAAGCAACATTCCAAGGCCGTCGGCATAACGAATTCCGCGTTGCTCTGCGGCTTTCAGTAACGGCGTCATGAGAGGCGTGTAGACCAGATCGGCGACCACAGTTTCGTTGCCGACATCGCTCAGGTCTAGATCAAGATCGGGGTTTCCCACCATGCCCAGAGAGGTGGCGTTGATGATCAGATTGGCGCTGGGAAGCAGGGCCGGCACATCGCGCCAATGGGCGGGATGTATCTGTGAACCCAGCCGGGCGCGAAAGGCCACAGCCCGTGGAAACGTACGGTTGACCACATAGACGTTTCGCGCGCCACGCTCCAGCAACCCGTGGGCGACCGCCCGGGCGGCTCCGCCGGCTCCCAGAAGCACCGTATGCTCCAGATTGTCGTCCCAACCCGGTGTTTGGTCGTCAAGGCAGGAGACAAAGCCTTCCACATCCGTGTTGGTGGAACGCAAGCGGCCCTCGTCCAGCCACAGGGTATTGGCCGCACCCACTGCGCGGGCACGTTCATCGGGCTCGGAAGCGGCCAGCGCCAACTCTTTATGCGGAATGGTGACGTTGCATCCCACATAGCCATGCGCGGCAAGATTTTCGACAAAATCGGTAAAGTCGTCCGGGCTCACCTCTTCAAGGCGATATCCACCGTCAATGCCGTGGCGTTCCATCCAGTGGCCATGAATGATCGGCGATTTGGAATGCTTGACCGGCCAACCGATCAGGCAGGCGGTTCGAACAGCCTCGCCCATGATGGATATCTCCTCTGATTTTGTCGGCGGCATGATTAGCGTCGCGTCGGCATCCCGTCAATATGTACCGACCCTTGGACATTCACCGATATGCGGCTAATCTCTGAAAAAGCGTGCAAACGGCAGGGACCAAACGCAATGATCGGCAGTGAGGAAAAGGTGTCCACGGACCAAGACAATCCATTGGGGTTGGCGGGTATCGATTTCATCGAGTTTGCGGCCTTCGACGAGCGCGAAACGCAAGCTCTGACCCGGACCATTGAGGCTCTGGGCTTTCGGCAGACGGGCCGGCACCGCACCAAGCAGGTTTGGCGCTACCAGCAAGGGGACGTCAATCTGGTGGTGGATCTGGAACCGGCCTCGGCGGCACGGGCCATTGCCACCATGCATGGGGTCTCGGTCTGCGCCACGGGGTTCCGTGTTGGCGATGCCGAATTCTCTCATCGGTCTGCGCTGCGCCGCGGCGCCAGGGACCATCGTGGCGTAAGGGCCGTGGGAGAGGCGGATATTCCGGCGATCAGGGACCCGGCGGGCAGCATCATCTACTTTGTTGACCGTTTCGAGCCCGACGACAACGTCTACGACAGCGATTTCGAGCCTGTAGCACAGCCAGAACCGCAACCTGGGGCGAAAGCCGGGGAAGCGGATATTCTTCGCATCGATCATGTTTCCCTGTCGGTGCGGCGCGGCGGTACGCGCAAGTGGGTCAACTTCTTTTCCCAGCTTTTCGGCTTCTACGAGGTCGACCACAATTGCATTACCGATCCGGAAGGGTACGTGCTCAGCACCGTACTGAACGCCCCCGGCGGGGACATCCGGTATTGCCTCGACGAACCCATGGACGAGAACACCAACTGCGATCTTTTCCTCAAGGAAAACTTCGGCGAGGGCGTTCAGCACATTGCCTTCGAAACGAAGGACATCATGGGATTCCTGGCGAAAGCCGATCCCGAAAAACTGGAACTGTTGCCAATTCCAGCTGGTTATTACCGTGATCTTGAAAAGGAAGGTTACGACGCGGCTTTGGTTGATGAACTGCGCCGCGCCAACGTGATGATCGATACCGAAGGCGGCGGCAGGTTCCTGCATGCCTATTCCCGCCCCATTGAGAACCGCTTCTTCTTCGAGATCGTCCAGCGCAACGATCATGGCGGATTTGGCCGCCACGACGTTACCGCCCGGCTGCTGGCCCTTCAGGGCCGCGAAGAGATTTCGCCGCACATCAGGGCGCGTCCGCCAAGCGCCCAACGGTACGGCATAACCATCGACGAGAAAACCGCTCTACTGGGCACCCTTGATGTTGCCGGATCGCGGCTTCGCACACCCGAGGCAATGGGCAACTGGCTGACCCGGCATGGCGTCAACGCCGCTTGGCTGCCGTTTTTTGTCCAGCCGTCGGAATTGGCGGGTTTTGTTGACGGCGCGCGTGCGCTGGAGAACCTGACCGGCTTCACGGTCGGCTGGCCCCACAAGATGGAATTACTGCCCCTGTTGGACGAGGTTTCGGAACGCGCCCAATGGGTCGGTGCGGTAAATGCTGTCAGGCGGCAACCCGACGGACGATTGGTGGGAGATATTTTTGATGGTCCCGGCTTCCGGCGGGGTGTCGAGGCGGCAGGCATCAATCTCGACGGCGCCTCTGTTTGGATCGTCGGGGCCGGAAGCGTCGGTCGGGCGATCGCCCGGTCACTGGCCTCAGCGGGAGCCCAGAACTTGACCATCCGGGATTTCGACGAAAGGTTGGCGCAACGGCTGGCGACGGACCTTGGGAAACTATATTCCGGACTAACGGTGTCGGTTGGCGAGCCGGACCGACAAAAGGTGGATTTGGCGGTCAATGCAACACCGTCCGGCAAGTATCCCGATGACCCCGCACCCTTCGATTCAAGGCGCTTGCGAGAAGACGCAGCGGTCGCCGAAACCATCATTTTCCCGGAGGAAACCCGTTTGTTGCTGGAAGCCAAGCGCCATGGCTGCGTGGTTTGCACCGGTATGGAGATGCTGGAAAATCAGTTGGAGTTCTTCGTCGACTTCATGGATCTGGATCCGCAGTGAACAGAGTTTAAGTCATGCTGACCTTGCGGCAAATCGAGGTCATCCGGGCCATCATGGTGGCCGGTACCGTGAACGGCGCGGCCAAGCTGCTTGGCGTGTCTGCGCCGGGTATCAGCCGGGTCATGAAGCATGCCGAGGCCATGTTGGGCATTCGCCTGTTTTCGCGCCGTCATGGCCGTGTTACGCCGACCCCCGAGGCCAGGGACATCTTTGGCCAGATAAACGAGGTTCACCGCAAGGTGGAAGATTTGGGATTGGCCGTTGATCGGTTGAAGCGCGGCGACTCCAGAGTTTTCTCCTTCGCTACCGTCCCAAGTATTTCGCAGAGCATCCTTCCCCGTTCCGTCAACCGCATGCGCGGGAAATTTCCCGACCTGAAAATGAGGGTCGACACCCTGAAGATCGAGGAAGCCGTTGACTATCTGCTTTTGAAGAAGGGGGAGCTGGTGGCTCTGAGTTACAAGCTCGACCATCCCGGCCTTCTGTTCAGCGAACTGGCCGTCGGAGCGCTGATCGCCGTGGTTCCCGAAGGCCACGTTCTGGCGGAGCGTTCCGAGGTATCCATGACCGATGTGGCCGCCTATCCGCTTATCGGTTTTGATCCGCTGGATCCTTACGGAAAGGTGTTGGCCAAGGCCTTTGTGGATAACGGCATCGAACTTGACCTGAGCGTCCAGGTTCGCTACGCCCACACCGCATTCGGGATGGTTCGGCAAAATCTGGGCGTCGCGGTTATTGATGAATTTTCGGCCGCCGAGAAAGCCTTGCCGGGGATTGCCCGCTTGCCCATTGTCGAGCCCACTTCGTTTACCACCTATGCCGCGGTCAACGCCGAAGTGCCCGAAACCATTTTCGCCAAGGAAATGATCCGGCTGTTGCGCGACGAAATGCATCAGGCCGTCGCCAGCCGTCCCTGGGAATAGCTCTATTCCGCGTAAAAAATACCGTCGGCGATCAAGGCGTCGATTTCTTCATCCGAATAACCGGCTTCAGTGGCGATTTCACGGTTGTGCTGGCCCAGCAGCGGGGCGGGGCGGGGTGTTGTCGTATCGCTTTCGGAAAAATGGAACGGAAGGTTGGGTAGCCTGACCGTGCCAAGTATCGGGTGGTTCTGCTCAATG
>Ga0233437_1006649_pt1 | contig 11668 bp, 8 predicted proteins | sample SI_122_August201_FD_182714 | JGI IMG/M metagenome (GOLD analysis project Ga0233437, IMG submission 182714) | Seawater microbial communities from Saanich Inlet, British Columbia, Canada - SI_122_August2016_200_MG | ecosystem: Environmental > Aquatic > Marine > Inlet | place: Canada: British... | reverse complement strand
TTTGTAGGCGCTCACCCCTTCATCGCCCTTATGATCCACGTTATCAAAGTACTGATCATCCGAGTAACCAACAGGATTTGTCCTCGCTGCTTTCCATTGCCACAGATCGGCCACGCCGCCGGTATAAGCAGTACTCATGGTCAGTTTGTTCGGATCGTCAGGGTCAACATGGCAAAGGGTTGCACACCCAACCGCCATGCCGTTTCCCGGTCCGAACCCGCTGGAACCGGACCGGGACAAGGAACCATCAATGCCCCATGCGAAACCCATGCGGTCTTCGTTAGCGCCGGAGCTTGTCCACCCGTCAGATGTTTTGGCCCACATACTTTTGAAAACGCTCTGGCTCAGATCCGCCCATCTGGCATAGATGTAAACATCCGTATCATTGTGGAGGGATTTCAATTCCACTGTATTGCTCTGGCCCCATAGTTCTGGAACCATCATGGGCATTACAGGAACAGATATTCCCTCAACCTGGGACCACATTTCGTCGTTGGGGTCCATTATGGTGTCTTCGGAAGGGAAAGCTTCTGAAGGAAAAGCAGAAAACAATATGTTTTCCGAGCCAATATCACTGCCGCCGCCTTTGCCACCACCATAGCCGCCACCGTTACGTGCCAGAACGGAACCCAAACCCACAAACAGGATCATCAAAGCTATTGCAACACCGGTTGAAATTTTCTTCATAGCCAAATTCCTCCTTCATACCCCTTTCGGGTTCAACTAAAATATAAAGTTTGTCCTCAAATCGTTTCTATTTTTTAAATGAGGCCCCTCGGCTGAAATTCCCTATCCCTGTTCGGAAGTTCCGCTCAGAGCCTGTTGCATTTGTTTGAATTCCTCCTGGTCAATTTCACCGCTCGCATAGCGTTTCCGGATAATGTCAAGCGGACTGGGTGGGTCACTGGAACAAGATCGCCCTTTCAACCTCTGAATTAACCACCTGGCCAGGATAATTGTGCCTGCAATCAGAAATCCCCAAAACAGCATCATGAGCAGTGGGCCGAACCAGCCCATGCCCCACCCGCCCGTGAAACCTGCCAAAGGGCCCCACCCGCAGGACCCTCCCCCATAAGCGAAGGCGGCTTTTTCCGGCAAAGCAATCGCCATGGTTCCCGTGCCGACCAAAGCCGTAGAAAACGTTCTTTTTAGTTTCATATGAAGCCCTCATTTTTTTAATGAATGGATGATCGCTTTGTTGTAGCAGTGTTGTAGCAGTATGTTAAAGCAAAGAGCATGCCAGCTTTACGTTCTGGAGCATAAGGTTCTGCAATCACTTATGTATCAAGGAAATGCCGTGTTGTATGCATTTGGCACTGCAGAATTCCCAGGCGTAACCGGGTATTATGTATCCATATCCCAGCGGCAACTGGGTCATAAGTATCCGGACTGTCTGCATGCGGATCTGTAACAGAAACTGAAGACGCCGTGGGATTCTAATTATTGACAATAGCCGGCCAATTTGTTTCCTTATAAGTCATGGCACGGATAGCACGAGCAATCATTCCGGATTTGCGTTACCTGACCGTCTTGGCAGTACTATTGATCGTTTTGCTGTGCGCCGCCTCCGTGACGCCGGCCGGCGACCATAACACTCCATTCGTCTGGCAGGGGACTATCACGTTGGCCCAGACTCGGTTGAGCAGTCCCAGGAGCACCGGTGCCATAACCGACCGCTGGGTGCTCAGCGTGCGCTGGAAGGAGACCCGGCGCATTGAGGTCAAGGACGGCAAAGGGCATCTCACAGGCTGGTTCGTTAAACTGGAGGATGACGGCAGCCGTTGGCAAAGCGAAACCACCGGCGGTTACGAAATGGCCTGCCTCAGGGGAGGTGTCGAGACCCGTGCTGAGGCGGGAGAAGCCAACGGCGTGGGAGATGTGTTCACCCCGGGTTGGGGCTGGTTATACTACAGCGCCGGCCATGACGATCCCCTGGCTTCAATATTGCCGAACGGCGCTTACGCTTTTTCCAGCAACAGTACCAGCACACAGGAGTACACGGTTAACCGGGTTCGCCACAGCTGCCCCACCAGTGACGGCCGCGTGGACGTCACCCGGAGCACCCGGCCGGCATATCTTCATTACAAGATAGGAGGCCGCTACATGTTCGAGCCCTTTGCGGCACCTGGCAGTTTCCCGGGTAAATTTATGCCCCTGCAGACCGTTCAAGCCATGGCCGGTCAGCGCATGTCCATACCGGCGGCTTACCCCTACGACGGGCAGGGGCGCAAGATAACTGAGGGTCGCATGAAAGGCAGCGCCAGCAACCGCTTCCACAATGCCTTCGCCAACACCATTTCCTGGGACATGGCACGGACGCTGGACCTCAGGCCCGTTATCAAGAATTGCAGGGAGGACTGGCGGCCAGTGGCAGAGGGAGCGGCCCGGGGGAGCGATGAGATCAGCATATCCGCCTCAGTGCCCGACCACCCGGATGTCGCCGGCAAATGGCGATTCACCCTCATGGATGTGAGTTGTGAAACGGGCAACTGCCTCAATGCCGGAGAAGAAACCGGACTGGATCTGGAGTTCGTGCGTGGTCAGGAAGGCTTCGAGGAACCCCGCACCATCCGCGGCGGCGGCTCATGCGGTGAAGGCGGGGGCGAGGAGGAGATTGAAGGCAATGAGACCACCAATGAAGCGACGGTCAGGATGAAAAGCAGGGACTACGGCGCCTGGGCCAGGCTCAAAGCGGAGATAAATGTGGACGGCGTGTGGTACAAGGCCCTGAGTGAGGATGGCAAGGATTATGTTACCATCCCCTTTGACAAAAACGAGAATCGCATTGCCGACCAATGGGAAGAACAATACGGTGTTTCAGGCCAGGCAGAGGATGTTGACCTGGACGAAAAGCCTGAAGGTGTGGGCAGGGAATCCGGCGACGGATTCACCAATTACGAGGAGTATCGAGGGGTCAAGGTGCATGCCGCCTGGACCGACTTGGACCCGGGGCACAAGGACCTGTTCATCCGCGACGAGACCGGTTTGGGAGTGGGCCTGTTGACTGAACTGGGGCTGCATCTGCACCTCATCGACGAGGATGAGCACAAAAACCGGGTGATCAATGTCAACCGGGGCTTTGCCTCCCTCACTTCCCAGGCCGGACAGAAATGCCTGCGTCTCAAACAGGAGGCGCTTGACGGCCTGGTGGGGGAGGTCCGGCCCTATGTGGGTTCTCCCAATACGGTGGAAGAGGTCGTGCTCAACGCCTTTCCGGCTGACATGGTCGACATCTACCAAGAAGACTACGAGGCGATCGGCGGCACAATTGAAAGCCCCAACCTGCAGGCGGATATCGGCCACGAGTTGGCCCACGGCTTGAACGTCCTGCACCACGGGCTGGTGCCTTTGGAAGTTATGATGGGAATGACCGTGGCTTTTCCGGGAGGTGTCTGGTCGGGGGACATGAGTTGCGTGATGCGCTACGATTCTCCAGCCCATTATTACCATCCCGGTGATGAGGCGCTTTACGACTACCCCGCGGATGAAGAGCAGGGTGGGGCGGTCAGAAGGCGTTTCTGCGATTCCCCCGCCGGGAGCGGTATCAACGCCGCCGGCCGCAAGCCGCACTCCGTGGCAGGGAACGCTTCAGGCGACAGGGGTTCCTGCAGAAAGAAAGTTACCCTGAAGGGAAACCATGTCAGAGGAAACTAAAACACAACTTCTTTCCCGTGGCCTGAGCATTTATGTGCTGGCGGGGCTTCTGTTCGGGGTCGGGGTTCTCTCTTCAGGTTGTGGAGATTCCGGCAGTGAAAATCCGACGGCCGAAACCGCGCGAAAAGGGCCCGAAGCCGTCTCCCGGGATTCTTTAACCTTACCCCTCGACCTGGCCCTGTTCATTTCGCCCGGGGCTGAGCCGGGACAGGCGGTGGCCCTCGTCCGGCTTTACAGCCACTCGGCCCGCCAGAAGGCGTTGGACAACCGGATGAGACCTGAGGAGCAGCGGGAAAAGATCGATCCCTATTCATTGGAGGGCGGGGCGGACCTCTGGGCCAGGAAACTGATATTTGAGGTGCAAACGTCCAGTGGTGACCAGACTTTTGAGCTAAGCCCGGCTGGCGGCGCCTGCAAGGTGACGGGCTACCCCAAGGCGGAAACGCTCTTTTTTGGACACGACAACAGCTATTCGGCGGTTTATCGCCTGAAATCGCCGGACAAGATCATCCCGGGCAGCACGATCAGGGCGGTGCTCAATGTAGCGGGTCAAAAGATCGTCTCAGATGAACGGGTGGTGCCTCCCCCGGCGGACGGCACCGAACAGGCGGCCTTGCGCAGAGCGCGAAATGCGCGTTGGCTGGGCAATGCGGATGCCATGCTGGCCGCCGGCCGGCAACTGGCAAAAGAGAAACCCCGTTCCATGACGGGCTACTGGTACCAGGGGCTGGCCTGGGAGAAAATGGGCAAAGACCAGGAGGCGCTGGAGAGCTATCGGCAGGCATGGAACATGTGGCGAAAAGCAGTCAAGGACCTCGGGACGGCGGAACCGCCCATGCGTCTGGCGCGGCGGATCGCCAGAATCCAGAGCCGACTGGGCATTTTGGGGAAAACCCTCCAGTAGCCGGTCCGTTTGCTACTTTACCACGGGGGGATCCTGGCAAAAGCCTTTTTCCAGGGCCCCTTCCAGCATTCCGCATTCTCCCAGGTCACAGGCCTTTTTCAGGTCCGCACATCCCTGGTCTGTCCTGCCGATTCTGATTTTGGCAAGACCCCGCCATGCGTAAGTCCCCCCTTGGGTTGGGTTTAGTTCGATGGCTTTGTCGAAATCCGGAATCGCTTTGGTATCCTGTTTGAGTCTGGAATAGTAAGAACCGCGGTAACGGTAGTAGGACGCGTTTTTCGGGTTCAACTCGATGGCTTTATCATAACCCTCAATGGCGCGGGTGTATTGCTTAAGTTTGAAATAAGCCCAGTCGGGAATATCGTAGGCAAACAGATACTTCGGTTCCAGGCCGATGGCCCTGTCAAAGTCCTCGATAGATTCATAATACTGTTTTGTCTGGAAATGGGCCCACCCCCGATTATAATAGGCTGCAGCATAGTTTGGATCCGCATCGAGGGCTTTGTTCAGTACTTTAATGGCTTCTAGATATTGACCGGTTTTGCATAAGATCTCCGCCTCCCCGTTCAATGCCGCCGCATGGGCTTCCTTAATTCCAACATGGGCTTTCAATGGGTCTGGGGGGGTGAGTTTGTTGTCTTTCCCGGCGGCAGAGATGTTAAATGCCGGCAGCAATATCAGCACGACGGCCAAAATGATAATACCCATCCGCATCCTAGAGCCTCGGTAATAAATAATTGCGCAAGATTGCGCCGGATTTTGGTTCGCCCGTTTTTATAAGATCAGGCAAGGCACATCCGCCGGTGCATATTAGGATATGTGCTGGCGGGTGCAACGCAGTAGACGGACCAAAGGACAAGCAGGATGGTGGAAGTATTTCTTTCCGAGGCCCTAACTTCAAAGCGCAACTCGAAAAACTGCTGGAAATGGGCTCATGCATCGTATCGGTTGAGCAGAAGGGAGGCATTCTGACCGCCGAATCCAAAACTGTTGTTGATGGCCTTTGAAATGTCTTTGCGGATGGCCTTTCGGGGTACATAGAAGAGATCGCAGCCTTCTCCGGGGGTATCCAGGTTGATGGTGGCATGAATCCCCCCGTTTTCGATCATCAGGGCTGTGGCGATGGTCTCGATGCCACCTGAGGCGCCGATCAAATGCCCCGTCATGGACTTGGTGGAGCTGATGGGGACCCCCTGTGCCGAATTTCCAAGCACCATTTTGATGGCAAGGGTTTCGGCAGGGTCGTTCAGGGCGGTGGAGGTGCCATGGGCATTGATATAGTCAATTTCTTCAGGTGCCACCCGGGCTCTTTTCATGGCGTCTTTCATGGCTTGCGCCTGTCTGTGGGGTTCCGGGTCGGGAGCGGCAATGTGGTAGGCGTCCGATGTGGCACCATAGCCCGAAAGTTCACAGTATATGTGTGCGCCCCGGTCAAGCGCATGGTTCAGCTCTTCCAAAATGATGATGCCGGACCCTTCACCCATGACAAAGCCATCCCGATCTTTGTCAAAAGGCCTGGACGCTTTTTCGGGTTCATTATTCCGCTTGCTCATGGCGTTCATGGATACGAAACCGCCGAATACAAAGGGGGTAATGCACGCATCTGCGCCCCCTGTGACCATGATTTTCTCTTCCCCCAGAAGGATCTGCTTGTAGGCTTCTATAATGGCATGGTTCGAAGATGCACAGGCGGTGGATACGCTGCAGGCAATCCCTTTAATGCCGAATGCCATGGTAACGTTGACCGGTACGGAGCAAATCTGCACATGGGGGAGAGCAAAGGGGGAAACCCTTTTGGGACCGTTGTGTTTAAGAAATTGTCGATACCATTTTTCGCAGAGATCCATGTTCTGAGCCCCGATACCCAATATGACCCCCATACGGCCCGGATCCATATCCTTGACCCCATAGGTGCGACGCCCTTTTTCCAGCTCAATGGCATCCAGAACAAAACCCGCATCTTGGAGGGCCAGTTTGGTACCGGCCATGGCGAATTCGGAAGTCCTGCCAAGATACCGGAAGTCTTTATTACGGTGCAGGTAATCGGTCAGGGAAAAACCGTCAACGGGGCAGGCGACCTGGCATGGATATTGATCCATTTCCCATCCATCAAAATGAATATTTTTGGCACCTGATTTGCCTGCCATGAGTGATTTCCAGTAGGCTTCCTTGCCGATGCCGATAGGTGTTATGGGTCCCAGACCGGTGATGACCGCTCTTTTTCGCATTTTCAGTTCCTCTCACCAATTTTGATGCCAAGCGCATGCGCCAGTTTCATGAGATCTGACAGCGCCTTTTCATAGTCAAAATCATTTATTCTACTTTCAAGGGATTTAATGTAGATTTGAAAGCGGGTTCCACAAAGCAGGTCCTTAATCCCTGAAAGGACCTGGTCTGCATCGAGACTGGATTCCTCAAGCAGATCGTTTAATTCATTTATCAGCGGTTCCACCGCTTTTTTATCAGGCGCCTGGTCACTTAAGGGTGATGCGCCTGAATCGCCTTTGCGTGTGGGTCCTTTGCGTGCAACAGTATTAATGGAATGAAGAACGGTTTTCAACTCTTTTTCAAACCGGCCAATCTGATTTTTCATGGGAACAGTATCCCCGTTTTGGATGGCCTTTTCCAAAGTGGCGGCCGCCGCATTCAAGTCATTGGCCCCCAGATTGCCCGAAACCCCTTTGGCCCCGTGCACAAGGGCCGCCATTTCATCGAGTCTATTGTCATCCATAAGCTGGTGGAGCTTCGATCCCATGGCGCCGAATTCTTCGGCAAAATCCCCAAGCAGCTTCCCGTAAAGTACCTGGTTCCCCGCAACTCGCGCCAGACCTTCGCTGATTTTCAGCCCGGGTGCGTCTTTGACTTCAGACCCTTCCACTGCTGAACTCTTTTCCGCCGAAGGCGGGGGCGTTCCGGCTCTTTTCTTCGGCTGTATCCATTTCACAAGCGCCTTGTAGAGCCGATCCGGATCAATGGGTTTGGTGATGTGGTCGTTCATACCGGCTTCCAGGCTCTTCTCCCGGTCCCCGGTCAAGGCCTGGGCCGTCATGGCCACGATGGGGAGATCTTTAAGACGGGGGTTTTCGCGAATTAGGGCGGTGGCCTGGAACCCGTCCATGACCGGCATTTGAATATCGGTCAGGACCAGATCGAATGTGTTTTGTTCCACTGCCGAAACGGCCTCCTGCCCATTGGCGGCGATGGAAACCGAAAGCCCGGCCTGTTCCAGTAGCTCTTGGGCCACCTGCTGGTTGATGACATTGTCTTCAACCAGCAGTACCCGGGCGCCTCTGATACCCTCCAGGGCCATTTTTACGGTGGACTCAATCTCCCCACCCGTTCCCGGCCGCTCAACCGCCTCCAGGCCAAAGGCTTCCATGCTTACGGGGATCAGGGGTTTTTCAGGTTGCAAACCAAATTGCGCTGTAAAGAGAAAGGTGCTCCCCCGGTCCGGTTGGCTTTCCACGCGGATGTCACCCCCCATCATGCCAACCAGCCGCTTGGAGATGCTTAGACCCAGACCTGTTCCCCCGTACTGGCGGGTTGTCCCGCGATCGGCCTGGGTGAAGGGTTGAAACAGTTTTTCGCGTTGCTCCCGGCTCAAACCGATTCCGGTGTCCTGAACTGAAAACTCAAGGGTGATCCTGTTTTCATTTTTTTCCAGGACCTGGAGTGCCACCATCACTTCTCCCTGGTCCGTAAATTTCACGGCATTGTTGCAGAGATTGATTAAGATCTGTCCCAGCCGAAGGGGGTCGCCCAACAGGTGGCTGGGCGTCCGGGGATCTATTTTAAAACGGAACTCCAGCCCCTTTTCTTTTGCTTTGAAGGCCATGAGGCTGTTCAGGTTATCTAAAACATCCTCCAGTCGGAAATCCACTGTCTCCATGTCCAATTTGCCGGCTTCGATTTTGGAAAAATCGAGTACATCATTGATGATCCCCAGAAGTGAGTTGGAAGCATTCTGAATTTTATTTAAATAATCCGACTGTTTGAAGGTGAGCTCGGTCTGGAGGGCCAGGTGGCTCAATCCCATGATGGCATTCATGGGTGTTCTGATTTCGTGGCTCATGTTGGCCAGAAATTCGCTTTTGAAGCGGCTGACTTCATCGGCTTTCATTTTAGACAGGCGTAGGGCTTTGCCCCTTGAGAGTGCCCGGATGAGGCTCGAAAAGTTCAACAGCAAAAAGACAGCGCCCACTGTGAGAAGCGGCATTAAAGGAGAAATATAAATGCCCCGGGTGGAAAAAACCCACAACGATCCCCACCACAGGATCAGGGACAAAATAGCAGCTCCCAGAACACTCCAGAGGGGATTTCGAGAAAAGAAGGTCAAAGACAGCAGGAGACCGCTAAAAACAACGAGCATCAATCGGGTGATGTCAAGCCATGCCGGTTGGGTTATGAACTGCCCCGTTACCATGTTGTCGAGGATGGTGGCTTGAATCTCAACACCGGGGAAGCTGCTGCGCATGGGTGTCGTGTGCTGATCACCGATCCCGGCGGCGGTGGTCCCCAGAAAGACGATTTTATCTTTCAACCGTTCGGCGGGGACATTGTCGTTTAGAATATCGCCTGCTGAAATCCGGTCAATGGTTGTCCCCGGCGCCCTGAAATTTATCCACAGGCACCCGTGTCTGTCGAGGGGTACGACCCTTTGGCCCAGTCGCATCAGTATGCTCCCGTCGGCTTCGATTTTGAGGGTTACATTCTGTAGGTTCCTGGCGCGCATGAGATTGGCCACAGCGAGGCTGGGATAGAGTTTCCCATCGTACGACACCAGCAGGGGGGTGCGCCTGATGACGCCGTCATCATCCGGCAGGGTGTTTACAAACCCCGAGCTCCCGGCGGCCTCACTCAACACCTTGAGGGTGCAGATGACACCCTCACCTGAAAGCAGATGATCGGTCGGTTCCCACCCCCCTGAAGGTTTGATGATGGCTGCTTTCAGTGGTTTGAGATGGCAAAATTCAGATGGCGGCGGTGGTGAGTGGTTCTCAAAAAGGAAGGCGTAACTCAACACGAACGGCCCGCGGCGAAGAACCCGCGCCAGAACCTGGTCATGGTCTTCGAGTTCACGGGGGAGGCCTGTTACCTGCACCTGGACTTTCAGGTCCCGCAGGAGCTCTTTCTGCAAAACCACCGGGGACGTTCGATCCGGTTCGGGGAACATGACATCCAGCCCGATACTGGCTGCGCCCAATCGTCTGATCTTTTCCGCCAGCAGCGCCATGCGGTAGCGCGGCCATGGCCATTGGCCGAAGTCACGGATGGTCTCTTCATCCAGGGTTACCACCACGGGCAAATCTGATACTTTTTCCTGTGGGTGTGTCCGCAAGAAAAAATCATAGACTTTAAACTGCAGTGACGTCATAAAGGGAGGCTGAACAAAGGCAAGGGCTGCCATCAACAGGGTCATGAAGAGACCCGGGACCAGGCTTCTGAGACCACTTCCGATCATGGGTTTTGCATCCGGCACGGCATCTCTTTTTTGAAGAAAGGCACCAATTACCTGACGGTGACGTCGACCCTGCGATTCTTGGGTTCGGCCACCTCATCCGCTGTGGGGATAAGGGGGTTGCTTTCCCCGTGGGCGTCTACGTGGATGAGATCCGGTTGAACTCCTTCGGAAGCGAGCAGTGATTTAATGGCATCGGCGCGTTTTCGGGAGAGGCGGAAATTGAGGTTCTCGGCACCCACCCGGTCCGTATGTCCCACCACGCTGATGTCCTTTGATTTTCTGGAGGCAATGGCTGTGAGGATGTCGGGGACGAGACCCTTTGATTCCGCCGTCAACCGGTTCGTGCCGCTTTGGAAATAGAGGCTGAAGGTGGCGGGTTGGCCGGGGTCCGCCGCCAGGGCCATGCCGAATTTCCCCTGGATCTCTTTCCGGGTCATTTTTTCCGGTTGGCTGGGCAGTTCCTGTGCGGAGGATACCTGGGTGGCGTGTTCTGCTTTGGAAACAACCCGGGTTCCTTTTTGGGTGGTTACGGCCAGTTCGCCGATATTTCCGTCGGGATCGGGCAGGAGAACAAAGGTGGTTTTCTTGGCACAACCCGTGAAGGAAAAAATGAACAAAAGAGCCATAATCGGAAAAATTGCCGCGATCAAATCCCGCATTTTCAATCCTCCTGTTTTTGAAAACATGCTACTCAACCTCGATCAGGAACCGGGTCCCCCTGATGCCGAGTACGGCCAGGGGCGTTTCAACGCGGGTGGCCCCGGGTGACAGTTTGTTGATTTTCCCCGACAGGTAGGCCGCTGTACCCTTCGACATACTGGATACGAAGCCCAGCTTCCCTTCTGCCGGTGAAAAAAGAAACTCGTCAATGACGATGCGGGTATCAGGACCCAGGGAAAGGGTGGTGTCATCCCTGAAAATGACCCCCATGGTCCCCTCAGGACCGGTCTTAAGTGCATCTTTTACATGAATTTTCATCCCGGCCTTTGCGGGTTGGACGTTTGTGCCGCTTTCGATGGACGCTTTTCCAGTGGTGTTTTTTATGACGCCGGCGACCGGTTCATCGGCAGAAACAGGGGCGTGGACAAGGACAAAGAGCAAAGCGCATAACAGGATGGCAGGTTTCATGATGGTTCCTCCATGGATCAATTTTGAACAAACACCTCATGTTTTATGGCGATACCGCATTGAAGGAAATCTCGGTAATGTTATTTCAGATATTAAAAGAAAGGTCGTTACCCGTCAAGCCATAAACCAATAAGGTGACACCCTGCCCATGGGACGGCAGTTCGCTTTTAAACAGACCGTGCTGTCCGGAGATATTTTCAAATGCTTGTAACCTCAAATGAATTTTGCTAATTTCTACCAGGCGGAAGATTTGATTCGGCAAATTCTTTTTGCAGGGAGGCCTTTCATGAAAAATTCTGAAAACGGTCGGGACGAAATTCTTATAGTGGACGATATGCCGGCCAACATCAGGATTCTGGGGCAGTTGTTGCGGTCGCGGTATCATATCCGCATCGCCACCAGCGGGGAGCAGGCCCTCTCCATTGCCGCTACTGAAAACCCACCTGATTTAATCCTTCTGGACGTCATGATGCCGGGTATGGACGGTTATGAAGTGTGCCGACGGTTGAAAAAAAATACAC
>Ga0233437_1006647_pt1 | contig 11671 bp, 20 predicted proteins | sample SI_122_August201_FD_182714 | JGI IMG/M metagenome (GOLD analysis project Ga0233437, IMG submission 182714) | Seawater microbial communities from Saanich Inlet, British Columbia, Canada - SI_122_August2016_200_MG | ecosystem: Environmental > Aquatic > Marine > Inlet | place: Canada: British... | reverse complement strand
TTACTAAAACTAGACAAAGAATTTGCTAAAAATGTTGAAATGAAAGTGTTTATTGAACTAACAAAAAGTGCTGATGTTTCAGGAGATAAGAATTGAGGGATTATTGTCCGAACTAGATTAGTTAGGTCTACAGTTTGTAGCGCCAAATATAAATTAATTGCTTGAGAAATTAGCGTAGAAAAAATCCAGGCAATTACTCCAAAGATTAAAATAAGTAATCCTACTCCAACTAAGAATGCAGAGAGGTTTTCACTTTTTGTTTTTGATAAAACCCATTTATATATTGGGAGAAAAATATAAGCTAATAAAATTCCAAAAATAATTGCAATAGCTACAGGCCTTAAGATTGCTAGTGCTAAAATAAGTAAACCTAACAATAAGATTATGATAATACCGTCCTTGAAATTACTTTTATCTAACATGTTGTTATATGGCTATAATTCTTTATAAATGTTGTTTTTGACAAAGGCAGATACAGAAACTTTATAAACAAAAAACACAAAAAGATTATATGGATAATTTTATTAAGAAAATATTTGAAGGTCAAGAGATGGATGAACTAGTTCATTCTCAATTTACAAAATTTAGTAAGGGTGAGTTCCCAGATAGGTCAATGATTAGGGCTAAAAATTCTAAGGGAAAATATACAATTACAACAACTGCAGAATATGCTAAAGACATGATAATAACTTTTGCTGAAAAATTAGGAGATAAAATGACTACAGTTTCAGGAGCAATTATTTCTGCATTAGACTTAGAAGGTTTTGAATATGATGAAAGGAAAATGGCTATGGGTGTTAGAAAATATATGATTTATGATAAAGAAATGTCTGGAACTCAAATAATTGATATTTGTAATAAAATCGAAAAGGCGTTTTTTGCTCTTTCATTTAATTTGGATGAAGATACTAGCTTAGTAATAAAACCAAAATCTCCAAAATCTGCAAAAGGAGCATCAAGTTCAAAAAATCCAGATAAGAAAGCGAAAATTGATTTTATAAAAATTAAAACAACAGATAAGACCTTAGTTGATAATCTTATTTTTGATGATGAAGCAAAAGATTTTAAGAAAATTGAAATTAAACATGACATTACTATAACAGATATTATTATGCCTGAAGGAGAAAAAGACTTTGCAAAGATAAGGGAAATGGCAAAAAGAAAGGGTAAAATTATAAGGAAATTAGATATTGATGGTTCTGAAAAGGTTAAAGAAGTTGATTTTGAAGCGTAAAAACCTTTAAATACCCAGTTTTTCTTCAAATTCCATAAGATTAATAGAATCTTATGAGTAGATTTGATAACAGTTGGTTTTTACTAACAGGTTCAAGACTAATATTTAGTTTTCTAGCCAAATTATCAGATATTAATTAACATAATAACATGGGAAAAAATGGACATATGAGGAAAGGAAGTTTGCAATTCTACCCTAGGGTAAGAGCAAAAAAACTATTACCTAGAGTTAGCTGGAATTTTCTTTCTAAAGAAGATAATAGTTTAGTAGGTTTTATTGGATATAAAGTAGGAATGAAATCTGCTTATGTTAAAGATAATACTCAACATTCATTAACAAAAAATCAAAGGATTACTGTTCCAATTACAATTTTAGAATGCCCTACTATGAAGATTTTGGCAGTTAGATTTTATAAAAATAAAAAAGTTCTTGGTGATGTTTTAAATTCAAATATTGATAAAGAAGTACAAAAAAAGATTAAACTTCCTAAAGCTGTTAAAAAGAAAATGGAAGATTTTAAGGAAGGAGATTATGATGATGTAAGAGTTATTGTTTATTCTCAAGTTAAAAAATCAGGTATTAAAAAGAAACCAGATCTTGCTGAGATTAGTATTTCTGGAAAAATTAATGAAAAATTAGATTTTATTAAAGAAAATTTAGGAAAAGAAATTTCTATAAAAGATATTTTTAAAGAGGGTGTTTTAGATATTAGAGGTGTTACAAAAGGAAAAGGTACTCAAGGTCCAACAAAAAGATTTGGGTTAGCGTTAAAAACCCATAAAGAAGAAAAAGGACAAAGAGGTCCTGGAAGTGGTGGTGCATGGCATCCTGCGAGAGTTGATTATACTCATCCTATGATGGGACAAATGGGTTATTTTACAAGAGTTGTTTATAATAATAAAATAATTGACATAAATAGTATTTCTGAAAAAGATATTAATCCTAAATCTGGATTTAAAAAATTTGGAAGAATAAAAACAGATTATTTAATTGTTCAAGGAAGTATTCAAGGAGCAACTAAAAGGCCATTATTAATTACTGCCCCATTAAGAGCGAGTAAAAAACAAACTAAAAAAAATTATGAATTAATTGATATAAGATGAAAATACAAATACTAGATATCGGTGGAAAGAAAAAGTCTGAAATGACAACAAACTTATTTGAAGAACCAATAAGAGAAGATATTATATTCAAAGTTGTTGAGGCTGAAAAGTTATGGCATCCAAATGCTCCAAAATTTGAGGCTGGAATGGCTCGTTCTGCATCAGGAACATTAACTAAGAGAAGAAAGGTTTGGAAATCAGATAGAGGAAAGGGATTATCACGATTACCTAGAAAAATTATGTGGAGAAGAGGAACTCAATTCTCTTGGGTAGGTGCAATTGTCCCTTCTACAAGAGGAGGTAGAAGAGCTCATCCACCAAAAGGAAGTGTTAACTTAAAGAAAATTAATAAAAAAGAATTAATCAAAGCATTATTTTCATCATTATCTTATATATCTTCTAAAAAAGAAATACAAAAGAAATACAGTTCTTTATCTGATAAAGAAATTAAGATGGATCTTCCAATTGTTATAGAAGAAAAATTTCTGACAATTAACACTAAGGAAACGTTAGCTTCACTAAAAAACATCTTAGGAGATTTATATGAAGTTGCGATTCAGAAAAAAACTATTAGAGCAGGTATTGGAAAATTAAGAGGAAGAAAAAATAAGAAAAACGCAGGATTATTATTAGTTGTTGGTAAAAATCAAAAAAAGAAAATCAAGGGTATCGAAGTTATAAAATCAGATGATTTAGTTGTTGGAGATTTAGCAACAAATGGAGCAAGATTAACTATGTTTACAGAAGAAGCGATTAAAGAATTAGAAAAAGTTAAAGCAAGTTCAGGAAGCAAAGCTCCTGAAGCATCAAAAATAGCTGAAGATAAATCTAAGGAGAAGAAACAATGAAGCCAATAACAACTGAAAAAGCAGTAAGATTAATTGAATTAAACAATACCTTAGTTTTTGAAGTAGATAGAAGAAAATCAAAAACAGAAATTAAGAAAGAAATTGAGGAAATGTTTAAAATTAAAATAGATTCGATTAACAGTTTGATTAGAAAAAATAAGAAAAATGTTTATGTTAAATTAAATTCAAAAAATCCTGCAATTGACGTTGCAACTAAATTGGGGTTAATGTAATATGGGTAAAAGAATAACATCACAGGCTCGTGGAAAAGGAAGTTTAACTTTTAAAGTTAGACCTAGAGCATATAGGTATAAACTTAGCTATCCAGACTTAAAAATAAAAGGAAAAGCAAAAATTGTGAAATTATTTAATTCATCTGCTCATTCAACACCCTTAATTAAAATACAAGTGGATGGTAAAACTAGTTTTATTTGTCCTGCTGCTACAGGTATTTATGAAGGGCAAGAAATATTAATTGATGAAAAAAGAGAAGGAGATAAAGCAGAAACTGGAGATATAATGAAACTAGAAGATATACCTCAAGGAACAAGAGTATTTAATATCGAAAATAGTCCTGGAAAGGGTGGAGAGATATTAAGAAGCTCTGGATGTTCTGGAGTTATTATGAATAAAGATGATAAAACTGTTGAGATTATTATTAAAAGAAGAAGATTAAATTTAAATAAAGATTGCCGTGCAACTATTGGTATTGCTTCTGGAGAAGGAAGATTAACAAAACCACTTATTAAGGCAGGAAAATCACATCATATTATGAAATCAAAAGGTAGAAAATGGCATAGAACCTCTGCTGTTAAGGTTAATGCTATCGATCATCCGTTTGGTGGTGGAAGAGGGAAAAGAATTAAAAGTAAGATTGCTAAAAGAAATTCACCTCCTGGAAGAAGAGTTGGTCATTTAAGGCCTAGAAGAACAGGAAGGAAAAAATAACATGGCAGAAGATAACAACAAACCAATATTGAAAAAGAAAGAATTTTCATACAGAGGAAAATCTGCTGAAGAATTAAAACAATTAGATATTCGTGAATTTGCACAATTATTAAAATCAAATGAAAGAAGAACTGCATTAAGACAAACAGAAGAATTACAAAAATTTATTGCAAAGTGTAAGAAAAATACAGAGAAAAAGAAACACATAAAAACACATTCAAGATATTTGATAATTATTCCTCAAATGATTGGTTTAACAATCCAAGTATATAATGGAAAAGCATTCGTTCCTGTACAAGTTATTGGAGAAATGTTAGGACACAGATTAGGAGAATTTTCAGTTACTAGGACTAAAGTTAAACATGGAGCGGCAGGAGTTGGTGCAACAAGAGGAAGTGCATCAATGAGTGTTAAGTAAAATCAACCCTTTTAAAAAAGGCTTGACCCAAAACAAGATTTAAAATGGAACAAGAAAATAAAAAACCTATGGAAGAGAAGAAAGCTGAAGTTAAAGAAGAAAAGAAAGAAGAAGCTAAACCAGTTGAAGCTCCAAAAGAAAATAAAGAAGAAGCTAAAACAACAGAAGTAAAAGATGAGAAAGAGAAAAAGACAGAAGCTAAAGTTAATGCAAAAAGTTTACCAGTCTCAACAAAACATGCTATGGCAATTTTAAACATGATAAGAAATAAAAATATTGACGATGCAATCCCATTATTAGAACTTGCAGAAAAAAAGAAAATCCCAGTTCCAATGAGAGGAGAAATACCTCATAAGAAGGGAATAATGTCAGGAAGATACCCTGTGCATGACTTAGGATATATTATCAAGGTTCTTAAAAGTCTAAAGTCAAATGCTTTAGTTAATGAATTAGAATTAGAAAAATATAAGATTTTTTGTAAAGCAAATGTTGCTTCAAGACCCTACAAAAGATTTGGTAAAGGGAGATTTAAAAGGACTCATGTTGAAGTTAAGTTAGTCCCTATAACAAAAACTAAAAAGAAAATTAAAGGAGACAAAAAATAAAAACAATGGCAGAAAAAACAACAACAAAGAAAAAACAAGTAGAATGTAATGATAAATATTGTCCAATTCATGGAAGTACAAGTACTAGGGGTAGAAGTTTTAAGGGGAAAGTAATTAGAAAGTTTCCAAAGAGGGTTGTTATTGAATTTGAAAGAACAATCTACATAAAAAAATATGAGAGATATTCAAAAAGAAAAACAAAACTTCATGCAAGACTTCCTGAATGTATGCAAGATATTGCTCTTGGAGATTATATTGAAATTATGGAATGTAGGCCGATTAGTAAAATCGTTCACTTTATTGTTGTAAATAAAATTGAGGGTAATAAAAAATGATAGCTAAGTCACTTAATTTATTAGGAATGCTTGTTTCAGAAAAGATTCAACCAATATTTGATGAAGAACTAGCAAGATTAAGACAAGAAGGACTTCATGAGGGAGATTATCTTACAGGTTTTATCGAATCAGGAGTAAAATCAGAGAATAAAACAATAATTGATTACAAAGCTTTAGAGAATATGAAGTTCACCACACATGATAACTTCTTGTCTTATGACAAGGCTCTGGCTTCTCGAAGTGGGGATGAAATAATGATGGGGGAACAAATATAAAATGAAAGGCGTAAGTGCAAGATTAACTCGAGGATTGAATATTGGAAGTCATGTTTTAGCTAGTGATAATAGCGGAGCAAGAATTGTAAAAATCGTTGGAGTTAAACATGGAAAAACAAAGAAAGGAAGACAACAGTATGCTAAAATTGGAGATCATGTTAAAGTCTCTGTTCGAAAAGGAAATCCTGATATGAAGGGTGAAGTTTTTGATGCAATTGTTATCAGACAAAAGAAACCTTATAAGAGGAATACTGGAGAAAGAGTTGCATTTATGGATAATGCAGTTGCATTATTAAAAGATGAAAAAGGGAATCCAAAAGGAACTCAAATTAAAGGGCCTATTGCAAAAGAAGTTGCAGATAGATGGCAGTTTTTAGGTAAAATTACTAAATTTATATTATAAAATGAAACAAAAATTTTCAAAACATTGGATAGGAAGCAAACAACCTAGAAAGCAAAGAAAGTACAGAGCTAATGCTCCGAATCATCTTAGACTTAAATTAATGTCTGCAAACTTAAGCAAAGAATTAAGAACAAAATATGGGAAACGAAATTTTCCAATAAGAAAAGATGACAATGTTAGAATTATGAAGGGAGAATTTAAAGGTAAGGTTGGGAAGATTGATGTTATTGATACTAAAAAATTAAGAGTAGGTATTGTTGGAATTAGTAGAACTAAGAAAGATGGTGGAAAAGTTGCAGTTTGGTTTGATGCTTCAAACTTACAAATTAAAGAATTATTTTTAGAAGATAAACAAAGAAAAAAAGCTCTTGAAAGAAAGGCTAATACAAAAGTAGAAGCTAAAATAGAGAAGAAGGAAACTCAAAAAGAAACTAAGGAGGAAAAGAAATAATGGCACATGTAAATAGACAAAATATCGGAAACTTTTGGGCAATCCCAAGAAAAGGATCAAAGTATTTAGCATCAGCTAGTCATGATAAAAAAGACTCTATTCCATTAGTTGTGGTTTTAAGAGATGTTTTAAAAATTGTAAGAAATAAAAAGGAACTACAAAGAATAATTAATGAAAAACAAATACAAATTAATCATAAAGAAATTAGAGATACAAATTACCCTGTTTGTTTATTTGATATAATCAGTTTAATTTCTAGTAAACAAAATTTCCAAGCATTATTATCAAAACATAAAAAAATGATATTCAAAGAAATTTCAAATAAGGAAGCTGAAACAAAAATTTTCAGAATAATTAGTAAGAAAGTTTTATCTGGTAAAAATGTACAGATTAATTTAATGCACGGGAGAAATATAATTAGCGAAGAGAAAGCTAATACCGGAGACTCTGCTTTGTTAAACTTAAAAGATAATAAAATTATAAAAATAATTCCAATGGAAAAAGGACAAAATGCTTTCGTAACTAGAGGAAAGCACGCAGGTTATAGTGGAAAAATTGAGGAAATTGTTAGCAGAGGGGGAAAAGAAATTGCTAAAATTAGTTCGGAAGAAGGTAAAACAAATGTTTGGACTAAGAACATTATCATAATTGAATAAAATGGAAACTGAAAATAAACAAAAAATGAAAACGCAAAACCCTATGGGGGAAATTGAAATAGAAAAAATGGTAATCAATTGTGGTGCTACTGATGAAAAATTAGAGAAATCTATAAGATTATTAAAAATGATAGCTGGAGATAGAAAAATTTACCAAATAAGTTCAACACGAAGAATCCCTGCATTTGGAATTAGTCCTGGAAAGAAAAGTGGATGTAAGGTTACTATTAGAGATAAAGATAAGATAATTGATTTATTAAAAAGATTTTTTGCAGCATTAGATAATGAACTTTCAGGTAAAAAAATTGTAGAAAACCATTTATCATTTGGAGTTCAAGAATATATTGAAATTCCAGGATTAGAATATGATAGAGATATCGGAATTTTAGGTTTTGAAACAAGTGTTGTATTCAAAAGAAAAGGAAAGAGGGTTAAAATTAAAAAAATAAAACAAGGAAAATATCCTAAAAAACAAAATGTTACCAAGGAAGAAATAATTGAATTTTTAAATAAACATGTGGGAGTGGAGATAATTTAAAATGACAGCAAGCGATTGGAGAAAAATGTTGAAACAATTCAGAAGGAAACCAGCAGTTAGAGCTAAGTACATTAAACATAATAAACCAAAAGACAGAACAACAGGAATTGCAAAACAGAAATGTGAAAAATGTGGAAGATATGGTGCTATGATTAAACGATATGGTCTTAATATCTGCAGACACTGCTTTAGAGAGCTTGCAGAAGAATTAGGATTTAAAAAATACAGTTAAAATGAGTCAAGATATAATCGCTGATGCGTTAAACCAAATAATGAATGCTAAAAAGGCAGGAAAGGCAAAGGTAGTTATTACTAAACATTCAAAGTTATTAAGAAATATTTTAGATATTGCTAAAGAATCTGGATACTTAGATTATGAAGTTAATGAAACAGAACTTAATGTTGAAATTCATAAGATAAATGAATTAAAAGCAATTAAACCAAGATATACGGTTTCTGTAAAAAATATTAACAAATATGTTCGAAGATATTTACCTGCTAAGAATTTCGGATTTGTTATTCTTTCTACTAATAAAGGTTTAATGAAATCTGAAGAAGCTGAAGAACAAAATTTAGGAGGATGCTTAATTGCATACATGTTCTAAAGATTTAGAAAATCTTTAAGCAAAATAAAATACCATGGTAAAGAAAGACCTAAGAGAAGAAATTGAAATTCCACAAGAAATAAATGCAAGTATCGATGATGATGAAATTATTATGAAGAAAGATGATAAGGAATTAAGAAGAAGATTAGAAGGAAAGGTTGAGATAAAAATGGAAGGAAATAAGATAATTTTAGAAGCTAATAAATCAACAAAAAATGAAAAGAAAATATATGGAACAATGAAAGCACATATTAGAAACATGATAAAAGGTTTAACTGAAGGTTTTAAATATAAATTACAAATTGCAAATGTTCACTTCCCAATGAATGTTTCACACAATAAGGAAAATAACCAAATTATTATTAAAAACTTTTTAGGAGAAAAACAAGATAGAATTGTTAAGCTTATTGAAGGTGTTGATGTTAAAGTTGTTGATGAAACTATTGAATTAGAATCATTTGATATTGAAAAGGCAGGACAATGTGCTGCAAATATCGAAAAAGGAGCAAAAGTAAGAAATAAAGATCGAAGAATTTTCCAAGATGGAATTTTTATTATTGAAAAACCAGGGAGGGTATTCTTATAATTAAAATGGTACAAAAAAAATTTAAAAGAACAAATTTTGCAAACTACTCTAAATTAGGAGTAAGAAGAAAGAATAAACAGAAATACCGAAGAGGAATCGGATTAGATAATAAAATGAGACTAAATATGAAAGGGCATTTGAAGAATGTTAGAGTTGGATTTAGAACTGCTAAAAAAACAAGAGATTTAATTGGAGATTTAAAACCAGTTACAATCAGTAATGTAAAAGATTTGACAAAAGTTAAACAAGGTATGATTGGAATGATTGCAAAGGTTGGGAATAAAAATAAAAAAGAAATTTTAGAATATGCAACTAAAAATAATATTAAAATTAATCTTGATGCGAAAAAAGAACTTTCTAAAATTGAAGATAAATTAAAACAATCAAAAGAAAAGAAGCAAGAAAGAAAAGCAAAAAAAATTGCAAAAGATAAGAAGGCTCAAAAAGAAGCTGAGAAAAAAGCTCAAAAAGAAGCTAAAGCTGAAAAGAAAGAATTAGAAAATAAAGAAGGAAAAGGAAGTTCAGAAGATGCTGAAAAGAAATCTGAAGATAAGAAAGAGATAAAACCAGAACAGAAAAAACCCAAAGAACCAAAAAAAGATACACTAACTAATAATTATGGGAGGGGTAAATAAATCAACCCTTTAGAAAAGGCTTGACCCAAAATCAAATACAAAATGGCAAACTTAAATAAGAAAAAAGAACTTGCAGCAAAAACTCTTAAAGTTGGTAAAAACAGACTTGTTTTTAACCAAGATAATCTTGCAGAAATAAAAGAAGCAATCACAAGACAAGATATTAAGGATTTACATGCTGAAGGAATTATTACAATAAAGCCTGTAAAAGGAAGAACTAAAGTTACAAGAAGAAAAACTCGAAGAGGTCCTGGAAAAATTAAAAAAACAGTTAATAAAAGAAAACAAATTTATGTTAAAGTTACAAGAAAATTAAGAGCTTATTTAAGTGAACTAAAAAAGCTTGGAGTAATTGATAGAGAATTATATATTGATCTAAGAAAAAAAATAAGAATGAGAGTTTTTAGAAGTAAGGCTCATCTTAAAGAATATTTAGAATCAAATGGAGATATTGGAATAAAACCCCATGAACTTGTTCAACAAATACAGAAAGAGAGAGCAGGTTCAAACAAAAAGTCTGAAGGCGACCAAGGAAAGAAATCAAAAGTAAAGAAAGAAGTTAAAAAGCCTGCAAAGTCAACTAAATTAGATAAGGAAAAGAAATAAATGGTAAAAAAACAAAGAAAACTAGATAAGAAAAGAAGAAGACAAGGAAAAACAAACTATACAAAAAGGTTAATCTTACTTAAAGGTAATTTTCCAAGATTAGTTGTAAGAAAATCAAACAAATATATCACATTACAAATAATTGAGAGCTCTCACGCTCAAGATAAAGTTATTTACACAGTTAATACAAGAGAATTATTAAAACAAGGATGGCCGGAAGATAAAAAAGGTAGTTTAAAATCATTAGCTGCAAGTTATTTAGGAGGGTTGTTACTTGGTAAAAAAGCTAAAGAATTAAAGCAAGAAGTTATTTTAGATAGCGGATTAATACCTAATACCCCTAGTTCAAGAATCTATGCAGCTGTAAAGGGTTTTGCAGATTCAGGAATTAAAATTAAATTTAATGAAAACGTTGTTCCTTCAGAAGAAAGGATAAAAAGTAATTATGAATTTTTTGAAAAAATGAAAGGAGAAATGAAATAAATATGGCAGAAGATAGAAAACCACCATTTAGAGGAAACAATAGTTGGAAAGGGAGACCTAAATTGTCTAAGGAAGAAAGAGCAAAATTAATGGAGGAAAGATTAAGACAACAACATGAAGAACATTTAGCAAATTGGATTCCTAAAACAAAACTTGGTAAATTAGTAAGAACTGGAAAAATTAAAGATATCGACGAGGTTTTAAAACAAAAAGTTCTTGAACCAGAAATTATTGATCTTTTAATCAAATTAGATTCTGAAGTTTTAAATATCGGACAAGCAAAAGGAAAATTTGGTGGAGGAAAAAGAAGAGCTTGGAGACAAACTCAGAAAAAAACATCTGAAGGAAATGTTCCAACTTTTTCATGTATGTGTATTGTTGGAAATAAAGATGGTTATTTTGGAATGGGTTATGGAAGAGCAAAAGAAACATTACCTGCTAGATCTAAAGCAGTAAGAAAGTCAAAACTTGATCTTAAAAAAATTAAACGAGGATGTGCAAGTTTCGATTGTACTTGTGGAGAGCCACACACAGTTCCATTTATTGTTGAAGGAAAATCTGGAAGTTGTAGGGTTAAATTAATGCCTGCACCACAAGGAACAGGATTAGTTATTGGAGATGAATGTAAGAAAATATTAAGAATGGCAGGAATAAAAGATGTTTATTCAGTTACAAATGGAAAAATCAGAACTACAATAAATTTAGCTAAGGCCTGTATTAATGCTTTAGAGAAAACAAACGATATGTAAAATAAAATGGAAGAAAGAAAATTTATCAAACTTAAGAAAGAAGAATTCGGAATCAAAGAAGCTATTCGAAGAAACCTTGGTATGGGTAAGATTAGTAGATTAGATATTGAATATACTCCTGTTGGGGAGAAAATTATTGTTTCTACAAGTCGACCTGGTTTGGTTATTGGTAGAAGGGGAGAAAAAATAGATG